>OFFU01002396.1_pt1 | contig 10116 bp, 6 predicted proteins | sample 1521451 | NCBI WGS metagenome assembly OFFU01 (sample SAMEA3504106, study PRJEB24116) | mouse gut metagenome | biome: mouse gut; feature: mouse-associated habitat; material: faeces | place: Denmark | collected 2011 | reverse complement strand
CCGCCTCCAGCGGCTTACAAGCAAGTCCGTCAGGGAAAAAGGTTCCCCGCCCTTCATCCGCCATGCCGCCCGCTCCCGGGAAAGGACCGCGCTCGGCCTTTCTCTGCACACCTGCCATACCGCCGCTTCCAAAGGTTGGCGGCTTCCCCTTCCTTCCGGGAGCGCGCTCCCGCCATGTGCCCCCTTCCCTACTAAAAGACGCCGGGGGCTCCTGCGGCAAAAACTCTTTTAGAGCGAGACCTCGCGCTTCCAGAAAAGGAAATCGTGCTGATCCAGCCGATCCGCCTTGGGGATATAGTGCCCTCCGGCGGTTTCGATGACCTTCTCAAGGAGCCTGTCACCGACCGTGCCGATGGATTCCCCGTCGATGACCGGGCCGCAATCGAAATCCACGAGATCGTCAAGACGCCGGGCCACCGCCGTATTGGTGGCGATTTTGAGCACGGGCACGATGGGGTTTCCGGTAGGCGTGCCCATGCCCGTGGAAAAAAGGATGACGTTGGCACCCGAGGCCACCAGCCCGGTAACCGCCTCCACGTCGTTGCCGGGCGTGCAGACGAGGGAAAGGCCCGCATCGGGCATAGGATCGCCGTAATCGAGCACCGCGCTGATCGGGGCCTTGCCGCCCTTCTTGGCCGCGCCCGCCGATTTGATGGCGTCGGTGATGAGCCCGTCGTGGATGTTGCCGGGGCTGGGGTTGTCGGAAATGGACGCGCCGCAGGCGTTGGCCGCCGCCTCGTAACGGCGCATGAGTTCAAGAAAGCGCCCCTTGTCTTCCTTGCGCAGGCAGCGAGAAATGATGTTGCCTTCCATGCCGCACAGCTCCGGGAATTCCCCAAGCACGGACGCGCCGCCGAGCGTCACCACGCGATCCGAAACGTCCCCGATGACGGGGTTGGCCGAAATGCCGGAAAAACCGTCCGAAGCCCCGCACTTCACGCCGAGCCGCAAACGACAGAGGGGCACGGGCCGCCGCTCGATCCGGTCGGCGGCTTCGAGGTGAGCCAGCGTCTTGCGGACCGCCTCCTCCATCATTTTCGTCTCGCTCGACCAGTCCTGCTGCCGGAAAAGGAGGCAGGGCTTGTCGAAGCCCAGATTCCGCTCGCGCAACGCTTCCTGAAAAAGGCCGATCTGCGCCTTCTCGCACCCGAGGCTGAACACGGTCAGGCCGGCGACGTTGGGGTGATCCGCATAGGCCGCGAGTATCCGGCACAGGGACCACGCGTCCTGCGCCGTGCCGCCGCAGCCGCCGTTGTGGACGATGGCCCGCACGCCGTCGAGCCTTGCAAAAGGCCGTTTGGGGGACGGACAGGCCGCCGCGCCCACAAGGGAACGGGCAAAGGCCGTCAGGCCGTCCTCCGCGTAGCCGAGCGCCCGTTCGAGCGCGTCCCGCAGCTTGAGGACATTGCGGTTCTCGCAAAAGACGAGGGGGAGGATGAGCCAGTAATTGGCCGTGCCCACGCGCCCGTCTTCGCGGATCACGCCGTCGAAGGTGCGATCCGCCCAGCGCGATACGTCCGGCGCTTCCCACGCGTAGGGCGTGGCGTCCTCCACATCTACCTCGGCCGCGTAGTGGACCACGTTGTCCACGGTGATGCGCTCGCCCGCGCTCAAGGGGGCCAGCGCCTTGCCCACGGGCACGCCGTAGAGGGTGACGATGCCCCCGAGGGGAACGGGCTCGCTCGTGAACTTGTGCTTGGCGGGTACGTCTTCCACCAACTCAATGCGTCGCCCGCCAATGTCGACGGTATCGCCCTTCGCAAGATCGCGCAGGGCCACAATCAGGTTGTCGTTGGGATCGATACGGAGGATCGTCGGCATGGCGCGTATCCTTGAGGGCTGTTCGGTTCCCGCGCGGGGCGGGGAGAAGGGCGTCATCGCGGGCGGCGGGCAATCCCGCCGTGCGGCGCGGGCCGCAAAAAAAACGGAAAGCCGGGGCAACACACCCGACTTTCCGTTTATAATCTATTGGAATTAAAGGTAAATGATTATATGGACCGACTAAGGCGCAACGATCTGAGAAAAGAGGATACCCCCTTCCCGCCGCCCTGCGCGGACCCATACCGCAGGGAAGAAGCCGCCCTCCGAGACGCTGCAAGCCGACCCGTTCCCGTCGTCCACCACCTTGGAGAGGGCTACACCCGAGGGATGCAAGATTTCACCTCTGGAAGGGGAAAACGGAAACGTCGCGGGCCATCCACACGCCTGAACCTCACGCCGGGGCACCTTCGCACCGGGCGAAAAAAGCCTGTCCGGGGCACGTCCCGGCAGGAGGGACTTTCTCCGCACCCCGTCAAAGAAATGCACAGGTAAGGGATGCGCGGGCGAGCGTAGCGGCCTCAGGCCCGGCCTTCATAAAAGCGTCCGCTTCCCAGCCGCCTTTTTCCAATGAGCTGCGTTACAAGGGAAAAAGGACGGCTCGACGCAGCGAGGGCTTCGCCGTCCTTTTCCCCCTGCCCTTTGGAAAAAATCGGCTTTCGCGGACAACACAGGCATACGGAGACTAGAGGGAACAGGCCCCGCCGCTGAACAGCGTAGGGAGACGTTCCGTGTATATCCGGAAACTTCCGGTAGGATCGCTGTCGATGAACACGGAACCGATCTGATCAAGCAGCTTCTTTTCGATACAGAAATGGAATTCCCCCACATCCTCGGTCACGTCGCCTTCTTCCGGCTCGTCCAGAGCCAGTTCAAACGTCGTGCCGTGTCAGCCGCCGGAACTTGTTTCAATACGGATCGAACGTTCGGTCTTGCGTCCCCGAAACGTCCTCAAATCCTCGATAACGGAATCGGACAAGGTAATCATGCTCTTCGCCTCTCTGTTGAACAGGCCGAAAATCCGGCCATAACGCCCTTTGGCTCATCAGCATATACCAAAAGGCCCCACCTTGAAAAGACGGGCTCTAGCGGCCTTTGATTCCGCCTCCAAGTGGTGTAGTCCTGATGTACCCTTCCCCTCGGGAACCACTGTGATGAAACAGGAGCCAAAGCGATGAAGCAGCACGTCACCAAACTCGCGCTGGGCGACTGCGCCCCGACGGACGGCAAACGCACCGACGGCAGCGCGGAAGAGGAGCTTCTCTGGCTTGATCTGGAAGGGACCGACGAGGAACTGACCCATTACCTGCGCGAGCGGCGCATCCCCGGCTTCATGCGCCGCCGGGTGCTCTCCGCCCATTTTCCCGCCGTCTTCTCCGGTTCCGACTACCTGCTCGTCAGCCTTTCCGGACGCCAGACGTGGGAACAGAAACGGGCCGTCTCGATTTCGTTCCTCCTCTTCGCTCATGAGGTGATCACGCTTTCCCCCATCGACGGCTACAGCTTCGAGGAGGACCGCAGGCAAATCGCCAGCGGCGAGGTGGCGGGCATCGGCTGCGCGCCCGAACTCTTCGCCTATCTGCTCGACAGCCTTGTGGAAAGGAATATCTGCATCTACATCGACGCCCGCTCGCAGACGGAAACCCTCTCCCTCCAGGTGGACAACGCCGGACGCCAGATTTCCGAGCGCCTCATCCTCGACACGCGGCGGCAGGTCAACCACCTCGTCAACCAGTTCGAGGACTGCTTCTACGGGCTGGCCGATTTGCAGGCCCTCACGCCCCACCCCATGCTCACCGACGCCGTGCGCGAGCGCCTGCGCGACATCCGCGACGCCCAGAACCATCTGGCCAAGGGCACGCTGCGCCTCGTCACCCGCCTGACCGAACTGCTCCAGCACTGCCAGTTTCTCCTTCAGCAGCAGACGGACCAGCGCGTCCGCCAGCTCACCGTGCTGTCGGCCATATTCATGCCCCTCACGCTGATCACGGGCATCTACGGGATGAATTTCGCGGACATGCCCGTCATCAACTGGAAGTACGGCTACTACGCGACCCTCGCCAGCATGGGCTGGCTGGCCGTTTTCCTGTGGATACTGCTCAAACGCAAGGGCTGGTTCCAATAGGAAAAAGGAAGAAAAGAAAGGGAAAGGGCCGCACGGGAGGCGGTGCGGGCAGGAGGACGGCTACGGCCAGGCCGAAACCCTACCCGCAGACCGGGGCAACGCTGGCGTATCCTCCCGCACCCGACCAACCCAAAAGGATGCCCGCTCCCCTTGTGCGGGAACGGCAGGCCCCATCAGGAGGCGGGAGTGGCCGTGGCGGAGGAAAGGAAATCGCGCCCGAAGATGTCGGCGGCAACGGGACGCCCGAAGAAGAAACCCTGAATATAATCAAGCCGCATGGGGCGCACGCAGTCGAATTCTTCCTCGCACTCCACGCCTTCCAGACAGACCTTGATGTCCACGTCGTGGCAAAGCGCGACCACGAAACGGATAAAGGTCGCGTCAAAGCGGCTTTTCAGAATATCGCGCACAAAGGTGCGGTCGATCTTGACGATGTCGGCGGGGGACTTTTTGAGCATCCCCAGCGAGGAGTAGCCGGTCCCGAAATCGTCCATCGCAATACGGATGCCCAGACCGCGGATGCCGTCAAAAATCTCGTGGATACGGCGGTTTTCCTGAATCATGCAGCTTTCCGTAAACTCCACCACCAGATTGGACGGGGACAGCCCCGCCTTTTCCAGCGTATCCCGCATGAAGGGCACGATGTCGCCGGATGTGACCTGCAGATAGGACAGGTTGACGCTCACGGTGAAATCAGGGCGCAGGCGCACCCATTCGCGGCATTGCGCCACGGCCTGCCGGAACACCCACTTGCCGAAGGGCACGATGAGCCCGCTCTGCTCCAGAAGGGGGATGAACTCGCCCGGCGAAACGCCGCCGTACTTGGCGCAGGTCCACCGCGCCAGCGCTTCCGCGCCGATGACCCGTTGCGTGGCGGCGTCGATCTGAGGCTGATACACGACCTCGAAGCCCTCGTACTGCCGCTCTATGCTCTCGCGCAAAAGCTCCACAAGCTCCAGCGAGCGGAGCTGACAGTCGAGGATGTCCGAACTGAAGGCGACCATCCGGTTGCGGCCCTGCTGTTTGGCCTGCTTGAGGGAATAGCTCGCGTACTGCACCATCTCCGCGTAGGCCGAGGCGTCCGCCGGATAGCTGACGCTACCAGCCGACACAGTGCAGAAAAACTTTTTGCCGTCGTATTCCTGCTGGTAGCGGAAACTTTCAGCGATGGAACGGTAGATTTCCGCCGCCTCCTGCGGCAGGCCGCTGACCACAAGCGCGAACTCGTCCCCGTCCAGCCGGTAGACGGAGCCGTAGGCGGGCAGCAGCCCCTGAATGCGCTGGGCCATGACGCGCAGCACCTCATCGCCAAAGCTCTTGTTGTGCAGTTCGTTGATGTGCTTGAAACCGTCCAGCCCGAGGACCATGAACTGAAGCGGATGGCCGGGGCGACTCCGCAGCAGCGCCTCGACGTCCTCCGCGCATTTGATCTTGTTGAAAAGGCCGGTGACGTGATCGATCTTGTTCTTCTGGCCGAGGTTGGTGATGAATCCGGCAAAAAGCGCAGGCTCGCCCCGCTCGTCACGCTCCAGATACCCGCGGCAGCGCACCCATACCCACTCGCCCTTGCGGTTTTTCGCCCGGTATTCGACGCAGTGGGAATCGGAACGGCCATCCGCGATGATCTGGTTGGCCTCCAGAAAAGCCGCCTGATCGTCCGGGTGCACCTTGCTGCCCCAGACCGCCGCAGCGTTTTCCACAATTTCCCCGGGCAGGCCGAACTCCTCGACCATTGAGGGCGAATAACGGAAAATACCCGTCTTTACGTTGGAAACAAAAACATAGGCGTCCGTGCTTTTCGTCAGCGCCCTGTACAGGCGCAACGCGTCGTAGTCCAGAGCACCCGGCGGCACGGGAAGCCGTACCCCCTCCTTCAGGCGGCGGGCGGCCTCGCGGATATGATAACGCTTTTTCTGCTCGTACATGATCTCATCGGCCTTGGAAAGCACTTCCGAAATCGTAAACGCATGATCAGGAGCCACCTCAAAGCAGCCGAAGCAAAAGGACACGGGGCACGGCACGCCCACGGCGTCGGCGCGCCGGGCCACCGTCCGGGACAGCCGCTCCAAAAGCTCGTCGACGGCGTAACGGCCGCTGCTGTGGAAAACGGCGACGAACTCGTCCCCGCTGAGCCGGAAGATGAAATCGGGTTCCCGCACCTCTTCCCGCAAGGCCTGCGCGATGAGGCGCAGTACCCGGTCCCCTTCCAGATGGCCGAATCTGTCGTTGATGCCTTTAAGATGGTTGACGTCGAGAAGGGCCACCACAAGGGGCCTGCCCTCGGCGGTCAGCCTGTTCAGGGAGCGGCCCAAGGCCGCCTTGCCCGCCTGCCGGATCAGAAGGCCCGTCAGATCGTCACGGCTGGGCCCCTCGTCGAGATACAGGGCGTGGGTGACGTCCAACGAATGCTGCAAATGTGCCACCGAGCCGTCAACCCAGCGCATGAGGCTGTCGCTGTTCTCAAAAATCTTTCCGGTCAGCCGGTTATTCTCTTCCCAGCGGTAGACCTGCCCGAGTCCGCCCTTTTCAAACAGACGGTTGACCGGGCAAAAACCGCAGCGGCCATCCATGCCCTTTTGCAGCACTTTCCAGCAGATTTCCCCCTCGGGATGCTCAAGCCCGAAAAGGTCCTTCATGGCCTGATTCATATACAGGATGCGATCCGTCCGGGGATCGGTCACATAGAGGCATTCCCGCACCTGCGCCATAGCCGCGTTGATGACGCTGTTATGGAACTCCAGCAAAGCACAGCGGTCCTTCTCCTCCCAGTAAAGGGCGAGCATGGCGGCCATGCAATGGGCGAAAGCCTTTTCGTTGGCCGTCCACGCGGCCCCTTCCTCTTTCAGGACAAAGAGGAGCCCGGCGGCCCGTTGCCCCTGCCCAACGGGAAAGAGCGCCGCTTCCGCCGGGAGCGCCGCCTCTTCCCGGAAGGAGACGGCTTCGGCGGATGCGCCATCCGGCACGGCAGCGCCGGACAAGAAGGCGCGCAGACCTTCCGCCGGGAAGCGGTCGTCTTCACTCCAGACGCCCGTTTCCCGCACCTCGCCCTGTCCGCCGAAACGGGCAAGCCCGAGGGCGCTCACGCTCATCTCGGCGCGAAACGCGCTGATCAGCAGGGACATACGTTCATCAAGCGGCTTCTCGGGTTGTCCCAAAGTCCATGCGGCGAGAGGGTCCTCCGGTACGGCAACCTCTTTCATCTCGTCCATCGTTTTCCCCGCTTTCGCGCGGTCCATCTCTTTTCCTCTCAGGGAAGCTGGCGCCTGCGGCTTTTTTTAACATAATATTGGAATGTCCTTGTTTATTTTACGGCGTCAACTGCCAATAGTCCAGCCCCGCGCTCCTGTAATTCCTTCGGTGCAGAAAAAAAGGGCCTCCGCCGCCCTCCGAAGCCCTTTTTCTCTCCCACAAACCCCGTCCGCCGCCTTTGCCGCAGGACACGGCCCCGGACGTTTCCCGGGGAAATCGGTCCGCCCTTTTCCTTGCGCCGACCTTTTCCCGCCTTTTCCCCGTCTGTGATGCCGCAAGACGAAAAGAGGCGGCTCCACGGCCTGGCGCAGGCAGACGCGCTGTCGGGGGCGGAGCTTTTCCACTGGAACAGACCAGCCTTTTCACCCAACCACAGTCTCCTTGTACGCCCTCATCAACTCTTATGTGAGAGCTTTCGACCGTTAAAAACCTCTCCTGACATTACGGAAAAACGGACTTCAACAGAAAGGCCCCGCGCAACGGAATGTTACGCGGGGCCTCAAATGCGGGAAGAAACTGTTAGTCGTTATATTTCACGGTGCCATAAATCCCGGTACCGATGGAAGCGAGCAAGCAGAAACTGCAAATGACGATGATGGAAACAGCGGACATGGCGCACTCCTTGGTGGTTACAGGATTACGGGACTCGTTCCTTGACGTGTTTTTTGTCTACGCCTTTTCCGATGTGAGAAGCAAACGGGAAATGCTGAAGCGTTTGACAACCAAAAGCAATCGATGCCGTCTCCTTCTCCCACGAGGACGGGCCGCAACCGGGATCATGTCTCCGGGGCGGGAGAACGCCTGCGCGGGCTTGAGATAGAGGGAATTCGAGTTTAGAATACGGTGATGCTTGGGCGCGTTTCCTCCGCCGGCCTCAAGGCTACGGGTATCGACAGCACTCCGGCGGGAGCCCCGGTTACGCGGTTATCCCGGCAGAAGAAGAAGAAGAAGAAGAAGAAGAAGAAGAAGAAGAAGAAAGGCTTTCCGCCTCCTTCCGCCAGAACAACGCTCTTTCAGGCCGTGTTCCGGGGAAACCTTTTCCGGCGCGTTTCCGCCTCGGGGAAGAGAGCGCGGGGAGCGGGGGATGCAGGGGGAACCGGGCGCATCCCGTTCCAAGCCCGGAACGGTTTCCCGTCCAGCCGGATCAGCGGTTTCCGGTACGGGCGCATCCGGGCAAAGGCGCGCCCCGGAAGGGAAACTCTGCCCGCCGTCATCGCAAGCGAGGGAAATATGGAAAAGACAGGTTCGGGCTACGGCCCGCTGCTGGTGCTGCTGGGCGCACTGTGCTTCAGCACCACTGGAACGGTGCAGGCGCTGGCTCCGGCGGGCGCGACGCCCTACGTCATCGGTGCGCTGCGGATGCTCGGGGGCGGCCTCGCCCTGCTCCTGTGGTGCGCGTGGAAAGGCACGCTGCCGCAAAAGGGATGGTGGCCGCTGCGCTACGTCCTTCCGGGCATGCTGGCCCTGCTCGGCTTCCAGTTCCTTTTCTTCAAGGGCGTCATGGCGGCGGGCGTGGCCGTGGGAACGGTGGTGGCCATCGGCTTCTCGCCCATCGTCGTGGCCGTGCTCGGTTTCGCCCTGCTGCGGGAAAGGCCGCCTCTGCTCTGGTATCCGGCTACCGCACTGGCCCTGACGGGGCTTGTGCTGCTCAATACCGGGAACGCCGGAAACACCGACCTTTCCAGTATCCTCCTGCCTCTTGGGGCAGGCTTTTCCTACGCCTGCTATTTCGTGTCCAGCAAGCCGCTGGTCCGGCACAATCCGCCCGAAACCGTCATGATGGTCCTCTGCCTCGGCAGCGGCATCTGCATGTTGCCCGTCTTCTGGCTCTACCCCACGGCGTGGCTCGCCTCGGGTACCGGCGTGCTGGTAGCTCTGCACCTTGGCGTCATCACCACGGCGATGGCCTTTTCGCTGACATTAGCCGGGCTGAAGGTGACGCCCGCGGCTACCGCGTCCACCCTGAGCCTCGGGGAGCCGCTTGATGCGGCCTGCCTCGGCCTTTTTTTCCTCAACGAGACGCTGACCTTCTCCGCCGGGGTGGGCATCGCCCTCATTTTCCTCAGCGTGCTCCTGCTCGTCGCCTTCGACCGCCGCTGATCCGCGCGGATACCCAGACGTTTCCGCGCAAGACGTGAAACCGCCTTCCGGCTTCTTCGAGAGGATGGCTCGGGAAGGCGCACGCCGCGTGAAACCAAGGCCGCCCTCCCCAAACGAAAAGACGGGGGAGCAGACGGGGCAAAACGCCTTCCGCGATTGATCCGGGGCATTGATGGTTCCATCCGGGGACCATCACACCGCACGGAAGGGGGCCCCGGGGACAGGACAGAGGGAACGCAGGGGCCACATGCCGTCCATCCCCCTCGACGTGCTCAGGGAGAGCGAGGAAGCACCTTTGGAGCCGTACCGACCGGAACTCGCCTCGACGCGGCGACCTATGTCCGGACGGAGGCCGCCCCTCGTCGACTTGTGCGGGCCGTCATCTTGGTCGCGCCCGCCCCCCAAAGAGGCTACTCTTTCAGATTGGTCATGTAACGGTTCCACAGGCGCACGGCAGCCGTTCGGGAAACCGACCACTGCGTGGGAGCCTGTTCGCAGGGGCATTCCACGCGCCATAAATCCGTTATCCTCCCCTCCGGCCTGCACGAAACCAGATGGGGCTTCTCGTTCTTGCAATGGGAACAAGGAAGCATTTCCAGCAGTTCGTTGTGATCAGCCATCCAAAAACTCCTCACCTGTACGTTGGCGGGCCCCGTCAGGAATGCCCGAAAGCCACGCTCCGCAAAAGGATTCCGAGCGGGACAAGCCGCACAGAGCCGCTCAGCTCTTCCCATACTTCTCCAAAGCGCAGCGCGGGGCACGCCGCCCTTCCCCGCGTCTCCCTTAGGTCCGCAAGCCGGACCCAATGCCGGAAAGCGCCCGCC
>OFFU01002389.1_pt1 | contig 10141 bp, 8 predicted proteins | sample 1521451 | NCBI WGS metagenome assembly OFFU01 (sample SAMEA3504106, study PRJEB24116) | mouse gut metagenome | biome: mouse gut; feature: mouse-associated habitat; material: faeces | place: Denmark | collected 2011 | reverse complement strand
CCTGCCAGTATCAGGGCCGGTATTTCCAGCTCAGTGATGTGCTGGGTGTGGACAGGGAGCTTGGTTTCTCCATGAGCACCGACAAATATAACGAAATGGACAGCAGGCATTTTATTCTGGAGGACATTGAGGGCGAGATCGATTTCGGTGAGGGAAAGAGCCGCATTTATGCGCAGGGTGAAAATTACCAGATCCTGAATATGGATGGAAAGTACAGCAGGCTGGTGGTAAACAGGTACGGAGAGGGACGGAGCGTGTATTTTGCAGGACTGCCCTATTCGCCGCAGAATTGCCGCATTTTGCTTCGGGCAATCTATTATGCAGCCCACAGGGAGGAGGATATGAAGAAGTATTATGTCTCCCATGTGGATACGGAGGTATGTGCGTTCGAAGAAACCGGAAAGATCGCGGTGATCAATAATTCCAGGGAACCCAGGAAGACGGATTTGTATGTAAAAGGAGAAATCCGCAGGCACTTGGATATGGCTCCCATGGAAATCTGCTGGGTGGAGATATAGCAAAAAGAGAAGGCCGCAGGTAAATATTCCTGCGGCTTTTTGTATCTGTCGCTGAAGCGTCCCGCCGCAGACGGAGAATCTGCAAAAGACAGATTTTTATTTTAGAAAAATGGTTGCGCGGAATTTGTCAGAGTGGTATTTTACATATAGGAATTGAAGAACACGGAAGGATACTGCAGGGATGAAGAGCAATTTGACGACGCTGTGCTATATAGAAAAGGGCAGCAGCTATCTGATGATGCACAGGGTGAAGAAAAAAAAGGATATCAATAAAGACATGTGGATCGGAGTGGGCGGACATTTTGAAGGGGATGAATCCCCGGAGGAATGCCTGCTGCGTGAGACGAGAGAAGAAACAGGGCTGACATTGACATCCTGGAGACTGAGGGGGATTATTACTTTTATTACGGATGTCCAGCAGACAGAGTACATGTTCCTTTATACAGCGGATGGATATGAGGGGGAGATGACGGAATGCAATGAAGGGATTTTGGAGTGGGTGCCTAAGGCGGAAGTATATAATCTTCCTATCTGGGAGGGAGACGAAATATTTTTCCGGCTGCTGGAGGAGGGCAGGGATTTCTTTTCCCTGAAGCTTCGCTATGTAGGCAGCAGGCTGGTGGAAGCGGTGCTGGACGGGAAGGAAATCGGAACTGTTCATGGCGGTGGGGAATGAGGGTTCACCTGAAAAGCATACCTGAGAGCTGGAAAGGCCCAGGCCGGCTTAAAATATAGAAGGGAGATATAAATCATGGGGAAATTTTTCAGTGATGAAGTGGAGAAGGCGCTGTGTTATATCTATTATGATCTGCGCGCCGGAAGAGGAGCGGAGGGCTACAGGATCCTTGAAAAGGCTTCGGAGGCCGGGGACGGCGATGCCAGCTGTATTTTGGCACGATGCCTGTGCGGCACCCAGTATGTCTGGGGAGGCCATGACTTTCCGGAGGACGATGACAAGGCGGTGAAGTTGATGCACAAAGCGGTGGAGCAGGGGAGCGCCATCGGTGTGTTGCTGGCTTTGCGAAGCGGAGAGCTGAAGCCTGATGTGAAAAGAAAAATGACCTTTTCCAATTTGCAGGAGGCCTTTGAGGTGGTGTTGGAAAAGGCACAGGAAGGGGATCCCTTCTGCCAGTACACAGTAGGAAATGTGTATTTCTGGTGGGATTTTGTGAAGATCCAGAATATCAGAAGGCATTCCTTTCCCAATGAGGCGGCATATAAGGCCTGCATGAGGGAGAATATTTCCAAGTGCGAGGATTGGTTCTGGAAGGCTCTGCGGGGCGGGATGTATTTTGCCGCCAACAATCTGAACCGGTATTATACCCAGGGGGATGAGGATCTTATCGCGCCCCAGCCGGAGAAGGCAAAGGATATTTACAAAATCGGAGCGGAACTGGGGTCTCCGATCCTGCAGTATATTCACGGGGATAACCTGATGGAACAAAAGAGGGAGGCCGAAGCGCTGGAGTGGTACCGGAAGGCGGCGGAGGGCGGACAGTTTGAGTGCTGGTACATACTGGGAAATGCCTATGAGAAGGGCAAACTGGTTCCCAAGGATCCGGCGGAAGCAGCCAGGTGCTATGAAAAGGGACTTATGCAGAAGCGGGATACCTCCAAAAAGGTGGGGTGTGCCAATTGTCTGGGCGCTTTATATTATGAGGGACAAGGGGTTTATCAGGATTATGACAGGGCATTTAATCTGCTTCACTATGCATGGGAGCATGGAAGTACCTGGGGCGTATGCTATCTGGGCAAGTGCTATTACCGGGGCTGGGGAACGGAGCAGGATTTTGTGAAGGCCAGGGAATTTCTGGAGAAGGTAAACTGGGTAAACAAAGAGGCGTACTATATGCTGGGAACCATATATGGTCAGGGACTGGGGACGGCGCCGGATATTGAGAAAGGGGTACAGTACCTGAAGAAAGCCGGAGACTATCAGGAGGCTTCAGCTGAGCTGAAAAAATATAAGAAGACTCTTTTTGGAAAGTGGGTGCGCAGGTAATACCTGCACATACCCATGGACTGGCGGCACCCGTCCATACCCGTGGAGAAATGCAAATTAGAAAAGAAAAAATCTGGCGGATTATGCATCCTGCCAGATTTTTAATGTCTCCAGAAGCTTTCTCTTTCTGCTGTCGTCCATTTTGGAGATGAGAGCCTGCAGTTCATTGTCAAGAGCCGTTTTCTTATATTCCGGTTCCACCTTTCCGATCAGAGAATCCAGAGAAATATTCATCAGCTTTGCATAATACATCAAAATACGCAGAGACATGGCAGTGCGGTTATTCTCAACATTGCTGATATAGCCAGGGGTTACGTTCAGGGCAGCGGCTACCTCCGCCTGTGTCAGTTTCATTTGGATGCGCAGATCTTTGATCTGTGACCCAAGGTTGTCAAATTCTTCATCACGCATCATTCTACCCTCCAATAGGCATTTATCCTATAAAAAACAGTATATAATAAATTTGGCAGAATTTAAACTTACTTTTTTGAAAAAATGAATTGTATTAATATAAAAAAGGGTTATTTTGCATACTTTCAACAAAATATTTTGTAAAAATTTAGAAATTTAAGGTTCCTTGAACATTATATTTTTTTCAGACAAATGCTTCAAATCACAGAGGTATGTTCAAACCCTTTCATCCATTTACCTGTGCGGTATCGGGCGTAGGAAATAGCCCAGTTTGCGAACCAGCCCACAGGAATGGAACACCAGACCATGGAGATGCCGAATATGGGAGCCAGAGCCATGGATACCGTAACCCGGATAAAAAGGTTTACCAGGTTGGCCACCGTAAACAGCTTCATGTCGCCGGCTCCCCGCAAAAGCCCGTCTACGGCCATCTTGAAGCCGATGAGGCAGAAAAACCACCCCATAAAGGTCAGATAGTCGCATCCTGTGGATACGGCATCAGGAGTGCCGTCGCTTCCCAGAAAGAGGGAGATCAAAGGGCGTGAAAAGCATTCCAGTGCAAGGCAGATCAGTACGGAGAAGAAAATCACCATTTTATTGGCGGCATGATACCCTTCCACCACCCGTTTTTCCTGCCGGGCGCCTATGTTCTGCGCCGCGAAGGAGGAGATGGCGTTGCCGATTCCCGCCATGGGGACCACGCAGATGGACTCGATCCGCATGCCGGCGGAGAAGCCTGCCAGGGCCTGGGAGCCAAAACCGTTTACCACAGACTGGACCAGCATCATGCCTATGGACACGATGGACTGCTGGAGAATGGAGGGCAGAGCAATCCGGGTCATGTCGCACATTTCTCCAAAAGAAAAGAGACTTGTGGGGCCGCAGCTTAAATTTTTCAGGACCAGAAGGAATACGACAAAGGACAGAAGAGCAGAAAGCCCCTGGGCGATCAGGGTGGCCCAGGCGGCTCCCGCCACACCCAGACCAAATCGCCCCACCATTACCAGATCCAGGGCAATGTTAAACAGTGAGGAAAAGATCAGGAAGCAGAGAGGGATCCTGGACTTTCCCAGTGCATTAAACATAGAAGAAATCACATTATACATAAACAGAAAAGGAAGTCCCAAAAAGTAGATGCGCAGATAATCTGTGGCCATGTCCAGCACATCGGAAGGGGTTTTCAAAGCAATCATAATGTGCCGGCCAAAAAACAGGCCGAAAAGGGCCAGCAGAAGACTCACAGCCAGAAAGGCGATAAAGGCAGTGGATACGGCCAGCTTCATTTTGCTGTATTCCTTTGCACCAAAATAGCGGCTGACAATGACGGAGGCTCCAATACCGCCGCCGATAGCCACACAGATAAAAATATTAGTCAATGAATAGGAGGCGCCCACTGCGGCCAGTGCCGGTTCGCCCACCATCCGCCCCACGATGGCCGAGTCCGCCATGGTATAAGTCTGCTGAAACAAATTCCCCACAATCATGGGCAGGGCAAAAAGTATCAGGGCATTCAGAGGCTTTTTCTGTATCAGATAATCGTTATTCAAAGCGGTCACCCTCCCAGTTGCAATCATACCCTATCTATAATATAATAGCCGCAGAGGAAAAGCAAGCGGCTGCGCCAGCAGACATTTGCTTTTCCTGCGGCATTAGCGAGAAAGCGTCCGGCACAAGCCGGACAGGAAGCGCGTCAGCGCGGGCTTTCGAGCGGGAAGAAGGACTCCCGAGTTTTTTAATGGAGGCAAAATGAAGAATTATAAGCTGATAATAGAATATGACGGAAGCCGCTATTATGGCTGGCAGCGGCAGCCGGGGCACAACACGATTCAGGGCAAGGTGGAGAATATATTGTCCATCTTGTGCGGGAAAGAGATTGAGGTGATCGGAGCAGGAAGAACGGATGCGGGGGTTCATGCCAGGGGAATGGCAGCCAATGCTTTCATGGATACGCCCCTTTCCGCGGAGGAAATCCGGGATTATTTGAACCGTTATCTGCCGGATGATATTGCGGTCCGGGAGGTTCGGGAGGCTTCACCCAGGTTTCATGCCCGATATAATGCCATCGGAAAGACCTACCGCTATACATGCTTTGACGGTCCGGTGAAGTCTGTTTTTGACAGAAAATATTATACGCCGCTGTGTGAAGCCCCGGATTTGGAACGAATGCGTCGGGCGGCGCGGATTCTGGAGGGAGAGCATGATTTTCGGAATTTTTGTGTGAATCCCAGAATGAAAAAATCCACGGTGCGGCGCGTGGATCGGATTGATATTGAAAGAGAGGGCGATTATCTTCTGTTTACTGTTCACGGCACGGGCTTTCTGCAGAACATGGTGCGGATCATGGTGGGCACTCTGCTGGAGGTGGGATTCGGCAGAATGGAGCCGGAGCAGGTCCGGGAGGCTCTGGAGGCCCGGGAGCGTCAGAAGGCAGGTCCCACAGCCCCCGCACAGGGGCTGTGCCTGCTTAGTGTGGATTACGACTGAAATGACTCCAGCTCTTCCAGTTCCTTTTCCGTTTCCATCATGCGCTCCAGAAGAGTTTCCTGAGTGTGCTCTTCCTTGTCCAGCTGAGCCTGCAGCTCCATGAGTTTTTCATAGTCTGTGCCCAGGGAAGGATCCATCAGCTGAAGCTTCAGCTCGTCTGCGTGCTGTTCGCTGACAGACAGCTGCTCTTCATATTTTTCCAGCTGTTTTTGCAGCCGGGACTTTACTTTTCCCGGGTTGTAGTAAGTTTTTCCGTCGAAGATATTGGCCAGGGTAGGAGCCTGGCGGGAAGAGGCTTTCCCGGAAGGAAGGCCTGAGGCGTCTGCGGATTTCCTGGCGTCGGAAGAGCCTTTCCCAAAGGAGGCCTGCGGCGTGGTATTTCCGCCCTTTCCGGCAGCAGATCGCTTGCTCTTTTCCAGCAGATAGTCCTCGTAGGAGCATGGATATTGCACCACCTGGTCTCCCTCAAACTCCAGGATTCCGGTGGCAGTCTGGCGGATAAAGTACCGGTCATGGGACACGAAGAGCACCGTGCCGGAAAAGGAGGCCAGCATATGCTCCAGGGCCTCCTTGCCCACGATGTCCATGTGGTTGGTAGGCTCGTCCAGAATGAGAAGGTTGGGCCTGGTCTGGAACATTTTGCAGAGGGACAGGCGCACCTTTTCGCCGCCGGAAAGCTGGCCCATCTTCTTTTCCACCTCCTCCTGGGAGAACAGAAAGCTGCCCAGGGCGCTGCGCACCTGTTCCCTCAGCAGAGAAGGATATTCCTCCCAGAAATTCTCCAGAACGGTCTGCTCCGGGTCCGCATCGTCCTTCACGGCTCGCTGCTGATCAAAATACCCCCATTCTACATTGGTTCCAAAGGAAAAGCTTCCGCCCAGAGGCTTTAGAATTCCCACAAGAGTTTTCAGCAGGGTGGATTTTCCGATACCGTTTTCACCGATGATGGCCAGCCGGTCACTCTTCCGCAGGCTGAAGGATACCTGGCAGAGCTCTTTGTCATAACCGATGCTCAGCTTTTTGGCGGTGATCACGTCGGTATAGCTTTCGATCCGGGGCTCAAACAGGGCACGGAAGGCCCGGGTGTCAAAGCGTCTGGGCTTTTCGATTTTTACCATGTGCTCGATGACCATGCGCTTGGAGCGGGTTGCGGCCACCTTGGAAGGGGTGTTTTTCCATTTCTCGATCCACTCCGTCAGACGCTGGATTTCTTTCTGCTGTTCCTCGTAATCCTTTTCCTGCTTGATCAGGTTTTCCTCCTTCTGCTTCATGAAGGCGGAATAATTTCCCGGATAGCGTTTGATTCGGTGATATTCTATTTCGTAGGTCACGTCGATGACCCGGTCCAGAAACATGCGGTCATGAGACACAATAACAACGGCCCGGTCATAGCTCTTCAAATAATCCTCCAGCCATTCTATGGTGGGCAGATCCAGATGATTGGTAGGCTCATCCAGCAGCATAATATCGGGGCGGCTTAAGAGCAGCTTGATAAACGCCACCTTGGTCTGCTGGCCGCCGGAAAAGCTTCCGATGGGGCGCTGCAGATCCTCCAGGGCGAAGCCAAAACGCTGAAACATGATCTCCATGTCCTGACGCCAAGTGTAGCCTCTGAGGGCTTCCATCTGCTTTTGAAGATGGTCATATTCACTTAAAAGGCTTCGGGATCCATCGGATTTCATCTGCTCCTCTATTTCCTTCATCCGTTTCTCACAGGCGAAAATAGATGCAAAGGTCTTTTTGATCTCGTCCTCTACGCTTACAGAACCGTCCGCAAAGCTGATCTGGCGCAGGAATCCAATGTGCTGTTTTCCTGCCATGGAGATGCCGCATTCCTCATCGCTGTCCAGATTGCTCATATGAATATCCCCTGTGATGAGCTTCAGGAGAGTGGTCTTGCCGCAGCCGTTCCGGCCTACAACGGCAATTTTTTCATTGTCGTGGATCTCAAAATTTAAATCTTCCAGTATAGTGTCCGCGCCATATTGCACCAGCGCGTGCCTGATCTGATATCTCATAATGCTTCCTTTCTCAAAATGCTGTACTCGAACTTCCGAATATGCCGAAGCGGCGTTAAAAGTAATTGATCCAGTGAAAAACGGGCCGCGGCAGAATCAGCCGGGCCCGTCTGAAAAATCGGATTAATGTAAGCTTTTATTATAAAATACTTCTACGCATTCTGCCGCGGCGTTTCTATATGCTGTTACCGTATTCTGATTGTAAAACATTACGGTAGTCCTCACTTTCAACATGATTTTAAATGACATGTTGATGATAGCATAGGAAGAAAGGATATGCAACATAAAAATGCGATATTAGTTCTGTGCCAGCATTCTGGAGATGGCTGGCCGAATGGCCATGCTTAAGGGTACGGCTACCACCACGGCAATAATGCCGTTGGCCAGGGAGACCACGCCTTTTTCTCCGATAGACACTAAAACACCGGCCAGGGGAAGCTGGAGAAATATATAGGATTCAAAAAAGTTTTTGGCCAGGTAAAGGATCACATAGGTGAGGGCGCCTGCTGTGCCTGCCAGAGCGCTGAAGAGGATAACTTTTCCTTTTCCCTTCCACTTTTGGTACAGAATACCGCAGACCCAGGCCATCAGGAACTTAAACACAAAGGTGAATGGTGCGGAAGCGATATAGGCTGGATTTGTCAGGTCAAAAAAGACAGAACCGATGCCGGCGGCCAGACCGCCCCACAGGGGACCCAGCAGAAGGCCGCTGAGCAGACACATAACGTTTCCCATGTGAATACGGGTATTCCCGATCACCGTAGGAATCGGAATCTGCAAAAATGCAGAGGTCACATAGACCATTGCGGCCATGAGGCCTACCAGGGTGATTTCGCGGACAGATATTTTTTTCTTCATAATACAGAACCTCCATTCTTGCCTGGACTTTTCCGGGAGTAAAAATGCGGAACACCCAGGCGGCTTTGTTTGCCCCGGACGGCCTTTTGGGATGATCCCGGGCTGCCGGGGAACTTAGGTTAGTATATGAAAGAACTGCCAGAATAGATATTTTTTACCAGACCAGTTATGCCTTCTTTTTTCGGGAGCGGAAATCGTCCTCGATCTCTTTTTTCCAGTCTGCCTGCAGAGGAGCCGAGCAGCGGACACAGCTGATGGCCTGTCCCAGCACTTCAAAGTTCAGCCGGGTGCCCTGGTGGTCGCTGCGGTAATTGACTGCCCGGTCCTCCCGGATTCCAAACTGCCGTGCCGTTTCCACCGCGTCGATATTTGCTCCCAGAAAGAGAAATTCCCAGCCGTATCGGGATTTTTGCCGTTCCACCAGCTTCCGGACATCGGAACCGGTGTATCTGCGGCTGGCATTTTCCATGCCGTCGGTGGTGATGACAAATAGGGTATGCTCCGGAATATCCTCCCGCCTGGCGTATTTGTGGATGTTGGCGATATGGCGGATGGCGTCTCCCAGGGCATCCAAAAGCGCGGTACAGCCACGAACGCAGTAATCCTCCTCCGTCATGGGGCGGACCCGGCGGATATCGATCCTGTCGTGGATGACCTTGCTTTCGTGGTCGAACAAAACAGTGGAGACCAGCGCCTCCCCTTCTGCATTTTTTTGTTTTTCAATCATGGAATTGAAGCCGCCGATGGTATCGGCCTCCAGGCCGCACATGGACCCGCTGCGGTCAAGGATAAAAACCAGTTCTGTGAGATTTTTTTTCATATGAATGCCCCTCCTGCTTTTGAGCTTTTCTATTCACATCAGTGAACGGATAATTGATAATCTAATGATACAGGAGGGGCATGCAGATATGGTCGCCCGGCATGCGACATTTTCAGGGCAGATACGGTTAGCCCAGCAGGCTCTGGTCAAAGGCAAACAGGGCTTCGTTGATTTCGTGGATATTGTAATTTCCTCTGCGAATGAAAAATTCTACAATAATATCAAATTTGCTGGAGCGGGACAGGGCGAAGCCTGCCTTTCTGAGCATATCCGCAGTTTCATCCGGCGAAAGCTCCAGAGCGATGGCAAAGGCCAGGACAGTGGGCTTGCTGGGCCGATAGAGTCTGTCGCCGCGGATTTTGGAAAACAGCTTTCGATCTATATTGGCCCGTTTGTAGCACTGGGCGTCGGTCATATTTTTCTCATCGATCTTTCGCAGGAGCATTTCCGAAAAGCTTTCATCGAGCTGCTTAAGGGCGTCCTTCAGCTGGGACTCCACACCTGCGGAAGCCCATTGAGGTGCCGAAGGCTGAGAAACGGAGGGCTGAAAAGCCATTGGCCTGGAGCATATGAGCGGGGCGTCCTCCTCGTACATCTGCATGGGAACCATACCCGCCTTTGGAGGGGAAACAGGGGGCTTTCGGTCAAAGGCTCTGGAGGAGCGCAGCTTCCGGGCAGTCTCCGCGAAGGCTTCCGGCTGTTCCTCCACATAGTGATCGCCGATATAGTCGGTGATGTCCGCAAACAGCTTTTCCCCGATCTGGTAGGCGGCCTTGTCAAAGATGACGATATAGACGGTCATATCATTTTCTGCCAGAAAGGCGCCTGCGGTGTCCACTGCGATCTGCAGAGCCTGATCCTTGGGATAGCCGTAGATCCCGGAGGAGATCAGGGGAAAGGCGATGGATTCACAGCCCGCTTCCCTGGCCAGAGCCAGAGAGGTGCGGTAGCAGGATATAAGAAGCTCTCGTTCGCCGCAGTTTCCTCCGTTCCATTTAGGTCCTACGGCGTGGATCACATATTTGCAGGG
>OFFU01002384.1_pt1 | contig 10159 bp, 7 predicted proteins | sample 1521451 | NCBI WGS metagenome assembly OFFU01 (sample SAMEA3504106, study PRJEB24116) | mouse gut metagenome | biome: mouse gut; feature: mouse-associated habitat; material: faeces | place: Denmark | collected 2011 | reverse complement strand
GCCGTTCGGGATGCAATGCCTTCGGGCAGCGCAATACATTAATAAGCATTATTAACATCCCTACTCCCCTCCCTGAGGGAGGGGTTAGGGGTGGGGTCAGAATTGTAAAACGGCGTCAGCCGTAGTTACGACCGTCGGCTTTGCAAAACAATCGGGTAGCGTATGTACTATGCTAAGTACAGCAAGTTTCTCTAATCTCCCTCATTAGGAGGGAGATTAGAGGTTGGGGTCAAGATCGTACAACGGCGCAAGCCGTAGCAACGGCCGTTCGGGATGCAATGCCTTCGGGCAGCGTATTCACGTTCCTGAGCACCGATAGGTTTTTAATTCGAAAACCGCAGCCCGTTGTCGTCGACATCTATCGCAATGGTGCTCGAACGGTCGACCTCGCCGGCGAGGATGCGCTTGGAGAGGGTGTTGACCACCTCGCGCTGGATAGTGCGCTTTATGGGTCGTGCGCCGTAGAGCGGGTCGAAGCCCGCATCGGCTATCCACCTCTTGGCCGCAGCGCTCACGCTGAGGCTTATGCCGTTCTCGTGAAGCATGCGCTCGACGATGTGCAGCTGTATGTCGACGATCTTCTCGATGTCGGCGCGCGAGAGCGGCTCGAACATGACGATCTCGTCCACGCGGTTGAGGAACTCGGGTTTGAGCTGCTGCTTCAACAGCTCGACCACCTCGTCGCGCGTGCTCTCGACCAGCTCGGGCGAGACCGTGTCGCCTGCGGCGGCGAAACGCTCCTGAATGATGTGCGAGCCCATGTTGGAGGTCATGATTATGATCGTGTTGCGGAAGTCGACCGTGCGTCCCTTATTGTCGGTCAGACGACCGTCGTCGAGCACCTGCAACAGTATGTTGAATACGTCGGGATGAGCCTTCTCGATCTCGTCGAGCAGCACGACCGAATAGGGCTTGCGCCTTACGGCCTCTGTCAGCTGTCCTCCCTCGTCGTATCCGACATATCCCGGAGGCGCGCCCACCAGACGCGATACGCTGTGGCGCTCCTGGTACTCGCTCATGTCGATGCGCGTCAGCATCTGGTCGTCGTTGAAGAGGAACTCGGCCAGCGCCTTGGCAAGCTCGGTCTTGCCCACGCCCGTGGTGCCCAGAAAGATGAACGACCCGATCGGACGCCGCGAGTCCGAGAGCCCGGCGCGCGAGCGGCGCACGGCATCCGAAATGGCTTCGATAGCCGCCTGCTGTCCCACCACGCGGCGGTGGAGCTCCTGCTCCATGTTGAGGAGCTTCTCGCGCTCGGAGCGCAGCATGCGCTGCACCGGTATGCCCGTCCAGCGCGATACGACCTCGGCGATATCCGACGAGTCGACCTCCTCCTTTATCATGGCGTCACCCTCCGACGTGGTCATGCGAAGCTCTTGTTGCAGAGCGTCGATGCGCTTCTCGGCCTCGACGATCTTGCCGTAGCGTATCTCCGCCACACGGCCGTAATCGCCCTGACGCTCGGCCTGCTGCGCCTCGATTTTGAGACGTTCGATCGACTCCTTGTCCTGCTGGATCTTGCGCAGCAGGTCGCGCTCGCCCTGCCACTTGGCGCGCAGCGCCGAAGAGTGCGAGCGCAGATCGTCGATCTGGTGCGTGAGCGTGTCGACACGCTCCTGATCGCCCTCGCGGCGTATGGCTTCGCGCTCGATCTCCAACTGCCGTATGCGGCGGTCGAGGTTGTCGATCTCCTCGGGCACGGAGTTCATCTCCAAGCGCAGGCGCGCCGCCGCCTCGTCGACCAGATCGATAGCCTTGTCGGGCAGGAAACGCTGCGTGATGTAGCGGTGCGAGAGCTCGACGGCGGCGATGATAGCCTCGTCCTTGATGCGTACCTGGTGGTGGTTCTCGTAACGCTCCTTCAAGCCGCGCAGGATCGATATGGCATCCTCGGTCGATGGCTCGTCGACCATGACCTTCTGGAAACGGCGCTCCAATGCCTTGTCCTGCTCGAAATACTTCTGGAACTCGTCGAGCGTCGTGGCGCCTATGGTACGCAGCTCGCCGCGCGCCAGCGCCGGTTTGAGGATGTTGGCCGCATCCATGGCGCCGTCGCCCTTGCCTGCGCCCACGAGCGTGTGTATCTCGTCGATGAACAGAAGTATCTCGCCCTGCGAGGCGGTAACCTCCTTGACGACGGCTTTCAGACGCTCCTCGAACTCGCCCTTGTACTTGGCTCCGGCCACCAGCGCGCCCATGTCGAGCGAGAAGATGGCTTTGTCTTTCAGGTTCTCGGGCACGTCACCGTCGACGATGCGGTGGGCGATGCCCTCGGCTATGGCGGTCTTGCCCACGCCGGCTTCGCCCACGAGTATGGGGTTGTTCTTGGTGCGGCGCGAGAGTATCTGCAATACGCGACGTATCTCCTCGTCGCGGCCGATGACCGGATCGAGCTTGCCGCTGCGTGCCTGTTCGTTGAGGTTGACGGCATATTTGCCCAGCGCGTCGAACTCCTGCGAGTCGGTCTGCGAGGTTATCGTGCCGCCCTTGCGAAGCTCCCTGACGGCGGCTTCGATCTCCCTTACCGTCGCGCCCTGCTGCTTCAACAGGTCGGCGGCGGAGCCCTTCTCGGCGACGAGCGCCAGCAGCAGATGTTCGACCGATGCGTATTTGTCGTTGAATGTGCGCGTGAAGTCTATCGCACGCTGTACCACGCGCGACGAGTCGCTCGAAAAGTAGGTCTCGCCGTTGCCGCCCGAGACCTTTGGCAGTGCTGCGAGGGCGCGGTCGACGGCCGTGCGCAGCGTGCGCACGTCGACGCCCGCCTTGCCCAGCAGATAGGTCGACAGCGAATCGTCCCCGGCAATGGCGGCCGAGAGGATGTGCAGCGGTTCGAGGGCCTGCTGCCCCGAGCGCTGTGCCGTGCCCATGGCTGCTTGCAGCAGCTCCTGTGCCTTGATCGTAAGTGAATTGATGTTCATGTCGCTATATGTTTTGATTCGTTTGCCTTTTGCTTACGGACGGCATGACGGCAAATTATCTGCCAGAGCCTCGATGCCTGCAATTTTGTCGCGCCGTGTCGCTCTCTGACACGCATAGTGCGACAAAGCGTCGATCTTCGGCGACAAAATTGCACGTCGGATGACAAAATGTTATATTTGCGATATGAAACGTTTACACTTGATTTCGGCGCTGTGCCCGCTCGTAATGGCGGTCGCATGCGCTCGTATGCAGCCCTCGCCCGGGACTGCGGCGGCTGTGCCGCAATATCGTCTCTCGCGTGTAATCGAGTCGCCGTCGACGACGATTATTATTATGTATCGGGCTCGACGGCTCTCTATAAATACGACAAGCAGGGGCGGCTGGTGGCAGAGAACCTTTCGCCGTTTGCCGATCTGCCTTTGGCGGCAAACCACATCGGCGATATCGACGTGCACGACGGCCGCATATATGCCGGCATCGAGTGGTTCGAGGACGGTGTCGGGCGCAACATTCAGGCCGCCGTATACGACGCCGCGACGCTGGCTTTCGAGCGCTCGATAGAGTGGCAGCCGGCCTCGGGTCAGGTCGAGGTGTGCGGCATTGCAATCGACCGCGACCGCGGCAAGCTGTATATGGCCGACTGGGTCGACGGACGTTACATATACCGTTACGATCTGGCCGGCGGCCGCTACGAGGACAAGGTGCAGCTGCGTCCCGTGCCCGCGTTGCAGCAGGGGATATTCATCCTCGGCGACCAGGTGCTCATATCGTCGGACGACGGCGATGCCGACAAGGGCGAAGCCGACCGCATATACCGGGCGTCGATAGCCGATCCGGCTGCGGCATCGGCCGATGTGGAGGTGCTGCGCACGATGGACGATCTGCGCCGTGCGGGCGAGATCGAGGGGTTGGCCGTCGATCCCGTGACGGACGATCTGGTGGTGCTGTCGAACCGCGGCGCCCGCATAGTACTGGGTATGCCGCGCGGATTCTACGACGGTTACGACCGTGAAATACACGAACTGTATATATACGAAAGGGTGGAGTAGTTGCCGTGCGGAGCGGAGTCGGTCGTAGGCGATCAGAACAGACGTTGTTCGCGGTTGTCGAGAAGGATTCGCGCCTGCTCGCGCGCCGCATCCGTAATGGCGCTGCCCGAGAGCATCTTGGCTATCTCATCGACCCTCTCCCGGCGGTCGAGGCGACGCACGTCGGTGCGGCCGTCCTGCTTGTATACGACCATGTGCGTCGAGCCTTTCGAAGCTACCTGCGGCAGGTGCGTAATGTCGATTACCTGCATGGTCTGCGACAGCGAGTGTATGATCTCGCCCATGGCGTCGGCGATGCGTCCCGACACGCCCGTGTCGATCTCGTCGAAGACGATCGTCGGCAGCTTGGAGTGTCGCGCCAGCAGCGATTTGAGTGCGAGCATGACGCGTGAGATCTCGCCGCCCGAGGCGGTGCGCTCTATGCTCTGGGGCTCGATGCGCGCGTTTGCCGAGAAAAGGAACGCGATGCGGTCGCTGCCCGAGGGGGTAAGCGAGGGCATCTGCTCGATCTCGACGACGAAGCGTGCGTCGGCGATGCCGAGACGTGCGAGCGTCGCGACTATGTTTTCGCACAGCGAGGATCTGACGGCCTCGCGCGAGCGGTGCAGCTCGGCTGCGGCCTTCTCGGCCTGCCGCTGCAACTTGTCGACGCGTGCGGCGGCCTTGCGCAGGGCGGAGTCGCTGTTGTCGATCGCCGCGAGACGGCGCTCGTACTCGGCGGCCTTGGCGAGCAGCTCGTCCAGATCGGCGGCCTTGTGCTTCATTTCCAGCGAGTATATCGTATTGAGCCTGTCGCCCAGACGTTGCAGCGTCTCGGGGTCGGCGTCGATGCGCTCCGACTCGTGAGCCGCCGTCGAGCCTATGTCTTTGAGCTCCTCTATCACGGAACGCAGCCTTGCTGCCATATCGCCGCCTGCGGGGTAGCGGTCGGCCAGATGCGACAGCTCGCGCTCGGACTGCGTGAGTGTGCTGAGGGCACCCGTCTCGTCCATATCGAGGGCGTTGCGCAGCCCCGTAAGCGCCTGCATTATGGCATCGGCGCTCTCCAATGTGGCCAGCTGCTGCTCGGTGCGTGCCTGCTCGCCCTCTTTCAGATCGGCCGCACGAAGCTCCTCGACCGTGTAGCGCAGCCACTCCTCGTCCTTGCGCGACGACTCGGCCTCGTCCGAGAGGCGCCGGTAGTCGTTGCGGGCGGCGGCGAGCTGCTCGTACAGAGTGCGGTATTCTGCCAGAAGCCCGTCGTTGCCGGCGAGGATGTCGAGCACGCGGGTGCGGAACTCCTCGGAGGCGAGCACGAGGTTCTGGTGTTGCGAATGTATGTCGATAAGGCGCGTGCCTATCTGCCTGAGGGTGGAGAGCTGCACGGGCACATCGCCCACGAAGGCGCGGCTCTTGCCAGCAGGCGTGATGATGCGGCGTATGGTGCAGGGCGATTCGAAGTCGAGATCGGAGTCGGCGAAGAGCTCTTCCAGCCCGTAGCCTTCGATGTCGAAGGCGGCTTCGATGATGCAGTTGCGCGACGTATCCTTAATGGCGGCACCCTCGTTCTTCGAGCCGAGTAGCAGCCCCAGCGCGCCGAGCAGGATCGACTTGCCGGCACCCGTTTCGCCCGTAATGATATTGAGCCCGCGGTCCCAGTCGATCTCCAAGCGATCGATCAGCAGATAATTGTCTATCGACAGGTGTTGCAACATTTTGCCTCGGATGTTTATCGGTTCAGACAGCTCTCGATGCGGTCGACGATCAGTGCGGCCACCTCGCGTTTGGTCATCAGCGGGTGGTCGGTGCGGCCGTCGCGGTCGATGATCGAGACCTTGTTCGTATCGCCGCGGAAGCATGCGCCGCTGTCGCGCATCGAGTTGAGTACTATGAAATCCAGATTCTTCTTTGCGAGCTTGGCCTCGGCGTTCGCCAGCTCGTTGTCGGTCTCCAACGCGAAGCCTGCGAGCAGACGCCCGCCCTTGTCGCGCCCCAGCGTCGCGGCTATATCCTCGGTGCGGCGCAGCAGGATCGACATGTCGCCGTCGCCCTTCTTGATCTTGGTCGCCGCCGTCCGAGCGGGCGTGTAGTCGGCCACGGCGGCACACATGACCGCACCGTCCGACTCGCTCCACCGCTTGGTCGCGGCGGCGTACATGTCGGCGGCCGAGAGCGTTTCGACCTTCTCCACGCCCTCGGGCGTCGGGAGCGCCGTGCGGCCGCTCAGAAGCGTTACTTCGGCGCCGCGCCGCGCCAGCTCGCCGGCAATGGCATAGCCCATTTTGCCCGACGAGTGGTTGGTAATGTATCTTACAGGATCGATAGGCTCCATAGTGGCTCCCGCCGTTACGAGGAAGCGCCTACCCGAAAGACTCTTTTTTTTTTCGCCGAGCAGCCTCTCCACTTCGGCTACTATCTGCTCGGGCTCGGCCATGCGCCCCTTGCCCGTAAGGCCGCTGGCAAGCTCGCCTTCGCCCGGCTCGATGACGGCGACGCCCGTCGAGCGCAGCGCGGCGAGGTTATGCTGCGTGGTGGTGTGGGCATACATGTCCAGATCCATCGCCGGAGCTATGGCGACGGGGCAGCGTGCCGACAGATAGGTCGTCAGCAGCAGATTGTCTGCCACGCCCGTGGCCATTTTGGCCAGCGTGTTGGCCGTGGCGGGCGCTATAAGATAGCAGTCCGCCCACTCGCCGAGCGAGACATGCGAGTTCCATGCACCGTTTTCGGGGTCGAAAAAGTCGACCAGAATAGGGTTGCGCGACAGCGTGGCCATGGTAAGCGGCGTGATGAACTGTTTGGCCATGGGTGTCATGACCACGCGCACCTCGCATCCGGCGCACTTCAAAAGACGGCAAAGCATAGCCGCCTTGTATGCCGCTATGCTGCCCGTGATTCCGAGTATGATATGTTTTCCCTTCAACATGACCTTGTGGGATATCTCGTCGCAGCCGTCGCAGCAGCCCCATAAGAGGGTATGCCGTCGGCTGTCGAGGGGATTACTGCTCGTCGCTCTTGGTCTCGCCGTGCTTGAAGTATACCTCGTCGTCGAGGAACTCCTCGGTAGCGATGATCGCCGGCTTGGGCAGACGCTCGTAGTAGCGCGAGATCTCGATCTGCTCGCGGTTCTCGAAGGTCTCCTCGACCGAACTGTCGCTCGGTGCCGAGAAGTCGGCCAGTTTGCGGTTGAGCTCGGTTTTGATCTCGGTCGCAATCTGGTTGGCACGGCGGGCGATGATGTTTATGCTCTCGTATATGTTGCCCGTCGGACGGTCCAGATCCACCAGTTTGCGCGTGATGGTGTTGTTGGGAATATTCTTCTTGATCTCCATCGTTATATGTTGTTTTTGTTATTGCGTGACTGTGTGCCGTTCGCCGCTATCGTCGCCCTTGCGGTTCTTGTCGAGGAAGTCGCGCGCATCGCGTGCCATGCGCTCCAACTCCTTGATATGCGTCGACTCGGGAAATTCGTTGAGGAACGTGTAGTAGGAGTCGAGCATCGACAGATATCGGTCGGTCTGCTTCTGCTCGACCGAATTGGCGGCCAGACGATACGACGACACTACCGTATAGTACATCATCTCCTCGCGGTGCTTCGAGTCGGGGTAGCGTTTCAGAGCATTCTTGAATGCGACGATAGCCGCCTTGTATCGGCCTATTTTATAATATGTATAGGCATTCATGTAGCTCTTCTCCTGCAAGCGCTCCGAGAGTATGTCGAGCATCTCCTTGAACTGGGGTATCTGCTCCGAGTCGGGATAACGCGACATGAACTCCGATATGGCCACTATGGCCTGCGTCGTGAGGGCCTGATCGCGCTTCGGCCCCGGTGCCATGCGGAAGAAGCAGTGGGCGTACATGCCCTCGGCCTCTTCGATGAAGGGGCTGCGGCCGAATTTGCGGCGGAACTCGTCGAGAAGCATCGATGCCGAGTCCCAGTCCTTATCCTTGAATTTGCAGCGTGCGTTGTAGAACGACAGCGAATCCTCGCGCGGGGTGCCGACATAGATATGCGCGCAGGCCTCGAACAGGGTCGAAGCCTTGGACCACTTGCCCGCGTCGTAGAGCTCGACGGCCTGACGGTATGCAAACTCGGGATCGCCCGACTTGATGATCTTGTTGATGCCCGAGCACGATACGGCTATCGCACAGATAGTCGCCGCAACCGTTATGTATCCGATAATTCGCTTCATTGTGATAAAAAATCGTGTGCCTGCTATGGCAACAAGCACGCAAAGTTATACATATTTTTCGAAATAACGGCCGTCATGCTTCAAATATTACGCGCGTGGCGGAAAAAAGGATGATATGCAGTGCTTAAAACGATACGGGCGCCCCCGGAGGAGCACCCGTATCCGATTCTTTTATCCTTGACCTTATGCCTGCTGCTCGTCGTAGCCGTTGGCGCGGGCGCTCCACATAAGCGTAAAGACCAGCATGCCGATGACGGCTATGGCGATCATGCCCAGAAAGACGTAATTCCAGCCGAATGCGTCCACCAGCATACCCACGCCCAGACCCGAGACGAAGACGCTCAGATAGCCGAAGATACCTGTAAGGCCGTTTGCCGTTGCAGCCGCCTTCTTGGTGGCCTGATTGGCCGCCGCGATGCCGATCAGCGCCTGAGGTCCGTAGATGCAGAAGCCGGCCATGGCCAGTACGCAGATCAGAACCAGCGGGTGCACGTCGTTGGGCAGCAGGTAGAACACCGTCATGAATACTGCCGTGCCGAGCATGCAGAATACGCAGGTGCGGTGTGCGCGTCCCTTGAAGAAGCGGTCGGTTGCCCAGCCTGCCACGAGCATGCCGATGATGCCGAATATCTCGAATATGGCCACCGTCCAGCCTGCATAGGAGTAGGACATGTCGCGTGCTTCGGTCAGGAACTTAGGTCCCCAGTCGAGCACCGAGAAGCGGACGATGTAGACGAAGAAGTTGGCTATGGCCAGAATCCATATCAGGCGGTTGCGATATACCTTCTCGCGCACGAATCTCTTGTACGCGGCCGGGTCGTCGTCGTTCTCGATCGAGGTCTTGGTGTTTTCCAGCTCGGGCAGACCCACCGACTTGGGCGTGTCGCGCAGGAAAGCGAATATGCCCAAGGCACCCAGCAGCGCGATGAGCGCCGGCAGGAAGAAGCACCACTGCCAAGCTCCGGCGTTGGTCGACAGTGCGACGATCGAAGCGAGCGCCTTGGCCTGCGCGGCCGGCATGTCGAGCTCTCGGGCGATAGTCTCGGGCGTAGCCTTAGGGTCGGCCTCGATCAGATTCTTGGCGGCCGTATAGTCGTCATGGCCGAAGACGAGCCGCTGGCTGACGGTCTCGCCCTGCTGCCAGTTCTCCTTGTAGGTGTATTCGACAAGTGCGATGACGTCGTCACCCTGCTTCTCGACGTCGATGCCGTCGACCTTGGCGATGTGGATGTCCGATTTCTTGATATCGTCTTTGAGGTTGCACGTGACGTAGTTGTATGTCATGTCGGCTACCTTCTGCTCGTCGCCGCTGACGTCCGAGCCCATATGTCCCATTATAAAGCCGCACAGTATGGCCAGAAGACCGGCGCCGATCGAGTGCGACGTGTTCCATATCGACATCTTGGTGGCCAGCTCCTGCGGCGGTATCCAGTGCGAGAGCAGTCGTGCGCAGGGCGGGAAGCCGCTGCCCTGGAAGATGTTGTTTAGGACGAGCAGCACGCCGAAGAGGATGATGAGCGTGTGCGGCGCTACGCCGATGTCGATTCCAAGAATCGACGGCGCGAAGCCGAATGCGAAGCTGGCCAGTGCGCAGAGCAGCAGGCCGAGCGACATGTGATAGCGTGCATTCATGCGGTCGGCTATCAGACCGTTGACGAAACGCGACAGACCGTAGACGAGTCCCACCACGGCCAGAATGATGCCGAAGCTCGTGTTGGAGATGCCGTACTCGGCCGCAAGACCGGGCATGGCGAACGAGAAGTTCTTTCTGACGAAGTAGAACAGCGCATAACCGATCATCGTCACGACGATAGTTCGCGTCTGCCAGTAATTGAACAGTTTCTTTTGATTAGCGTCCATTGTAGTATGTTAAAATCGCCGCAAAATTACACATTTGCCATTAGATATGCAAGCCGCGGCGAAAATGACGTTAAAGACTTATTAACGCTTGCAGGTCGGTATTTTTTCTTACCTTTGCCGCAAAACTCATCACGCATGAAACTGAAGACAGCTTTC
>OFFU01002382.1_pt1 | contig 10171 bp, 6 predicted proteins | sample 1521451 | NCBI WGS metagenome assembly OFFU01 (sample SAMEA3504106, study PRJEB24116) | mouse gut metagenome | biome: mouse gut; feature: mouse-associated habitat; material: faeces | place: Denmark | collected 2011 | reverse complement strand
ACTCAGGCGCCAAACCTCATACTCTTTGTCCAGCGGCACATAATACAATGCTTCGGAATGGATATCGCTGTAATCCGCAAGCATTTTGGTATATGCCGTCCCATGACGGCACTCACTTTTATAAGAATCCAAATCCTTCCCAACCGGCTGCCAGGATGCAGACCAGTAATCCTTGCTGTCATTATCACGGATATAAATATATCGGCCAGGGCGGTCAAAGTCATTAAAAATATACCGGAGAATTCTACCATTTGCGCCAGATTTCGCCCGCCTGCATTATTTGAAATGACTGCGCCATATTCTGGTGACCCCAGATAATTTGCCCATGGTGCAGGCGTATCTGGTCTATCGATCACATACTCTCGTTTCTCATCATCAAAATACCCATATCTCATTATCTCAATTCGCTCCTTCCCAATTCAATCTCCACTTTGTGTATTTTGTCCGGCAGCAACAGCAGCTTCTTTCTGGAAAAAACTGCCGAACCGCCCAAAATATCCAATACTGCCTGTCCATCACAAAATGCCTGCTCTATCACATACTCCCCGTAGGTTAAATGCAGTGGATTTTTGAAATGCACTGTAAATTCCTTTCCTGCAAACCAAAGCTGAATTCTGGCATTCCCTTCTGTATCAAACTGTTCTCGCATCAGTTTTGGTCTTATCACCATATCTCCAATTTCGCCGTGCACACCGAACACCTCCGTCACAACCGTAAGCATATACCAGCTTGCCGCCCCTGTCAGATAATGATACATTCCTCTGCCAGATGCATTAAAATACTCTGGAATTCCAGGATAAATCCGGCTAGTATTAAAATTCATGGCCGCATCTGCAAGCGTCTGCAAAGCTTTGTATCCTTCTTTTACAAATCCTCTCTGGTAAAGCGCATTTGCATACATCACAGTCATATGGGAGAATACTGCTCCATTTTCTTTTTCCCCATAGGCAAATCCAAACATTCTTCCCAAATCAAATTTTTCTTCCTGGAAATTTGTATTCAGACGATATCCGCCAATTTCCTTTTGATACAAATAGTGATCTGCACTTTGGCAAATTTTTGCTACCTGATCGTTTTGCGCAGTCCCGCTCATTACAGCAAATACCTGTCCGGTCAGCATCATCCGCACTCCCTGCTCAAAATATCCTTCCACAGGCATACTATGATTATCATAATAACTGTTAAACCAGCCTTCTTTATTCCCGTTTTCTATCCATTCTGTTCTGCGAATATGATCTGCTATCCACTCTGCCTTATGTTTCAGGTTTTCCGCCAGATTCCCGACCGTGACCTGTATCGTGTTTCCACTGATATGATGCTCGCAGCGCTTCAAATACGTCTGCAAAAGTTCCTGTTTTGCTGCTGCATTCTCATAAAGCTGAACATTATCCTCCAAAAGAATCTCTATCTCTTCCAGCAGATCTATCTGACTCCATCCGAACCGCTCCTGCGCTGTCTGCAGCAGTTTTGACAGCTCCATCAAATTGCCTGCATACGCACAGGTAAAAGCCACGCTCTCGCCATGTTCTGGTGCCATATCCAGCGCGTCGTTCCAGTCTGCTCCGCGCAGACGGATATGATTCTTATCCCCTACCTCATAAAATGCACACAAATGCTGTACTACCAAATGTTCCAAAATACTTCCTTCATAAATCCTGCCATTTCGACACCTTTGCTGCAGTCCATACGAAACATTCCATTCTGTATCCAAACCAGTTCCGCGCTGCATCTGCTCGTCTTTGAAATAAGCTGCTTTCTCTCTAAGCAGCTCCATATCCCCTGTCTGATCGATATAGAGCTTTGTTGTCATAAAAGGCCAGACACCATGATCCATCCATACGCGTGCAATTCCATTCCTGTCTGCAATAAACTCCCCTTGCTTTTCACCGATGATTGTCGCATTGGTTCCATCAATCCGCACTCCGCCATAATTATCAAGAACCATCTGCCGTACGCCGCCAGGATCCATAATCAAAAGGGAAAGACAGTCCTGCCATAAATCACGCCAGCCTCTGCCTCCTCTTCCATAATCGTGATGCGGCAAGAATGAGCAGCCATAAATTCTTCGCAAAATGGGCTGGAAACTAATCCACCGCATCAGATTATCAAATCGCTCATCTCCTGTTTCGTACCGGACATTACCCTTACCCTGCCAGTATTTTGCCGTTTTTGCATATGCTTCTTTTACCTGTTCTGATGTTGCATACGCAGACAAAATCGTTTCTATTTCTTTTTCTTGCGCTGTTACCCCTATCACAATCGTATAAACTACGCTTTTTCCCGGCTCTAATGTAAGCGTCTGGAACCGAATCCCGCCAAGCGCTTCTTTTCCCTCAAAATATGATCCGCCTGACACGCCATCTTCGTTCTGAATAATCTTCCAGGGATGCGTATAGCTTCCTCCTTCTCCGATATATGTGTCCGCAACAGGATAAAAACTCTCCGGTTTTTCACCTGTTCCTGTCATACCACACACAAAATATGTCAGTTCATTCTTCTGATGTCCGCGTTCGTCAAAAGAAAGCGTTGGCTTTATGTACACCCCATAATCAGTTGTTCTGATCCGATGCAGCAAAGAGGTCACATGACGATGATCTCTGATATTATCTGCACTTCTTCCAAAAACAGGAATCGCTGCTGTTGGCGTAATTGTCTGCGGAGTATTGGCTGTATTGCAAAGCTCCACCTCCATAATCTCCACATTGTGTTCCAATGGGACAAAAGAAGTGATTTTTGCTTTCATCTGGTACTTTTGAGACTGTCTGGAAACCGTCTGCCACATAAATCCAGCTGTCAGTTCGCTTTCATCCTGATTCTGTGTAAACTTTCTGCTCTCTTCGTCCGCCGAAGCTCCTGCAGCAGACCATGCGCCCAGGCCCTCCACATAACACCAGAAGTTTCTTCCTGAGCGGTTGTTATGCAGATTATCCACACTCACTGGCTCCATCAGAAAAACATTCTGTCCTGTCTTGATATCACCTCCCAGGTTTGGGGACAAAGAACTTTTTATTCCCTGCTCCCCAGCAATTGGAAAATATAATGCACTGTAGTTTTCCGGCTGCTTTATGGAAAAAGTTCCGTCTTTGTCAATAAAACGAATTGCTTCCATTTGATTTGACCTCCTGTATCTTTTATATTTACACGGCAAATACCGTATTTTTTAAACCTTGAATATCCTGATTTGTGTTTCCAGCTCCCTGGCAGAGGCGGTTAATTCCTCCGATTCTTTTGCCACCATTTCACTGTTTGTCATAAGGCCATCCGCCTGCTCTACGAGAATATCCGAAGAACCCAAAATTTCCTGTGAGCTTGCGGCTTGTTCCTCTGAAACTGCCGCCACATTTCTTGCAACATCTTCTACCTGATCCACCTTTTGTATCATTTTCTGAACCAAATCCCCAACCACAACAATATTTTCAAAAATCGTATCGTATGTCTTTACTGCATTTCCAATCATTGCACTGCTTTTGTTAATGCTTTCCATGCTATTGCCCGCCTGATGGATAACATCCCCTATCAATGTTTTGATTTCCATAACAAGAGAATCAATATGTTTCACAGACGCCATACTCGTCTGCGCCAGCTTCCCAATCTCTGCCGCCACAACCGTAAATCCTTTTCCTGCCTCACCCGCCCGCGCCGCTTCAATAGACGCATTGAGTGACAGCAGATTGGTTTCATCCGCAATTTCACCGATTACCCTTGTGATATTCGTAATCTCACCAGATACGTTCCCCACTTCATCTATCGCGCATTGAAGCTGCCTTACAGAGCCATCAATATTCTGCATTGCTGTACCTACATCCTGCATAACCACCTTTCCTTTTTGAGATATACTGACTGTTTCTTTCATCTTTCCATTCATTCCATCGCCATCATTTTTTGTTTCGGCCACAAGAGAAGCCAGTGTTGTTGCACTTTGCGCAATTTCATTCACAGACACCGACAATTGCTCTACCGTAGCGTTCAAATCTTTCATGGATTGGTTTTGTTTTTTTGTCGCATCAAACATTTGATTGGATATCAATTTACTGTTATCCGCCTGTTCGTGCAAGGTATTTGATACCCCGTCGATGGAACCAATCATGCCACGCAGGGTAACAATAAATTTTTCAACGCACCTGCTCATCACCCCAATTTCGTCATGATTCCTTGTTGCACTGTAAACGGTAAAGTTTCCTTCTGTCATATTTTGAATAATATCCGTTAATTTCTTTACCGGGTGGATCACAATATGTATGATTCGCTCTATCAGAACTGTCAAAATGAATACCGAAATGACTCCAAAAAGAATCATAATATTTCGAATGTGATTCAAGTCCTGATACACTGTTTTTGCAGGAACATAAGAAACCAAAATCCAATCTGTTCCTGATATCTCCTGAAATACAGAAATATTTCCTTCCAGTTCTGCCAAATCCATGTCCTCCTGTGCGATCTTCTCTGCAATTTTCTTCATAAAATTACTGTCCAGCTCACTCAATTTTTTTGAAATCTGGCTTGTATCACGTGATGCAAGAATTGTATCGTCCTTGGCATTCACCAAAAATGCCTCTGCATTTTCCATTTTCACAAAGCTGTTGACATATACGCTGATTTTATCCAATGACAAATCCATAGAAATAACCCGCACATCCTCCGATTGTGTTCGCAGCATACCGCAAGCGCTGATTGTCGGTTTGCCCTCCTCATTTGTATATGCATTTGTAAATCCTGGATTTACCCTGGTTAACCCATCCCGAAACCATTCTGTCTGCGTCAGCTCCACAGGCATACGATTCTGCGCACTGTCTGAAGGCGGCTGTGCAGTCATAACTACTGAAACATTACTGATATGAACTGCTGCTTCCGAACCGGACGCGCCAAGATTAAATTCCATTCTCCCATTGGCATCATCATAATCTGTCATGAGGAATTCATACGTAAATGTCTGTTTTTCTGCCGTCAAATTAACAGCTGTATCCTCCAGATAACGCTTATAATCCCTGTCTGGAGCCGTTACGCTAACCTTTATTGTTCTGGGCGCTGCCGCATACGCATCAAAGCGAACCTGGTACACTGCATCTTTTTTCACAGGAAGCTCAGGCTGCACAAGCTGAATACTATAATCTGCTGTCCCCTCATTTCCAGTGACAATTGATATCTCCTGAGCTGTGATGTCTGCTTCTGCCTCTCCTCCAAGCGCAGTCAGAAACTGCCAGCCTGTATTATCTGTGAGCGACTCCGCAAGCGAAAAATCACCATTGCGCAAATAATTGCCGTCACTGTCTGGCTCTCTCAATTCCACAGCCTTAACAGGATTTGCCGTAAAGATTTGTCCTTTTGTATCTGCCACATAAAATCCCTCCGGATAATCACTGTCATACTCATAAAAAGAATCCAAAAAGCTCTGCAGCTGCGCATCGTCAAAGTCCATCTGCTCGAGTGTCTGTTTTGCAACACGCAGTGAGGATAAATTTCTTTCCAGCCATGCCTCCATTTCTGATGCCTGGCTTTCGGCAGATGTCTGCAGAAGGTGATGCGCATTTGACTGAATCACTTCTTTTGACACAGAATAGGATAATCCTGTAAGAACTGCCATAATAATTATAATTACTGGCAAAATGATTCCCAGCAGTTTCACTTTTATGGAAATAAACTTTTCTTTCTCCATCCCAAACCTTTCCCCCTATTCGCTCTGTTGCTGATAGTTCGAAACATTGCTGCTATCTACTTTTTCAAAAGGTATCAATATATACTTCCCATCTTCCTGTGCTCCTTCGATATCAGAAACCGACTCCCCCAACGCCAGTCTTTGCGCTGCTTCAACTGCTGCTGATATTTGATCAGACATTGGCTGGTATACAGTAAAATCCAGCTTGCCATCAACAATTGCCTGGCATCCGCCTGCAGAAGCATCCACCCCCAAAAACAAAACAGAATCCATATTTACTCCCGCCTGCTCAAAAGCTGCAAATGCTCCAAGCGCCATATCATCATTATTGGCTGCCACACAGTCAACTTTCCTGCCTGTCTTTAGAAACAGCGCTGTCAGCTCCTTTGCAGTATCTGTATTCCAGTCTGCATAATCCTCAAATACATACTGAATCTGTTTCCCACTGGCATTTAATGTCTGTTTCAGTCCTTTGGTTCTGCCGATTGTACCAGATGCACCCTTAGGACCTTTCAATATTGCAACAGAAATCTCATTTTTACTGCTAAACTGCTCCAGTATGTATTCCGCCTGATATTGCCCTGCCATATATTCATCAGATGCCACATAAACATAGTGGTCTTTCTGCAGTGCTGTATCCTCCGGCGCATTATTGATGAATACAATCGGCGTAGTTCCTGCCGCAGCTTTTATCTCTGTCACTGTATCTGCAGATACCAGCCCGCACAACAATACATCGTATTCTTCAGCCACAGCCTTTTTTATTTGAGAATGCTGTGTTTCAACAGAATTTTGAGCATATCCTGCCTCCAATGCCATTCCATATGATTTTGCCTGCTGCTGCAGCTGCTCTGCCCATCCTTCATAATAATCACCGTCTTCAATCGCAGCATAAAATATTTTAATTGTATTACCGCTGGCCAAATCTTTTTTCTGACATCCTGTTCCGAGAAAAACAATTGCCGCCGCAATCAGAAAAAGTGCATTTATTTTTCTATTCATATGGACCTCCTGTGTTTTTGTTTTAATGATCTTACCTGTTTTTTATGAAATTCTATATCATATTAATTGGAAAAATGTCAGATATATGATACAAATTGCGTCTCCTTCTCGCGCTCCGCCGATACGCCACTTTAGTAGCATATTTCCTCTGCATCGGCGTGCGCATAAAAATAAGGGTATCGATACTAAACACATCGTATCGATACCCTTATTTTCTTAAAATTATTTTTCCTATTTCATCCCTGCAAGCACTTCCTTGGCTTTTTCAAGCTGATTATCCGTGCCTTTCTCATAAAGCTGTGCGTCAAATTTTACTTCTACATCTGGTTCTATGCCAATTTCATGAATATTGTTGCCTTTTGGTGTAAAATAGCTGCTTACTGTCAGCTTAATCGCCGAACCGTCTGACAATTTGATTACTTTCTGTACAATTCCCTTTCCAAAAGTTGTGGTCCCAACAAGCTTGCCAATACTATAATCCTTCACTGCTCCCGCAAGAATCTCAGATGCGCTGGCGCTGTAGCCATTTGTCATCACGACAAGCGGTACCTTAATTTCATTGTCTCCTTTGCAGGTATATTCTTCACGTTTTCCATATTTATCTTCAGTGTATACAATCAGTCCCTTGGGAAGAATCATACGCGCAATATCACATACTGTAGAGAGATTTCCACCCGGATTACCGCGAAGATCAATGATTAACCCCTTCATACCATCTGCAATCGCTTCATTGTATGCTGCCTCAAACTGTCCCGTTGTAACCAAATCAAATTCTGTTATCTGAATATACGCTGTCCCATCTTCAAGCATTTCATATTCTACGGTAGGACTTTCAATTTTTCTGCGCTCCACAGTGATGTCGAGAGGTTCCGAAGCCCCTTCCCTGATGACGGTAATCACCACTGTAGTTCCTTCCTCACCCTTTATTTTGCTAACAACATATGTTCTGTCCTTGCCCTGCATATCTTCGCCATTAATCTGATAAATATAGTCATCTTCCATCAAATCACTCTCTTCAGCAGGCGTATTCTTTATGATTTTGCTGATTCGCACATAACCTGTTTCCAGGTCTTGTTCAATATAGGCTCCAATTCCATAATATATTCCCTGCGTTTGCTGCTGCAGCGCAACCAATTCTTCGCTTGTATAATAAACACTGTATGGATCATCAAGTGAGCTCAGAAGCCCTCTGTATAGTCCATTTTCAAGCGATGTCGTGTCCACTTCCTTCCAAAAATGTTTCTCTATGGTATCTTCCAGTATTCCCAATTTTTTTTCGACACCAGTATTGGTTATGCTTTCTGTCTGTGCCTGCTTCTCAATACTGTTTGCATTCTTCGCCGAATCAATAATTCTATAAAACTTCATTGCTCCCATGACCATAAACATTACTGACAGAGAAGCCAAGATTCCCGTGAAAAGCCCAAGTACATAATATTTTGTATTTTTGTTAGAATCACGACTAGGACCATTACCGCCTGTTTGATTGTTCCATTGATAATTGGTCTGATTAAAATGATTGTTATTTTCTGAATACTGGTTTTGCATTTTGATGCCTTTCTTTTACCCGCTTTATCTTTTCTTTATTTCAGATAATTCCATGGACTTACATAGCTCCCATTTAGACGCACGCTAAAATGAAGATGATTCCCTGTAGACCTTCCTGTTGAGCCTACTGCCGCAATCTTCTGTCCTTTCGTGACTTCTGCACCATTCGAAACATACAATGCAGATGCATGCATATATATCGTATACAGGCTGTCCCCGTGATCGATCATAATATAATTTCCCATGCTCCCGCTGTAGGCTGCCGCTACCACTTCCCCGTCATAGGCCGCCAGGATCGGACTGCCGTTTGGCGCCGCAAGGTCCACACCGTTATGAAACTGCTGCACGCCCAGCGTCGGATGGATTCGCTCCCCATACTCATCGGAAATTCTGGTCATGGACGGAGCCGGGAACGCAAACATGCCGCCGTCATAGGTCAGCTTTCTCCCTTCCTCTTCCGCCAGCCGCTTCCTTTCCGCGGCAACTGCCGCCTCCAGAGAAGCTATGATCTCGTTCTGCGCTTTGATATCAGCCTCATATTCCGCAATGGCTGCCGCTTTATTGTTGATATCCCCCTGCTTTGCAACAATTTCCGTCTCCTTATCGGAGATCAGCTGTGCCAGAGATGCTTCCTCCTTCTCCACACCCGCCTTTGCCTCATCCAGAACTTCCTTCTCCGCATCCAGTTCCTGTTTGCAGACTTCCACGTACTCCCGGATCAATATATATTCTTCCAGCTTCTGATTATCATAATCCATCACCAACTGGATAGAATCAATTTTATTCAGCAGATCGGCAAAAGATTCTGCACTCAGTATTGTTTCCAGATAATAATCATCGTTCTGCTCATACATCATCACGATCCGCTGCTTCATGGCCGCATACTGCTCTTCCTGTTTTAAAATGGCCGCCTCCAGTTCTCCTTCCGTCTCTCGGATCTCTTCTTCCTTCGTTGCAATCATGCCGTTGAGCTCGGAAATCTTTTTCTGGATATCTGCCAGATTATTGTCCAGCGCCACCACATAACTCTCCAGACTTGCCTTCTCTCCTTCCAACTGATCCTTAAGTGCCTTGATATCCGTCAGGGCTGACTGAAGCTGTTTCTTCTCATCCTGCGCCTCGGATATCTGCCCCTCCTTTTCACGGATACTGTCAGAAGTAATAGAGGAGAGCGAAACCGCTTCCGCCTCCCCTGTCTGTGAAAGGATCACCGCAAGCAGCACTAAGATCCCCATGCACTTTTTAAAATATCCTTTGTGTCTCATTTCCTATCCTCTGTGCATATATTTTTACTGCATTCACAGACATAATATGTTCCGTGGCGGTATCATATCATGTCCTTTTGTCAGGATGACACACCCTCACATGCGCCCCCCGCCTTATCCGCAACCGGATTACACCCGCAGATGCTTCCTCACCGTAATAAAACTGCCCAAAAAGCCGATCCCTACGCCGATCCCCAAAGACAGGGGCAGCAAAATATGAAAAATCTCCGTCACCGGCAAAAACGTCAGCAGATTGGTCAGGATCGAGAAACGCTCCAATACATATGCTACCGCTTTATTATACACAAAATAAATGATTGCCAGCGGAATCCCTGCCCCCACCAGTCCGATCAGAATGCCCTCTATGACAAACGGAGAGCGCACGAAAAAGTCCGTAGCCCCGATGTATTTCATAATCGTAATCTCTTCTTTTCTCACATTGATACCGATCGTCACGGTATTGCTGATCAGAAACACCGAAACGCCAAGCAGGATAGCAATCAGCCCAATGGAAACATAGCCCAGCAGCGAGTTAAAACCTGTGAGCACATCAGCCGTCAACTGTGAACGGTTTACTTTTCTGACCTCCGGCATGGACTCCAGATAGGTGACCAGAGAATCCTGCATTGAAACATCACTCAGATAAGCCTTATAGTTGGCACAGTTTTCCAGCGGATTTTCCGTGAAGCCCTCCGCATATTCC
>OFFU01002380.1_pt1 | contig 10177 bp, 10 predicted proteins | sample 1521451 | NCBI WGS metagenome assembly OFFU01 (sample SAMEA3504106, study PRJEB24116) | mouse gut metagenome | biome: mouse gut; feature: mouse-associated habitat; material: faeces | place: Denmark | collected 2011 | reverse complement strand
CATTTGCAATAACTGATTAAGTATAAGTCCTCAAGAATTAACACCATTTTTTTGGAACAGGTAGAAACTGAGGACATTGAGAACAAGTCTTTACAATTTGACATGCACATTCTCTAAAAATACCAAATTGTTGTCTCAAGCTATTACTATTTTGATGATGTAAAGAATGAGATTGTTTGGCCAATTGTTCCTGTGTAAGGCCTATAATCTGCCTGGTATACAAATCTGCTGTGGCATTGCCCTCACTAAGGGGTCCAGGCAATCCAGTATGAGCTCTTAAATGTCCTATAAAGTTAAGGAATAGTATGTTCTCTTAAATTGAGTTGTATTTGCATAAATAATTGCAAATTTTGAAAATGTCAAGATAAAAGATATATTTTGTCTTTTTTCTTTCATAATATCGCTGATTTCTATAAAAAAAGACGGTAAAGTAAAGTTTTCTATTGAATTTATCAATAAAGTGAAAAAACTATTGTAAAGCGCTTACGATTTCCGTATAATGCTACTATAAGGACAAAAAGCCAGAAATCTGTTTGGTATCTACGGCAAAGAGCTTTTCCCTTGTGAAAAGCCTTTCTGGCTCTGTCTGCAAGACAGAGCCAATCCCCTTTGAATGTACTTTCGGACGGAGAAAAAAGCTTCTTAAAGCGTTTGGTTGAAAACAGATTTTCGGCTGCCAAGAGATGGATACAGGAACCTCTGGGTCTGTGGTGGGGATCGCCGTAGGAGGCTTGCTTATAGCGGCCTTATTTCGGGCTGCATGGCCATCCTGCACGCTCTGTGCGATGGCGGGTTTTTGTCTGCTGTTAAGAACCCGTATTCACAACCATTCGACACCGTCTGAGCGGGTCTTTTGCCGGCCTGCCGCGTTGAAAAATCTTGCAATACACAAAGTATTGTCTGCGTTTTTTCGCCTTGCAGGGCAGCAAAATCCCTCGCCCATCCGGCATCCTCTGATTATGAATACAGGTTCTTATCTCGATTGAATTTATCATAATAAATTTGCACCGAAATGTCAACGAGTCCTTTCAGATTTTTTTGGTAAGAAGGATACATAGAAAATTGATATGGTATAAAAAAAGTTGACACCTTTTCCTCAAGGGAGTAGAAAAAAGAGAAGAAGAAGAAGGAGGAAAAGGCAATGGCTCGAAGCTACGATAAAGAGTACAAGGTACAGGCCGTAAAGCTGGCCAGAGAGATCGGCGGAGACAAAGCGGCGAAGGAGCTGGGCATCCCGAAAGGGACGATCCACGCCTGGCTGAAAGCGGTGCGGGAGGGGCGCCTGGAGGTGGGGGAAGGCAGCCACACGCCAGGCAGCGCGATGAGCCTGGCAGAGGAGATCACGATGCTGCGCAGGCAGGTCAAGGAGCTGGAAAAGGCCAATCGGCGATTGAAAGAAGAGAACGAATTTTTGGAGGAAGCCAGCGCTTTTTTTGCCGCCAGCCGTCGGAAGTCAGTAAGGAGCAAAGAATGAAGTATATCGCGCTCAGGACAGAAGACGGCGAAAAGAAGGGAAAGATCGCGTTTTACTGCTCGGTATTGGGAGTCAGCCGGCAGGGCTTCTACCAGTATTTGGCCAACCGGGACCATCCGTGGAAATACCAGGTGCTGGCGGATGCGATGCTGGAGATCGTGGCGGAGGACGCCTGCAACGATACTTACGGACGGACTCGGATGCGCCAGGCTCTGGAGCTGAAAGCTCCGGAGGGGATCGCCATCCCCTGCGAGCGGACGGTGTACCGGGTGATGGAACGCCTTGGCCTGAGCCACCGCCCGAAGCGCAAGCCCAACGCGATCACCAGGGAAGACCGGGAGGCGATGAAGTCCGACGATCTGCTGAAACGGGACTTTTCCGCACAGAGGCCTTTGGAAAAATGCGTCACGGATATCACAGAGGTCAAGGCAAAGGACGGAAAATTGTATGTATCCGCCATCTTTGACTGCTTTGATGTGACTGTCCTCGGCCTGGCTATGGAGACGAATATGCGCGCGGAGCTGTGCGTCCGGACGCTGGAAAACGCCGCAGCCGCTTATCCTGGTCTGAAAGGTGCCATCATCCATTCCGACAGAGGCAGCCAGTATACCAGCGCCGCCTACCGCCAGGCCGTCACCCAATACGACATCCGCCAGAGCATGAATCGTGCCGGCGGCCGATGCCACGACAACGCCCGCTGCGAGAGTATGTGGGCCAGGATGAAGAGCGAACTGTTCTATGACCGCCTGGACACTGAACAGCTGACCGTGGAGGAACTCAGATCTCTTATTTGGCGTTACTTTATGAGCTACTGGAACAACCGCCGTATCTGCTCCGCCAACGGCGGCCTTCCACCCGCTGTCAAGAGAGAGCGCTTCTATCTGTCCCTCACTGCGGCTGCTGCTTAGATCCTATATTCCTTGCGTGAATTGTGTCAACTCATATTGACAAAATCAGATTATCGGCCAGGACGATTGAAAACTACCGGTACACATTGGGAGTTTTTGCGGGACAGGTAGACCGAGCGGTGACCAAGATCACAGTGGACGATCTGCGGGAGTACATCTCCTATCTGTCCGAGACACGCGGCCTCCGGGATGGAAGCCTGCTGACCCACATCAATACCCTGCGTAGCTTCTTCAGCTGGCTGACAGTTGAAGGCGTCATTCGTAGAAATCCTATGCTCAAGATCAAGTCCCCCAGACTGGATCGCACCCGGTCGCGGCACGCATTGTCCCAGGAGCAGCTGGAACGGCTGTACAGGGAGACGCCGGGGAACGGCGGAACCTGGAGAGCCGGGTGCCATGGGGAGGACGGAGCATGATCGAGATACAGAAGGTGAGCAAAAGCTTTGGCGCGGTGAAAGCCGTGGACGGTGTCAGCGCTGTCATTGAGGAAGGTCATGTCTACGGGCTCATCGGCACCAACGGTGCGGGCAAATCCACCCTGATGCGGCTGCTGGCAGGAGTGCTCGCGCCGGATGAAGGCATGGTAAAGGTGGACGGGGAGCCTGTCTACGACAATCCCCGGGCAAAGGAGAAGGTATTTTACATATCTGACGATCAGTATTTTTTCAGAAGCGGCACACCCAGGGACATCATGCATCTCTACCGGACCTACTATCCTGGTTTCGACAGTGAGAAGTGGCAGGAGACCATGGATAAGTTTGGCCTGGACAGCCGCCGGAAGGTGAACACTTTCTCAAAAGGCATGAAAAAACAGCTCTCTGTCATCTGCGGTGTCTGTGCCAACACCAGATATCTGCTCTGTGACGAGACCTTTGACGGGCTGGACCCGGTGATGCGCCAGGCTGTGAAGGCCATTTTTATCAGGGAGATGGAGGAGAGAGGCCTGACCCCTGTGGTGGCCTCCCACAATCTGCGGGAACTGGAAGATGTCTGCGAGTCGGTGGGCCTGCTCCACAGAGGAGGGATCCTGTTTGAGAAGGATCTGGACGAGATGAAGATGGGGATCCACAGGGTGCAGTGTATTTTCCGGGAAAGGACCCTGCCCCGGCAGGTGAGGGAGAGTCTGGAGGTGCTGACCGTGGAGACCAGGGGAGCCCTTTACACGTTTACGGTCCGGGGATCCAGGGAGGATGTGGAGAGCTGCATGGAAGCTCTGGAACCTGTGTTCTATGAGCTGCTTCCCCTGTCCCTGGAGGAGATTTTTATCAGTGAAACGGAGGTGAAGGGCTATGACATCAAGGCGCTTATTTGTTAATGCCATGGGGGAGGACCTGCGGCATAAAATATGGATGGCGGCCCTTTTCGTCCTGGGAAATTTCCTGGCGCTGCCGGTGGCCTGGCTGATGATGAGAAACAATCTGGAGAGCAGTGAAAGTCTGATCTTGGAGAAGCTGTACCATGTTTTTGATTTTTTTACGGTGTATGTTATTGTGTTCGGCGGAATGACGGCGCTGCCGGGAGCTCTGATCACAGGGCTGGCCGGGTTTCGTTTCGTGTTCCACAAAAGGATGGTGGATCTCTACCACAGTCTGCCTGTAAAGCGCAGCACTCTCTATGGCGTCTGCTATGTGGACGGAATTCTGCTCTGGTTTGTGCCCTTTGTGGTGTGTATGCTGTCGGCCTGTGCTATGGGGGGGAGTTTTGTGTATTCTCTGGGAGGAATTCAGGCTCTTGGGCATATGCTGCAAAAGGCTCTGCTGAGTTTTCTGGTGCTGACGCTGGCCTATCTGCTGGTATACCACATGGTGCTGGTGGCGGTGATGCTCAGCGGGAACGCGCTGAATGCGCTGGTATCCTTAAGTCTTCTGGGGTTTGGAGCCGTATCGGTCTATGGGATAGCGCTGCTGTTTTTTTCCGTCTATATGGAGACTTTTCTTCAGAACAGTCATATGGAACTGGTGGGGACCGCTTCGCCTCTGTTTTCTGTCTTTTACCTTCTCTACAGCTGGGGCACGGCAGATATTGGGGAAGGATTTTGGAAGCTGGTTCTGTTAAATGGCGGGGTCACAGTCTTTCTGGGGCTGTGGGCCTGGCTGCTGTACCGCAGAAGGGCTTCCGATCTGGCGGAACAGGGGCTTGGCAGCAGATGGATGAGCGCCCTGCTGCGGGGAGGGGCCGGAATTCTTGCGGGCATGTGCGGATGGCAGCTGATGATTATGACCACCGTGGACGCCACAGCGTTAGGATGGGGGATCTTCGGGGCGGTATTGGCGGTGGTTGTGGTCTTCGGTGTCCTGGATGTGGTGTTCTGTATGGAGTTTCGGGCGTTTTTTGCCCATAAATTTCAGATGGGGATCGCCGTGGCGGTGACGCTGCTGTGCTGCCTGGCTTTTTACGGGGACTGGCTGGGCTATGACTCCTACCTTCCTTCCAGGGATCAGGTGGCGGAACTGGCGCTGTACGATGTGGAGCTTTCCAACCGCTCCCAACAGTGGGCGGAAGCTGCCATGGAAAATATGAGCATCAGGGACAGGGAGAAAATCCACGCCTACCTGGAGGCGGCGGTGGCCAGAACCGGGATGTACCCCAAAGAGTATGAAGAAGAATATGTGCAGACAAAGGTGACACTGGAAAACGGCAGAAGCTACTACAGGAGTTATCCTGTCACACGGGAGGAGAAGGAGGTGCTCTGGGAGCTTTTCACCAGCAGGGAATATCTGGAGCAGGCCTATTGCATCAGTGAGGAAATGCTGAAATTCTGCATTGAATTCAGCCTTGGCAGAATGGGGAGGCATACCAGTACGGATGTAAAGTGGGAAGACTTGCTGCGCATTGTCCGGGCCTACAATGAGGATGTTCTGGGGGATCCCCAAATGGTGCTGGAAGGCCGGGGACGGCTGCTGACCCAGGTGCGTCTTTCCTTCTGGCAGAAGGGGAAGGGCTATACGGCCTATCTGGATGTGTATGAGGGCATGTCCCGCACGGCGGAGGCACTGAGGCAGGCAGGTTTCAGGGACTGGGTGGACGTGGAGGAGGAGGCCCAGGTGCAGGCGGTGCTTCTGCCCCTGGGATACAGTGTGGGGGTGTCCGCCACCCCGGAGGAGATGATTGAGCTGGCAAGGCGCAGGTACGGCGTGCCGGATTCTGCCTCCAATCTGTCTGCTTCAGGCCAGGACGCCGTGGGATCCTGGGAACAGGCGGAAGGGAACAGCAACCAGGAAGAGAAGCTGCCGGTTATGTATGTCACTGACAGGGGGGAAGTGGAGGAGCTTCTGAAGGTTATCAGCTATATGTCCCCCTATGGCAGCAGCATATTCCAGGGCGGCTGCGAGGGCATTGAGATTCTGGGAACGGACGGAGAGAGCCATACCTGCTATATTCTGGAGGGTATGCTGCCGGAGAAGTTTGTGGTGAGATTTGGAGATCTCTGATATGATTAGGGAAAATATTTGCAAAAAAGCCCTCGGAGCGGTATCCGGGGGCTAATTTATGGGGTTTCGGTATCCCTGGGATTCATCAGATCCAGGAAAAAGCAGGTGTAGGTCATCTGCATATAGGGGTTGAGCCACAGAAATCCGATGCCGAAACTGAGAACACACAAAAGCATCAGAGGGAGGAAGCTCAGCTCCAGCCTAAAAAGCCTTCTCTTGTGCCCCTTCATCATGCGCCAGCAGAGGGAGAGGGTTTTCCCTCCCGGGTTCTGGGGGAAGTCCAGCATCAGATAGAAGGACATGGAGATGCCCAGGGAGACAGGAAGATAGAGGCACAGGCCCAGGCCGCAGGCCAGAAAGGCGTACCCGATACATTTCACGTCCCCGGTGTTTAAATAGTTCTGGGCCAGGTACTGTCCCGGCCACAGGCATACAGCCTGCAGGAGCACCATGGCGGCGGTGATCAGGAGTGTCTTTTTGGATTCTCCCTGATAGCCGTAGAACAGGTTCCCTATGCTGAAAGGCTGGCCGCAGGCCATGTTCAGAAAGTACAGGGCGATCCCGGCGTTCATCACCCCCAGGAGGATGGTGGCCAGGAGCAGCAGCGCGTCAAAGACAAAAGACAGCGCAGTGACCGTGTTCAGGGAGCCTGTCATGGAGTAGACTGTGCTCATGGTGGCGCCTGCCACACTGCTGATGGACAGCCGCAGAATTCCGCTCATAAGGGCGCTCAGCAGAAGGATAAGAACTGCGCCTCCGTACTTTCCCTCCAGTTTGTCCTTGGCGGTATTTTTCAGCTCATAGATTTTTTTATACTGTTTCATGTTTCGGTTCTCCGCAAGAGGTATGCCCGGGCCCTGTAACTGATGCAGCCTGCTTAACACAGCTTATGGAAAACCGTATCAGTTTCTGGTGACGTTCCCTTATACCGCATAGTCAAGATTCATGCCCACATACTTCATTTTGTCAGAATTCTTTAAATCCTGCTGATAAGGATTGTCCTCGTTGTAATACTTGATTTGAGTGTGGGTGGTTCCGCCGGATACATAGCTGCGTCCGCATTCCGGGCAGACGCCGGTGTGGATGGAAACCGAGGCCGAGACCACCTTTCCGTTGTCCTTGGCTGCTTTTTTGTAAGCGTTGGACACATGCTCCTGCTCGTGAGCCCGCACTGCAGAGGCGGCGTTCTCCGGGGACACATGCTGGGGGCTTTTAAAGGAGACCATCTCGTTGGAGCCGTCCTTGTACTTCCGGTTCTTGCAGGTCTTGCACTCTTCCGCCGGATCCTGGATCCCGCCCTTTTTCTTTTGGTCTTCCTCATCTCCGAAAACTTTCCTGCCATCTGCAGTCTCCTGGCCCGGCAGTACATCTGTCCCGGTATACCCTGCCCTGGCCGGGGAGGCTGTCCGGGTTCCCATGCTGCCGTACCATGCCGAGCTGTCATTTCCGATTGGGGATAACATCATCGCTGTAACCTCCTGTATTCTGTTTTCTTCATAATTTTATTCTTCAATAGAGAATCCATAAACCGTTTCCATGAATTCCCGGAAGTCCATGCCGTACACCTGCTCCGTCATCCTGTCGAACCTGCCCTGAAAGGCTTCGTTTTTCATCAGCGAAGGCAGCATTGCCAGGGAGTAGATCAGCAGGGCGCCGGCACAGACCAGGCCCACCCAGGAACACACCTGCCCCAGAAGGCAGGTGGAATTTACGGGCTTTCCCTGTCTGCGGGCAAGATGGGCAAAGATAAGGCCCAGGGCGCCCAGGGGCAGAGAGATTACCACGGCGCAGCAGGTGGTGACGGAGACAATACCGCACACCAGGGCGGCGGTGGAAAAGGCCTGCCCCTGGGACTTGTGTACGGGCTGGTTGTAATAGCTGCTGTTGGAAGCGTTGCTGTTCCACCTGTCCCACTGTCCGTTGTCCTTGTCTGGTCTGTCTGATCCGTAATTCATGTCTCCTGCTCCTTGCCGGCACTTTTATGGATGCTCTAAAGAATTTTCTTAGTATATGCCCCTATTATAGCAGTAATGCCCAGGGTTTTCCAGCCCTTTTTCACGGTTGCAGAAGGAAAAAACACAGAGGGCCAAAGAGGGCGTCCGTCTTGACTATAGGGTAAACCGTTCCAGGCAGGGAGCTGAGTGTTGAATCCATGGGTAAAATCTGGTATAATGGCTGAGGATTTATACTGCGTCTTTTATAAAGTTAATTCTTAAGTTCCTAAAAGGTTTTTCAGGGGAGGGGAGTGGGATGAACGATAAACTTCCATATTACTGCGGGGAACGCCGGCCCAACTGTGACTACCACCACGGCCAGCTGCCCCCTGTGCGGGGGGCGGGCTGCTATCAGGTGACCCGGGCCAACCGCACCCATCCGGAATGGGACGACGGCACAGGGGACACCTACAAGCACGGGGCGGATCTGGCATACTGGAAGGGGAGCTTTTACCTGCACTATTTTACCAACCCGGTGAGCGAGCACACAGGGCGGGGTCAGAGCGTCCTGGCCTCCTCCCGGGACGGCATGCACTGGAAGGATTTCCAGGTGGCCTTTCCGCCTTACCGGATCCCGGCATGCACGGTGACGGATTATAAGGGAAACACCACCACATTCACCGGGGATACCTATGCCTTTATCCACCAGCGGGTGGGGTTTTACCGCACCTCCACGGACAGGCTGCTTCTGCTTGGGTTTTACGGGTGGTCCCCCCAACCCTGGGTGAACAACTGGGACAACTTCGGGGTGGGCAGGGTGGTGCGGGAGCTGTATCCTGAGGGGAATATGGGGCCTGTGTTTTTTATCCGGCCCTGCTGGCAGGGGGGATGGTCCAGGGAACAGCTTCTCTATCCGCTGTACACGGAGGCGGAGGAGAGTTTTGCAGCCTGCTGTGAGGAACTTCTGGCGGATCCCCTTGCCACCCAGCAGTGGGCGGAGGAGAATGGGGACAGGGACGAACTGATCCGCATCAAGCATGAGCCGGATGGCTCCACCAATCAGGCTTTCTGCTGGTATCATATCAATCAGGAAACTGTGATAGGCCTCTGGAAACATGCCCGCTGTGCCCGCAGCGACGACGGGGGCGGGACCTGGAGTTCTGTGCAGGAGTCCCCTTCCCTGGTGATGAGCGGGCAGAAGGTCTGGGCTCAGAGGACGGCGGACGGCAGGTTTGCCATGTTCTATGATCCTACCCTGGAGTCCACCCATCGCTGGCCCCTGTGCGTTACCCTGTCGGAGGACGGCATTGCATACAGAGATATGCTCCTGGTACACGGGGAGGTGCCGCCCATGCGCTTCGGCGGTTTCTGGAAGGATTTCGGCCCTCAGTACATGCGGGGCATCCAGGAGGGAATGGAGGGCCCCCTGGACTTAAGGAAGGGGAGGATTCAGACCCAAACAACAGACTCACACACACCCAGGCACCTGGCTGCTATCTTTGTCTTCCCGTGGAAGGCACCGCACACCCAGAGTACGATCTGCACGGGCCAAGGGCCAGGCTGCCCCTCCCTGTCACGGGCAGGGAGGAGCGGCAGGTGCTGGAGGGCGGATTTGAAGAGTTCACGGTATACTCCCCCTGCTGGGCTCCGGTGACGGTGACAGAGCTTCCCTCCCTGCGCCTGGAGGATTTTGACCGCTATGATTACGCCAGGGCAGAGCGGGTTTTGAGGGAGTCCCGGCGGCAGCGGGTGGTTTTTGCCGTGACGCCGGGCCAGGAGGATCATGGAAGCCTTTACTGCGAACTGCAGGACCCCCGGGGCCAGACGGCGGTGCGTCTGGTGTTTCGCAGAGACGGCATGCTCTGTGTGCGCACCACGGCCCTGGTGGGGGTGTGCGGATACAGGGCGGGGGAGAGTGTGGAGCTGGAACTGGAAGCCTGCTGTCCCTGCCATGAGTTTACCTTAAGCGTCAACGGCGTGGAGCGGGGAAAGTACCGGTTTATGACGGCGGTGTCCAGTATATCCCGCTTTGTGCTTCGCACCGGCGCCCCCAGGTCCGGGCCCACCAGGGAGACAGAGCCCTGGGAGGAGGCCGGGGCGGCGCTGCCTCTGGCGGATGAGAAGGATGAGGCGGCGGTGTTTGACCTGACGAAATTCCATGTGGAGAGTGAGTTATAAATATAGAGAGTGATAGATAGAAGGAAGGCTTGGAAGACATTATGGATATTTTTCAGAAAATCACAGAAGAACTGGCAGTGCAGAAATGGCAGGTGGAAGCGGCGGTTAAGCTCATTGATGAGGGCTGCACCATTCCCTTTATCTCCCGGTACAGGAAGGAGGTCACAGGTTCTCTGAACGACGAGCAGCTGCGGGATCTCCATGAGAGACTGCTGTACCTGCGGAGTCTGGAGGAGAAGAAGGAGCAGGTGC
>OFFU01002365.1_pt1 | contig 10216 bp, 8 predicted proteins | sample 1521451 | NCBI WGS metagenome assembly OFFU01 (sample SAMEA3504106, study PRJEB24116) | mouse gut metagenome | biome: mouse gut; feature: mouse-associated habitat; material: faeces | place: Denmark | collected 2011 | reverse complement strand
GATTCTATCAGGCGTATCATCGCCTCCGTTGTTCCGCCTGTAGCAATAAGATCATCTACAATCAGAACTTTTTGCCCTGGTTTGATAGAGTCCTTGTGCATTTCAATCGTTGCCGTGCCATATTCCAGCTCATAATCCACAGAAACTGTCTCACAAGGCAGTTTTCCCTTTTTACGGATTAATACAAACGGTTTCTTCAAATTATATGCAATGGGTGTGCCAAAAATAAATCCCCGGGATTCCGGCCCGGCTATTATGTCGAAATCCAGATCCGTTACTTTCTCCTGCATCGTCTGGATGGCCAGCTGCAGTCCATCCGCATCCTGCAGTACACTGGTTACATCCCGGAAAATAATCCCCTCCTCCGGGAAATCAGGAATACTCACTACATATTCTTCCAGTTTTTTCATAATTCTTTACCTCTCTTGTTCTTCCAGATTATAACTTCTTTTGTCCGGAATGTCAAAGGAATCGGCCTTTGCCACAAAGTATTTGATAACATCGCTCCGGGTGACGATTCCGATAAATACGCTCCGGTCATCGATCACAGGCACAAAATTCTGACTTTTTACCCGCTCCAGCAACACTTCCATTGAAGTACCGATGCCTGCCGGTTTTACCTTTCCGTTCTGAACCATGTCCCTCACTGTCAGATGCTCCAGGCTTTTCAGAGTGATGCGGTCCAGATTTTCATTATGAGAAAGAATATTCCACAGGAAATCCCCCCCTCCCACCACTCCCACATATCTGTCCTCACTGTCAATAACCGGAATAGCGGTATAACCGCTCCGCCTTAATTTTTCCAGCCCCTGTCTCAGAGTCATATCATCCCGCAGATATGCCACATCCGCCTTGGGCACCAAAAAAGATGCTATATTCACCGCTCTTCCCCTTCACTTTTTTCTTTTTTGGCCTCCGTCTTCCGCTCCGCAACGTTGATAATCTCCACACAGGTGCTGTCCACCGTGCGCAGACCGTCAAAATATTTTTTTATCTTATTGGCAAAATAAATGACCGCCGCGCAATCGGTCACGCCGCTGAGTATCAGCCCCACGCCGATGAGCCGGAACAAAAGCGCTCCCATTTTAAAGGGATTGAACAGAAACAGGATCCCAAGCCCCGCGTTGACGGCAGCCACCACCAGCATGGCGCCCCAGTTTCCGTATTCCCACCGTTTCATGTCAATCACATCCTGCAGCTTGCTGCACCCGCTGATCAGGATCATGATTCCCAGCAAAAACGGTATCAAAGATATAACCAGCTCCACATGATACAGAACCAGAATGCCTGCTCCGATCTCGATAAGCCCATGCATAAAATCATTACGGTAATAATTCTGATGAGCCTCCCGAAGCAAATAGCAGATCATGGAAACCGCCCCCGTAAGGATCAGGGCAACCGCCAACAGATAACCCAGAGCTCTCTCCATGGTCTCCGGCAGCACCAGCGCCACGATTCCCAACAGTATATACAGGATTCCGGCTATCAGCGCATCCCATTTCACCTCCCTGAGATACTCCTTAAAATTTTCCCTGAAGTACTTCATGACTACCATTCCTTTCCCGTATTTTTCAAACCATGATACCAGTATACACTATTTTGGACGGATAGGGAACATACTACCCCAAAAATAATCACAAAAAAAGAACCGGTCCCGCCGATTCTTTTTATGTATTCACTGCTTCCATATGCGCTGCATGGCCTGCTGGCTTTGATGCAGGCAATTGCCCCTTATTTGCCCCTTATTTCCTGCCGCAGCACTTTTTATACTTTTTACCGCTCCCGCAGGGACAGGGATCATTGGGATATACCTTTGCTTCCTTTACGATAGTCGTGGAGGATTTCTGCTCCTTATAAAGAGCCTTTCTGGCACCCTCGTCAAAAATGTCCTTCCACTCCTCCAGATTATAAAGCCAGTCCGCCTCTGCCGCCACCATATTTTTATACAGTAGCGCCTTGTCGAAGCCCAGATTGACCTCCGTGTCCTCCTCCATCTCCTCGATGGGATTTTTCTCGATCAGGCTGTCATTGATTCCGTCCAGAAAACCGGTCATGGTCATAAGATCCACTCCGTACTTTTCCGCCAGCTCCTTAACGGATCCCCTCACCGTTTCGTCCGGCGCCTTCAGCAGCTGGGCATAGATCTCCTTCTCGCGCTGAAAATAGTCGCCCCATATTCTCTGAAGCTCGTCCTGCCCCTTGTTCTCGTTATAAGCGATCTCCTTCCACTGATCTAACAATGCCATAACACTATCCTCACTTCATCCTTGATTCCGGAAACGGACTTAGCCGACCGCTCCCAAGAACCAGTATATAACATAATCCTATTTTAAACAACTGTTTTTTCGCCGCAAACAGTAATGTGGGCTTCTCCGTAAACCGCCGTCTGCAAAATTTTCTTGAAAACAATGTATAAAACAATTTATCCGGTCCACACTATTGATTGTCAAGGAACCCCCTCCTTTGATCTGACCAAAGAGAAAAGTAATACTTGGGTTCTGCGGGGCAGAACCTTATCCTCCCCTTTTGCAGGAGGGGCCAGGTCCCCTCCCTTATCCCGGGCTTCGCGCAGGTGCAGGTCCGGGATTATTTTTACATTTTTCTTGAATATTTATTCGTGGTCTACTATAATAATATATGCGGACCACACCATTGCAGTGGCAAAAACCTTTCCAATGGTGTATATACATCCATAATAAAACGGAAAGACCTGTTAGAAAACATTCATATTGGCAAATAAGCGCCAGGCAAAAGGGGGAAAATTATGCGCAAATTAACAAAAAATGGAGTATTATTATGTAGTGTCGTTCTTATAGGGATGTTCACAGCAAATCTATTATCTGTACAGGCTTCTTCATGCCAACATACCATATGCCAATCTATCTTTGACGAAAAAATCTTATCATTTCAAATGGATGGTCACTATGGCGACAGAGGAATATCCAATACCTGCGTCAATTGTGGCTATAACTATTGGACGAGGGTAGAACATAATGTAAAGCTGGGAAATCATAAAATGAGCAATTTTACGCAAACTGTGAACACTCCTTATTTAGATGTGTTTGAGGCTCATTGTACTACGCCAGGGTGTCCATATGTAAATATCAAGGAATACAACAAAAATCCATAATATGTGATCAATGCATTGCTTTGACTTAATATCACGGGATATTTCCTTTATTATGGATGTTTCCTGCCAGGAGAATGCTTTACCATTCTCCTGGCTTATTGATATCTACTATCTGTTAAATATATATTTTGCCGAATTACAGAATCAAATGAAACCCGGGAGGACCTCCTATGAAAAAGTTCCCTCTGTCTCTACTACTCATATTACCTGCTTTTATCCTTTTGACAGGCTGTAACAATGAAACGCAATCCGAAGCTTCCTGGAGGGGTGCTACTGCAGGCATGAATGACCTGACTGCCATCACAGAAAGAACAGAATATTATGACATATTTGCGGAATCGGAAGTAATCTTCCATTCCCCCCATCAAGAAGATCCCTCCACAGTCTTAATGCACCAGGATGTCTCTTCTGAAGGCATTACTGACAGCATATTGCTGGGAACACAATTTTCTCCTGAGGGTCCCATACAGCTAAGGGCCAAAGAAGCTGTTGGCGGAACAAATATTTATCTCCTCCGGCCCGATGGAAGCTCCAGACTTCTGCTGGAAAAAATACTTACATATTACACCAATCTGTATTCTCCCGAAGGCGGAGAGTGGTATTTGGATCCGGAAGGAAATATCTACTGCTGGCGCAACGCCAACTACCTGCCGGGACATACGGACCCTTCTCAAAAGAACCTGTTTGATTCTTCTATAGCAAAAATTCTTCCTTCGGGCCAGGTTCTTTTTGATATTCCCCTGGCCCCAGGCATTATCATAGAAGATTTCTGCCAGCTGGAGGATGGCAGCGTTTACCTGCTTCTCCTGGACCAGCTGAAGAAATCCCGCAGCTTAGTGGAACTAAACACTGAATCAGGCATGCTTTCTCAAGTAAAATCCACAGCGATAAAGGATCCTCTTCTGGCAGAGCAATATCTGGGAACAGACGGCGCATCTGTGACCATACTGAACTGTGAAACTCTTTATGGCTATGAAATTCTGGCAGTGGACATAACTGACGGAAGCAGTTCCACCATTTTGTCCTTTACAGGAACCTCCTATTCCATGAGCTCTTCGGACCATTCTGAGCTGCCCCTGCACGATTTCCGGGTAATGGAGGACGGATGTATAGAGCTGCTCTGGCTGGACTCCCTCAGGGACTCCGACGTAATCTATGAAAAGCTTTGCATGGCAAAGGTAGAAAAGATACCCATTGTAGTCAGAGGCCTGTTTAAAACAGATACCTGGATTCTAAGGATGGCAGGCCTGTTTAACCAATCAAATGATACCTACCATATAGTTTTAGAGGACTGCGGCGTAAAAAACAATTTGGAGGACTTCGCCAGGCTCACCAGCATCCAGCTGGCTGCCGGGAAGGGACCGGATATTTTGTACGGGGACCTGATGCACGACTACATAACAGGATTGCTGAGCAAAGGTATTCTGGAAGAATTAACCCCTTATATGGAAGCATCCGGAATCCGTGAGGAGGACTTCTTTCCATGCACCTTCAACGTTTGGCGTACCGACAGCGCCATCTACAGCGTCAGCCCCAAAATGAGCATTATCGGCTATCAGATGGCTTCCGATATATTGGGAAGCACGACGGAACCGGATATAGAAACCCTTCTGGACGCTCTGCTGTCCCGTCAGGATACCGCTGTCTTTCTGCCAGGCTTCTCCGCACAACAGGTGCTGGAAATTTTTCTGTCCGGTACAGAAAGTCTTTGGGATATGGTGGACTGGGAAGAAAATACCTGTGACTTTGACGGCCCTCTGTTTGCCAGGCTCCTAGAGACAGCACGGCGCTACGGCGACGACGGAAAAAAAAGCGCTGCTCCTTCCATTGCAGAATACAGATTTTTTTCTGACGTATTGCAGTACAAGGATCTTGCGGCCCAGGAAAGTCTGGGGATGGTGACCTGTGGAATCATGTTCGACGACGGCTGCCATGGAGCCATGAGTTCCGGTTTCACCATGTCCATCAATTCCAGCTCTCCCAACAAAGCCGGCGCCTGGGAGTTTATCCGTTTTCTATTGGAAAATGAAGCTCAGGCCTGCAGCGGCATGCCGCCGGTAAACAGAGCTTTCTTTGAAACATGGCTGGAAGAGAAAAAAGAGCTTGCATCCGCTTCGAGGGGAGCAAATGTTGTTATCACAAAAATCACAAACGGACAGGTAGTCTCCGAAGAATCGGCCTCTTACACCATGGCAGATTTTACGGAGGAAAAAGCAGCAGAATACCGAACGGTTCTGGAAGAAAGCCGGCCCTGTCCTCTCCGCACAGCCCCCATCCTCTCCATCATTCTGGAGGAAGCCGCCGATTACTTCAACGGCAGCAAAAATGCAGATCAGGTCAGTGAGATCATCACCAACCGGGTGCAGGTATTTCTGGATGAAAACCGATAAAATAATTCAGCTTTTTTCCTTATACTGCTTTTCTAATTCTATTGCAAAACAGCTCGAAATTGTCTATGATAAAATCAGATGATTTCAAAAAGAATTATCAAAAACCATATAAGGAGGCAGCGCCATGTCTTTTAAAGTAGCGTTTATCGGCGCGGGAAGCATCGGCTTTACCAGGGGGCTTCTGGCAGATATCCTGACGGTTCCGGAATTTCACGACATCCAGGTGTCCTTTACAGACATCAACCCTGATAACCTGCGGATGGTGACACAGCTTTGTCAGAGGGATATCGACGAAAACGGACTGAGCATAAAGATCCATTCCACCCTTGACCGCCGTGAGGCGTTCCGGGATGCAAAATATGTGATCAATTGTGTCCGGATCGGCATGCTGGAGGCCTTTGAAAAGGATGTGGAGATCCCTTTAAAGTACGGAGTGGATCAGTGTGTGGGCGACACGCTCTGCATCGGCGGAATTATGTACGGACAGCGGGGCATTCACGCCATTCTGGAATTCTGCAAGGATATCCGGGATGTGGCGGCCCCGGGATGCATCCTGCTAAACTATTCCAATCCCAACGCCATGGTCACCTGGGCATGTAACAAATACGGACATGTTCCCACCTACGGCCTCTGTCACGGAGTTCAGCACGGCCACGATCAGATTGCCAAAGCTCTGGGCCGAAAAAAGGAAGATGTGGACATTATCTGCGCAGGCTTAAACCACCAGACCTGGTACATCAGTGTAAAAACAGACGGTGTGGAGCGAACCGGCGAGCTTTATGACCTAATGACACGGGCCGAGTTTGCAAAGGACGAAAATATCCGTCTGGATGTGATGAAAAATTTCGGATATTACTCTACCGAGTCCAACGGCCATCTTTCCGAATATCTGATGTGGTATCGGAAACGCCCGGAAGAAATGGAAAAATGGATCAATTACGGCTCCTGGATCCAGGGAGAAACCGCCGGATATCTGCGGGTATGCCGGGAAGGGCGGAACTGGTTTGAGACGGACTTTCCCAACTGGCTGAAGGAGCCCGCCAAAAGATTTATCCCCGAAAAACGCTCCGGTGAACACGGAAGCTACATCATTGAGGGACTGGAGACCGGCAGGATCTACAGAGGCTGTTTTAATGTGATGAACAACGGAACCATCACCAATCTCCCCGACGAATGTGTGGTGGAGGTGCCCTGTTATGTAGATTACAACGGCATATCAATTCCCAGGGTAGGCGATCTGCCTCTGGGCTGCGCCGCCATCTGCTCTCAGAGCGTATGGGTTCAGAAGCTGGCCGTGGAAGCCGCCGTACATGGAGATATCCGCCTGCTCTACCAGGCCGCTATGATGGATCCCCTCACAGGCGCAGTATGTACTCCTGATGAGATTCGGCAGATGGTGGACGAAATGCTGACGGCGGAAAAGGAATGGCTTCCCCAATACCGGGAAGAAATCCTTCGGGCAGAGGAAAGAGCGCAGCACAAGACCGTTCCCTGGCTTCTGCCGCCGCAAAGGAAAACGTAAAGTAACACCTGCAGCAGATCATGCAGCCATCAGAAAAGCGTCTGCACATCAGACGCTTTTCTGGCGTTTTGCCTTCGTGTGCCGGCCCCGCCGGGTATTGCATTTTCATTTCTGTTCTTATATAATGAAAATGTATCCCACAAGACATACCGCACTTAAAAGGAGTACCAAATGAAAGTCAGACAGGCACGTCCGCATAAATTCTCGGGCAGCACACTGTTGCGTTATTTTCTTTCCTATTTCATCATATTTTGTTTCCTGATCACAGGCTTCTTCTACATTGTCCGCATCCAGCTTGCAAAGCTTTATCTGGAACAGCTCACCGTCTCCTCCGAAGAGCAGCTACACAATATCCGGCAGATCCTGTCGGATGAATTGGATGCCATGAACACTGTCAACAATTCCATAAAAGACAATATTAATATTATATTGACACGTTATACTACCGATGAATGGCATCAATATCTCGCATACAGAGAGATTATAAAATATACCACCGGACGTCCCTACATAAAATCCATCGTCTATTTAAACAAAAATCATAATATTGTTTCCTCCTCCCAAGTCATCACAGAATACAAGGAGGGGTTTTTTTACATGCTCGCTCCCGACCTTTTTGTCTTCAACCCCGAGCCCTATCTGGACGGACGTCAGAACCAGCTGCTGTATCTGCAGGACAATGGTCAAAATCATCTGATTTATTTTCCTGTAAACAGTTCTCACTCGAATTATATCACTTACTTTTTAATCAACCTCCGGGAAATTCAGCAGCTCTGCGAAAATGCCTCCTCCAGCGAAATGCCCGCTGTGGCGCTGCTGGACTCCGAGAAAAATATCGTAGCAGGAACACGCCCTGAGCTGCTTACGCCCCATTTGGATCGCTTTGAGTCCAGCGACGGAATCTATCCTATCGACAGTAACACCTCCTTTTGCGTGAGCCGTCTCAACAATGGTTTTCTCATGCTTTCTCTGATTTCCAATGAGGTTTTGCTGATGCAGGTCAACACTGCCTTTAAAACTGCCTACCTGGTCCTGCTGGTTCTTGGATTTTTGGGGTTCCTGCTGCTTCTTCTGTCCATGAGAAGTACCTACCTGCCGTTGCACAAGCTGACGCAAAAAATTGTGGTATCTCCTGACAGACAGCAAAGCTACCTGGAACAGCTGGATCAAACCTTTACAAATTCCAACCTCCAAAACCGTCAGCTGCAGGACAAGCTGGAAAAATATAAGCTCTCCATCCAGAAATCCATATTGGACAGTATCATTACGTCAAATCATGCGGTTGCGGATTGGCGGGAGCTTCCGGATATTGACCGCTTTTTCGGCGCAGATTCCGACGTACTGCTTTTTGCCGTGAAAATGAAATCCCCCAGATCTCCATTCCCCTGCGGAAAAATCGTGGATTTTTTCAGACGTTCCCTAACCTCTGAAGATTCCTGCGTCATTCTGGAAGCAGCAAATGATACCGCAATATTGCTGATCAACTACTCCGGTTCAGAACCAAACAAGGACGAAGTACTGAAAATGCTTCTTTTCGACCTGCACCAGGAAAAGGGATACAGCTCCTCCCTCAGCGACAGCTCAGAATCTCCTTTGGATATTCCTTCTCTGTATGAGCAGGCCATTCAAGCCAGCTGCCTCTGGGATCAAAGCCCTGTGGTATCCTACCGGGAGGCCTCTCCCCTCCTGACCGGCGGCTCTGCCCTGACCTATCCCTACGACACGATGAGCAAGCTCTCCGCCGCCCTGCAGAATTATCAATTTGAAGAGGCAAACGGCTGTATCCGGGAATTGTTCCATATCATAGACCGCTCGGAATCCATGGACAAGCAGATTCCAGATTTCTTCGCGCACTGCATTCTCATCGATCTGCTGGCCGCCATCGCCAATGCCATGGAACATTCCGATATCCGGTTCAAGTCCTACAGCGATCTGTATTTTGAAGCGCTGTACCTCTGCCGCAGTTGTTCCTATGGGGAAAATGCCCAGGCCATCCAGGCTAATGTCCAAAATCTGGCCGATTTCTTCCGGGAACAGTGGACAGCCAAATCCGCCAGCTCCTTCCATCTGAAAGAGCAGATTGAAAACAACTTTACCCAGCCTGACTTTTCCATCAATCAGCTGGCTGATCAGTTCCATGTAAGCATTGCCTATATCAGTTACCTGGTAAAAAAAGAAGTCAATCAGAACTTTTCCGAGTATGTCTGGCAGCTTCGCCTTGACAAGGCCAGAGAACTGCTTCTAAACACCGACCTGTCCATCGACGAGATCAGCGTAGCGGTAGGATATCTTAACACCTCCAGCTTCCGCAGGAAATTCAAGCAGGATGCCGGACTGACCCCTTCCCAATCCCGATCCAGTCAAAAAGGCGGCGCCTGAAAACGCCGCCTTGTTCCCCCTGAAATTAACTTCCACCCCCCTGTGAAGTCAATAAACCTGTTCTTAGTGATTTCCCGTCATGAAGCTGCCTTCGCTCCACTTTCCCAGCCCGCTCCGCACCCGGATAAAGTATATCTTATTCTTGTGAAGAGGTGCACTGTCAAACTCAATATATGACCTGCAGGTATCCCGCAGAAACAAAAGCCGCCGGAATTCCTCATCTGCCGCCACCTGCACAGTATACTGGTCATACTCTCTGCCTCCCGCCTCCGGCGGACAGGCGCATTTCCATGCAAAAACCGGACGACAGCAGGGCGCCAGCCCCCTGGAATCCGCATTTCTGACTGTGATCTCAAATTGATTCATTTCATTTTCCTTTCACATTCCTGCAAACCTTTCAGCTCTGTTCCTTTCTTTTTGACTGTGGCTTGCGGCCCCCGGCTTTTATGCAAACTGCAGCCAGTCCAGATCGCACAGCCATTCCCTGTCCCACCTGTGGGAGCAGACCTTCAGGCATACCTCATGGACTCCCGTCACCGGACGAACCTCACAGCGGAAGGTTTTCCAGTTCCAGGGACCAAAGCCTCCCGTATCGCCAATCTCACACCTTCCGATACAGGGACCGTCCGCTCCGTCTATGTGAATCTCAAGCTCACAGCCGGTTCTATGGCTGGCCGCCGAACAGATAAATTCCGCCGCCCCGTCTCCAAAGTCCAAATAGCGATAGAAAATACAGTCTCCGTGAGTCAGTCTGGTCAAGTATTCCCTGTGGATCCCGTTTTCGATATAGTGGGC
>OFFU01002359.1_pt1 | contig 10247 bp, 13 predicted proteins | sample 1521451 | NCBI WGS metagenome assembly OFFU01 (sample SAMEA3504106, study PRJEB24116) | mouse gut metagenome | biome: mouse gut; feature: mouse-associated habitat; material: faeces | place: Denmark | collected 2011 | reverse complement strand
AAAAACCGCCCAACGCGGCCCCAATAAGCCATGTTAGGCGGTTTTAATTATATACTAGGACTATTCTCACTTTCCACATTTGCTGAGAATCCGGCGGCCTTCGCGCTCTCAAAAGTGATGCCTCCTACCTTGTGGTCCGACTTAGCCATATTGAGATAGAACGCGCAGACGGTCCCATGAGCCGCCCAGGGCAGTCCTACCATAGCAGACAGCCACGGCAGAGCTCCCATATACCCAACCCGGATGCAGTAGGCGGCCAGCAAAAGGCCGCCTACTGTCACTACCCACAGTAGGGCGCGAACGTCGTCAATCAGGCGCTTGGAGAACTCCATCACACCATCCCGTTTCTCTGCGCAAAGCGGAAGAACAGCTGGGCCACCTGCTCCCGCGTCAGCAGGTCCTCCCACATGTAGTTGGGCTGGCCGTCCGGGGTGGTGCCGCTCCCTGCGAATAGCCCGGAGGCAACCGCATACTCCCTGGCCTCCTTGCTCCACTGGCCGCTGTCGTTATCCCGGAGCTCCTTGCGATAGTCATCCATGGCTGCCCTGAACATCTGGTTAAATTTCTGTTGGTCCATATCGTCCTCCTCAAATGGTCTGATGTACGCCTTTACTAAGCTCTTGCTTCTGGTCCTCCGGAATACGCCGCCGCCGTTGTCCTGGCTGCCGCTTGCCCCTGCGGAGGTGTTGCCCTCAATAGCGGTAATCTTACCACTGGACACGCTCTCCACGATTCCGGTGTGGCCAAAATTGTAGATGATAACGTCACGGGGCTGCGGGGTGGTGACAACGCACTCCGGGCGGTTTTGCTTGTACCATTCCAGAAGGGCATTACATGACCCTGTCCGGAATGGAAGCGGATACCCGGCTTGCGCAAAACACCACTGGACAAAGGACATACACCATGGCTGGCTGTCCAGCTTCATCCACGCCCCGTACTTCGTCCGGTTGCTCCCTGCGGGGTTCTCGGTGTTGCCCAGCTCTCCCCGTGCGATGGTCAGTACGTCTCTATCCATTGCCGCTGCCCTCCAATGCGTTCTGCACCTTCTGCGACTGGGTACCAAAATAGAACGCAATGACCACGGCATAAACGGTCATAAAGTCCTGGGAGATAGTCCCCCGCAGGGCCATGACCGCGAATACCACGGTAAGCGTCAGAGTAACCAGGCTCTTAACACTGAGCAGGTTTCCCAGCCTCTTGATAATCGAATTATCCATAACTCACCTTCCCTTATCCGCTGGTGTTCAGCCGTTTACGGCGATCCATATTCAAAGCGATATTTCGCTTCATGATTTCTTCTTTACTCAGCTTTTTGGGCGGCCTGTTCCGTCGATCACACTCCCTGATAAGCGCAATAAGGCGATTAAGATGCCATTTTTGACACTCAAACGGAATGCCCAGCGCGACCATATCAGCATAGATCGTCTCCGATGTCATAACGGGCCTGCGCCCATCAGGCGATTTGGATTTACGTGTTCGAGCAGCGCTCATGGGGTCCCTTATATAGCGGTTTACCTCCGCGATGTTGGCGGAGGTAAGGCGGAGGTAGACATCCTGGTCTACATTCTGGGTAAGTGTCATGCAGCGAATATAGTCTACTGTTTCCTCATAGGACAGCGGCTCTCTGCTGAGATAAGGCTTCTTCCATTTGGCCTCCCATTTTGAAAGGGAAACCAGGGAGTGCTCCAGTTGCAGCGACACCTCCTTGTTGTAGACAAATTCCTGCTTTTTTTCATCCCAATGTTCCTGACCCAGGACAATGAGCTTTAGCAAATCCCTCGCCCCCTATGACTTCCAGTCAGCTCTGCGCCGGAAGCGCCGCTCCATCAGCAGCGATAGCGTCTGCGAACTTAGCCTGAAGCTCCGCAGGAAGAATGCCGGTAAAGAACTTAGCGGCACGATCCGGATGCTGGAAAAACTCCACAAACATATCCGAATAGGCCTCCGTCTCCGAGAAAGCCTTGGAAAGCTCCGGACTCTTGATAAACCGCTTCCCGTCCGGGCTCTTCTCGCCGTAGCTGCTGAGAATCATATTTTTGAATTCCCGCATGATAGCGGGGTTGTTCTGCGCTGAGATAATGCGCTTCATGGATTTCAGCCAACCGCCGTCAACGCTGGCCTCCAGCTCCATAAGCTCGGCTTTGGAGAGGTTGAAGTAAAAGTCCTCCGTCCGCTCCTTACCATCAAAGTCCTTATAGGTTCTCGTTTCTTTCAGCATGACTTTTTCTCCTTTCAAATACAAAAAGAGGGCCGCCAGCTTACCTGAATACGGCCCTCGGATGGCGGTCAGGCCGCCTTGAGCAGGTCGATAACCTCGTCAGGAAACGGCAGACGCGCATCGAGGCCGTCGGTACCGTCCTCCGTGGTGGGGTCCTTCCCGTACAGAATGTCCTCCAGTGCAGCCAGCTTCTCGGCATCCACAGTTGTGGAGTCGATCTCCATAGAGGCAACGGGGTCAAACCCAGTCACATTCACCGGCGTGGTGCTGAACTCCCAGGACATCTCGATAGCGTCCGGATCGTCATCCAGCGTATTGTGCTCCTTATCTGTCGGAGACGCCTGCGCGCCGTAGACAAGGTGAAGAACGTAACCATGCTTTTCGTTCTCCGTGTCGTTGCCCAGAAGAGTCCGATAGCAGAATCCGAACGGCTTCCGCTTCTGCTGGCCCAGCTTCACGCCCTTTACCGGCTGAGCAGTACCGTCGCACTCGGCGAACTCGTCGGGGTAGGTGTAGGCCTTGATGGTGCCGCCGTACTCCTCGGCGCTGATGAGCGTCAGGTACTTGTGGTTATTGGCCCACAGAGGCTTCGCCTCCGCACCGCTGGGGCTCTCCGTCACACCGATCAGGCCATTCCAGGGAGCTCCCTTGGTATACAGGCCGTCAGACTGAACCGGGTAGACGACGCCCCTGTCCGCGCCGGCCTCGTAATATCGCTTGCCGATTTCATCCCATCTGCATCTCATAGTGTGATCCTCCTTTACTCGTAAATAATGTCCAGCCCATAGGCCTCCGCAGCAGCGTGCTCAATACGACAGCCTCTCGCCTGCTCCCACCCCTTGCAGAAGTAGGCGGCGTGGCAGTTGGCCATGTTCTCAAGGGACTTTGCCAGGAAGCAAAGCGGGATCTGGACAACCCCGCGGGCTTCCATGCTTTCCCTGCTGTACCACTCGTCTGTAAAAAGGGTGTTGACAATCTCATACCCCTTTTCGGTCAGAGCGGCGATGGCCCGGTCTCTGGTTGCAATGATCTCGTCGTCGGTCTTCCCGCTCATAGGCTGGGACACCATTGCTTTCATAGACATTCTCCTTATTTAATAATGTAGGGTAAATACCCAGTGGTTCAGGTTGTCCGCTTTATAATGGCGGACAAAACGGCATGTCGGCAGCAAAATTAGCCGATCTACAAACGGACTGTCCGGGTCCTTGTCAATTAGCGTCAGGGCATACTTCCGCCCAAACAAATAAACCCCGCCATTAGCGTACAAGCTCTTGATGTCACTCAACTCATACACGATAGCGGGGTATTGCATTTTTACATTTTCCGGGGGCTGAAAGTATGTGTTTTTTGTGCCGAGTATGCCGCGTAGCGTATCCCTAAGCTGCTCTCTTCGATTAGGCATGATAAAGGTCCCCCATCGTAAGAATAAGCCGTGGGTACTGTACGTCCACGCTGGTGATTTTCCATTTGGTTCCCATGAACTCCGCATATCGCATACGGTGAAAATTCTGTGTAGCAAACGGGTCCGCTACGATACTGATCTCATTGGAAATGCTTATATCGTCGTTGACCTTGCCGGTCTCCTGGAGTCTGCGGGTATTGCGAAGCAAATCGCCGTAGTATGGACGCTCTATGTATTCCGGTATGCAGGTATCCTGGTCATCGCCGGGTTCTTTGAGAAAGCCGACGATGCCATACCATTTCCCCATTTTGAATTTTCACCTCCAGGAACTCAGGCGGCCTCTTCGGAAACAGGCATCTCCAGGACAATGGCACTGGCGATCCGGGTCAGAGCGCCGGAGAGCCGGGTCTCGATCATCTGCTTGTTCTGGTTGAAGTCGATGTCGAACTGCTCGAACCGGGTGATCTCGCCGCCCTTGACGCAGCCCACAGTGTAGTCCTCCAGGTTGACGAAGATGCCGATCAGCTCATGCTTCTTGCCGGCGTCGTCGGTACGAACCAGGCCGTCAAACTGCTCCGCGGTGTAGATGTCCTTCACGTTCAGAGCGGCGACGATGTCGGCCTTGCTGTTGTAGATCTTACGGCCATTGCGGTCGCGGGCCAGCAGCATGGTGTTCAGGGAGTGTGGAGTGCAGTAGTAATCGGGGATGCCGGTGCCCTTGTAGCCCTCACGGGCGTACAGCGCCGCCTCGATGACCGCCTCAGAGTAGACGTACTTGTCGCCGAAATTCGCGCCGGTGCTGGTACCCTGAAGCTCCTTCTTGGCCGCCTCAAGATCCACATCCTTGTGAATGGTGTAGACCTCCTTGTCGTTCCAGATGGAGCGGACATGATCCTCGGAGATCTTGTGCTGGTCATCGGGATCGCGGCCGTCGCCGACCATGATGGAGACAGCAACCTCCTCCTTGAGGTTCAGCTTCATCTCGCCGTACTGGTACTCGATCACGTCGAAGTCGGTGATGTCGAGAATGTCGTCCCGGTTAAGAGCCTCAGTACGATAGATCGTCTGAGGATCGGTAGTCCGGGCCACCAGGCTCATGTTGCCGGAGGCGGTCTTCTTGTCGCCCTTCTTATAGCCATGAGAACGGATGCTGTCATTACGGGCGTCCATCTGGCGGGTGCGGATACGGCTGAAGGGCTGCTTGTGAACCTTGTTCATGACGACGGTGACCCAGCCCTGGTCGCGGGTGACCAGTTCGGGAGCGCCAGGACGCACATCCTTGAACTCGGGGAACAGCGCCTCGATGTTGTCGATGCCGTGGGCCAGCTCCTCATTCTGCTCCAGATAGATTCCGAGAGCATTCTGGAAAGTGCCGACGCTGTTCTGCTTGGCCAGGGCCAGGATCTCACCCTGGGCGGCATGGCACAGAACGGTGTCCTTGGTCTCCTCTCGGTCGAAAACGTTATGCTTCATGGTGTTGTCTCCTCCTTTGGTTTTGTCAGATTTGTCAGAGCCGCTGTTGGAACCCTTGCCCAGCTCTTCCGCGGTGGCGGCGATAAGAGCGTACATAACAGTCCGCTGCTTCTCGGTCATGCTGTCCACAACGTCCTGAACGGTCTCGCCCTCTTTGGGCTTATCCTCGGGCTTCGGGTCTTCCTTGGGCTCCTCAGTGGGTTTCGGGTTCTCTTTCGGCTTCTCACCGGATTTGGGCGTAATAAGGGGAGGCTTCTCACTGGAATGGTAAAGACTGGGAGCCTCGCCGGTTCCAATGATGACCTCCTGTTCAGCGCCATCGCCGTGGGCCAGATCAACGAAGTCGATAAACGCGCCGGGATTCGCACCGCCGACAACGAGACTGACTTCGCGAATGTCCCCGTGAACGACATCTTTGCCGTTGCCGTTGGGGACCTGCTTCAGGCCATTGGCGTAAATAGACAGCATATGAACATCGCCGTGCTGCACGATCTGCTTGGCCGCCTTACCGCTTTCCGTCTCATTCAGGAAGCAATAGGCGTACATGCCATCCTTGCGCTCTTCGAGAATGGCGTGGCCCAGGATGTTGTCAACATCGTCATGCTGATGGTTCCAGACAATGGGAACCGACATCCCATCGCAATGCTTGAAAGCGCCTTTCCGGATAGTCCGTCCGTCGGCGCAGACAAGATCGTTTCGGGTTGCCCAGCCACTAAAGTCATACTTCAGATCCATTTTGAACTTCGTCCTCCTTTGGTTTGTTTTGTTCGGTCGATTCCTCTTTGGGAGCACTCAGGTTGCTGTTCCGGAGCTTGTCCGCATTCGGGTCCTTCGACGGCGTCATGCCAATCTTCTGCCGGATCTCATTCGAGGTCATGACCTCATTACGGGTCATCTTGTCGGCAATTTCAGCAAATTCGCCCACGGGAACCAGCTTAAACGGATCTCTGAAGAACAGGATCGACTGCTTCTGTGACCGAGCGGTCTTGGTGAGGAACTTCCTCTTCATCTCGTCAACGATGGCGGAAAGAATCGGCTCGACGGTTCGGGTCAGATAGTTCAGCATCGTCTTGTCGTCGGCGGTACCATCCATGATGCTCTGGGTCAATCCCAACTGGCTGTAAAGCATACTCGTCAGGAATTCGATCTGGCTCATGAGGTTGTTGTCGACGGGTCGGTTCAGCTGAACCACATGCTCCGTTCCATCAGTGTATGCCACACCATACTTGGAACCGGATAGCTGTTCCTCGATATCTTTACGGCGCTTTTCCGCCTGTTGACGCCTCGCTTCCGTCTTGATGACGTAAGGGAGCTGAATAATCAGGTTGAGTTTTCCAGAACCGCTCTGTTCATCGATAGCGTCCAGAATGTTGAGCTTCCGAATCAACCTCTGCATTGTGGAGTTGGGTTCGTTCATGACGGCATAGAAGGGATTCTCCACAATGGCCACGGTGCGTTTCGGCACCAAAACATCTTCCTTCCTGCCCGTGCGCTCGTTGTAGACACGAACTTTAACGTGCTGCGGATACCACTCCAGGATTTTTCCGGTTCGCATTGTTTCGATCTTGTATGACCCGCTTTTCGGATCGAGGTCTGTGTCGACAGGAACGATAGCAACACAGCCTTCATCCAGCATGGATTGGACAACGTCCTGAATAAAAGCCCGTCCTGTCTGGTCAAGGTTGGCCTCCAGAGAAAGGCAGTCGTTCAAGCTGCTGTCCATAACAGAAGTAAAGCGGCCTTCATCATCCAAACGAACATGCTGGATGGTGATTGCCGCTACGTCCAATGCGATTCGGTTATAAACGGATGTGATGATGGAGCGCTCATTTCCCCGACTGAATATGGGACGGTCCGGACGATAATAGTTGCTGGGGCCAATATCCCAACGGCCACCAACAGTCTCCTTCGCCGTAAACACATTCCAAGCATGTTTCAGTCGAGCTCCCAATGACATTTCCATTCAGTAACAATCACCTCCCTCAAGCCAACTCAGCAAGCATCTTTTTAAGGAGGTCATCGTTCTGCCGTATCAGCGATTCAAAGCTGTAGGCAGGCGGAATCTCCGAAGATGGTTTGCTTACGCTAACTCGTGGTGCTGAAATTTGGCTGACCGGAGCAGCTGTGGTGGAAGCGCTCTTAACAACCTTTTCCAGAACTTGTTTGGGCTCTACTTTCGGTGTCGGGATTTGACTTACAGGAGTTGTCGCCACGGGAGTAGATTTGAGCAAATCCTGAAGAATTTCCTTTCCGGCAGGAGCTTTATCCACAATATCGGCGACGCTCTTCGCTCCATGCTTCTTGACAAGGTAGGCCGTCAGAACTGTGCCAGCGATAACAGCTGCGCCAGTCGCAACACCGATGGCCACTTTCTTCTTGGTAATGCTGAAGGCTTTTCGTTCCTCGCCTCCATCATCGGAATCGTCATAACGTTCCTTTCCGGCCTTGGTCCAGGTTCCATCCGCGTTCTGGTAACGGCGAACGCCCCATCTTTGGCCTTTGATGCCGTGATGAGCCAAATACGACTGAGGCGGGGGCTTATTACGATGATCCAAAACGGTTCCTCCTTCCTATTCAAATGCTTCAGGATTATGCCGATAAGCGATATAGGCATCCATCATGGCCGCAACAGCGTCAATCTTCTGCTCAGACCGCTTCTTCATCAGCTTCCTGTTTCCGTTATTGTCCTGAATTGTTATGCAGTTTCCCATGGCGAAAGTCATCAGATCTTCATCGAAGATAAGCATACGCTCTTCCGAAAGTTTCTTCAGTTCTCCAAGAGGAACCGACTCCGTCTTCGCTCCCTGGATGACCTTCTCTATTCCATACGGCCCGTTCTCGGATGCCCATCGCTCCACAAATTCCTTTGCGTTGTAAGGGTCATAGCCGAGGCAACGAACATCGTAGCCGAGGTTAATGATGTGGTCATCCAGATCCTCGTAGACCTGCATCAAATCAAGGACAGTTCCCTCCATAACAATAAGACTCCCTTCCGCCATGAAATCCTCATACTTGAGGCGCATAGCAGCAGGGAGCTTGTTAAGGGTCAGCGAGGTGATGTAGTTTCGTGTTTTTACGCCAAACGATCCACCTCGCAGCGGGAATAAAAATGTGAAAGAACAGAAGTCATCTCCCTGTGAAAGGTCACAGCCAAGGGAACACGGCATCTGCCAAAACTTCTGCCGGCGATGGGGAAGCGTTTCCTCATAGGTGAAATAGTAGGTGTAGCCTTCCATCGGGAGGCCGAACCTTTTCGCCAGCATATCGTTTCTTGTAGATGGAGCAGTCTCAGCTCTGTCTACATCTTTCTGATAGGTATCGTAGAATACGGTCTTTCCAATATTGGGATTAGCCTTCGCCCACATGTCCGGGTAGGCGACCTCATCCACGGAGTCCAGCTTATACCACCAGATAGATACCTGAGGCATCGGCCTGCCAACACCCTGAAGGATGTTCATCAACTCCATTTTGATAGTGTCTCCCGCTCCGTTTCGGACAGTGCCTTCGGAGCTTGTGGCAACGATCAGATAATCATCCAACTTGGATGCACCCTGTTCGATAGCGCCAATGACGTCTTCTCGGGCATCGGCAGAGGAAAGCCACTCATCTACGGTGGCCACCTTACAGCGCAATCCCTGTAGCTTGTCCACAGACATGGGGCGAACCTCAATCAGAGAACCTGAAATGAAGTTTTCGATCCCTTTCTTCGTGGATGCCAGCTTGACGCGATTCATAAGGTTTCCGGTCGTGTTCTGAATCGAACCTTCCGTCATGAACTGGAAGACCGGTCCTCGGGCTCGTGTAATAGCGGTCTTGATCGGGTTAATGATCTCCTCCGCCTGTTTCATCGTCGGGGCTGTGGTGATCTGATGGGTAGTAGACCCATCGACAACCAGCGAATACGCCTGAATGCAGGAATCGTACAGCGATTTCGCAGCACCTCTTCCTACGATCAGATATTGCTTATTCACCAGTCGTTTCTTGATTTTCTTGTTGACATATCGTCCGCCATGCCCGTCCCTGTTCGGAACGTAAATGGAGCGTGTCTCGAAGTAATACCAACCAAACACCTGCTCGCCCCAGAGCTTGAAACTGTCCAACATGTGCAAGTCGGAGCCGTCAGTCAGTGTCAATTCATTTTCACAGAATTCAACCCAACCATCAACCGCTCTATCATCGTAGTAATACATCGGATCGTCAATCAAATCGTCAATCCGATGCATTTCCAAGTCGATCTCTCTGCACACGGGTATTTCGCCCCTGATTACTGCGTCTCGAAAAGCACCGTAATATTTGGGGACAGCAGTGTTTGACAGCATCCGCTCACCCCTTACTGCCCGAGTATCTTTCTGCCGACAAGCACGAGATCCGAGAATTTCTGATCGATTATCTTCGTACGGTAGACGTCTTTCGGTACGACCTGCCCCATGTCAAACACGATGACCGGGGACTTGGCCTTGAACCCGCCATAAATGGCATCATTCGTATCGAGGACTGCCCCATATCCAGCTTCCTTGAGCGCCTTGAAGAACTTAGTCCGCTGGGTCGTCACGTCTTTTCCTTTACGGGCATCACCAGCACCGTCGTAAGGGATGACATAGTTGAACATCCGATATACCACCTGAAGTTCATCCGCCGTAGGAGTGTAGTCGCCGCTCTTCATCTTTTCAAGGACCTGACGAACTTCTCTGTAACCTTTGAACTTATATTTGTCGCTTACAAAGTAGCTCTGCATCCGTTCCTCGTCCATGACGAAGTTGTAAAAGTCTCGGTCTTTCTTGAACAGCTCCCTAAACACTTCAGCGCCGGAATCCTCACTGGCAACTTTGATGTCCTTCTTAAGAGAGTTGTCGATCCGGTACTTCATGAAGTTTCCAGTGCCGATCGCATTCCCATTCTCATCGTAAATGGTCTGAGGAATTGGGCGGTTGAACAAAGCGTTATACTGATGCTTGTCGAGGACGTTGTGGGTTGCATAGAACATATCGGTGTTCTTGGTTCGATCCCGGTCATACGATAAGGTGCTCAAAGTGGTTTTATCAGCTTTCAACACCTCATCGAAATGCCGTTTGTTGTAAATGCTGTTTCCAGATTTCCGCTTGTTCCGAATGGCTTTTCTCTGGGCAGCACTGTAATCCCCGCCGCCCAAAGGAT
>OFFU01002348.1_pt1 | contig 10302 bp, 8 predicted proteins | sample 1521451 | NCBI WGS metagenome assembly OFFU01 (sample SAMEA3504106, study PRJEB24116) | mouse gut metagenome | biome: mouse gut; feature: mouse-associated habitat; material: faeces | place: Denmark | collected 2011 | reverse complement strand
TGGGGCTGCCGCTCCATGAGCATACCCGCCTTCCAAAGGCGACCATCCGGGCCACGGTCCTGCGCATTCTGGAACTGGTGGGACTGGCGGAATTCGCGGATTATTATCCCAACGAATTGTCGGGCGGGATGAAAAAGCGTGGCGGCCTTGCCCGGGCCATTGTGACCGAGCCGCCGTTGCTCTTTTGCGACGAGCCCACGTCCGGGCTGGACCCCATCAATGCGGCCCAGATGGATCAGCTCCTTTTGGATATGAGGCGGGCCTATCCGTATATGACCATGATTGTGGTCAGCCACGATCTGGCCAGCGTCGCCCGGGTAGCCGAGCACGTGCTGGTGATACGGGACGGGCGGGTCGTGTTTTCGGGCTCGTATGAGGCATTGAAAGCTTCCGACGATGAATATTTGCGTCGGTTTATGGACAGGAAGCCGGAACAGGAGGCCAGCCGGGTTGCGGCGGCCGCGACGGACCCGGCGGTTCGCGCCGCGCTTGATGCGTGGCTTGAAGGCTAGCCAAGGACAAGGAAGGAATCCCTTATGTCGTTTACCAAAGAAGCCGCTGTTGGTTTTTTTGTCATGATTGGGCTCGTCTGCGTGGCCTACCTGACGATAAAGCTCGGACGGATGGAAGTTTTCAATTCGCAGGGCTATGTGCTTACGGCCTCCTTCAATTCCGTTTCCGGCTTGCGCCCGGGCGCGGAGGTTGAGATCGCCGGGGTCCGGGTGGGACGGGTCAAATCCATCCACTTGAACGATAAACAGCGCGCCATTGTGGAAATGCAGTTGGACGATAACGTCCATCTGACGGATGACGTGATCGCTTCCGTCAAGACCAGCGGCCTTATCGGTGACAAGTACATCAATCTGGAACCCGGCGGCTCCGGGGAACCCCTCAAGAATGGGGACGAGATCACGGATACCGAATCGGCTGTGGATATTGAATCGCTCATCAGCAAATATGTTTTCGGGAAGGTGTAATCATGAAACGTTCACTGCGTGCTTTGTTCGTGGCGTTGTGCGGCGTCTTTCTTCTGGCGGGCACGGTCTGCGCCGCCGAGAGCCCTATGGCGACCTTGCAGGTCAAGGTGGATCAGATTCTCGACGTTTTGAAGCAGCCCGCCTACAAGGACCCCATCAAACGGGTGCCGCTGCGGGCCCAGATCGAGAAATATGTCCATGAAATCTTTGATTTCGGCGAGTTTTCCGCGCGCACGGTGGGGCGGAACTGGCCCACGTTCAGCGAGGCCCAGAAGCAGCGCTTTGACACTGCCTTCGCCAACCTCCTGCTCATCACCTATCTGGACAAGGTACAGGGGTATAACGGCGAAAAAATTGCCTATACGGGGGAAGTGATGTCCTCCAAGGGGGACCGTGCCGAGATTCAGACGGTCGTGACCCTCTCCGACGGCAAGGCCGTGCCCGTGGCCTACCGCATGATGCTGAAAAACGGGCGCTGGGTGGTCTACGACGTCCTCATCGAGAACGTCAGCCTGATCAAGAATTACCGTTCGCAGTTTCAGGACGTGCTGAGCCGGGGAACGCCCGAGCAGCTTATTGATAAAGTGGAAGCGCGGGCCAGAGAGCTGCAGGCTCAATCCGCCGTCAACTAGCGGGATATTCCACCATGAGTTTCTATAGTGTATTCAGGCGCAAGGCCCTCTTGATCCTTCTTGTGGCGTTCGCGCTTTCCTGCGCGGGATGCGCGTCGAGGCAGGGGGAAGGCACGGCTCCGCTGACGGTCGCATCCTCGGCGGAAGGCGCTCCTTTGCCCACGCAGACCGTTTCCGACGACGCCTTTGAGGATTACGACGACGATGACGTGTCGGATATTTCTGATCCGCTGGAAGGCTGGAACCGCTTCTGGTTCAAGTTCAACGACGTGATGCTGCTGCACGTGATCAAGCCGATATACACGGGCTATACAACCGTGACTCCGCAACCCGTGCGCACGGGCATCAGCAACGCCTTCCATAACCTTCAAACCCCGGTCCGTCTGGTCAACTGCGTGCTGCAAGGGCGCTTTGGCGAGGCATGGGTCGAGTTCGGGCGTTTCATTGTCAACACCACCGCCGGTTTCGGCGGCGTGTTCGACGTGGCCAAACAGAGCAAGCCCCTTATCCCCGTGGACAACCGCGACGCCGATTTCGGGCAGACCCTCGGCGTATGGGGAGTTGGCGAAGGCATCTATCTGGTCTGGCCCATTGCCGGTCCGAGCACCGTGCGCGATACGGTCGGCATGGTCGGGGACTGGGCTGCGTCGCCTCTCTTCTGGACGTCGGACCCCGTCGGCCCCCTGCAGCTTGAGATCGCGGTGGCCGCGAGTCTTGGCTTCCGCTTCAACGATATCGGGCCGGTCATCGATACCTACGAGGCGCTCACCAAGAGTGCCGTGGAACCCTACATTGCGGCCCGCGATGCCTATATCAAGTATCGCCGCGCCGGAGTGGAGAAATACCGCTTCAAGTGGTAACGTTTCGGAAAAATCATCCATGAAAAAGGCCCCATCAGGGGCCTTTTTCATGGATTGAGGAAAAGAGACGGAGAGGGGGTTAGCGCAACGTTTTGATCGGGGTGAGGGCATAGGGGAAGGACATGAAGACGTTCTGGGCTATCAGCCGCCAGCGGTAGGCGGCCGCCTTCATTTCGGGGCAGTAGGTGAAGCGGAAGCGCGTCCCCTTGTCGCCGGGGATGACTTCTTGCGGCGTCAGTTCCGCGGTTTCCCGCGGGGTGAACGGGCAACCTTCGCAGGTGTCCTGCGGCGTCTGAAGTTCCGCAGGCAGGGCGGAGTCGGGCGAGGGGGCCAATGGCTCGAGTTCGATGGCGAAAAGGTCCACGTTGCGCGCCGCGCCGCTCATCAGGGCGGAAATGGCCAGACAGCCGTTGGCTGTGAAGGCGGCGTCCGCGCTTTTCCATGCGAACATGTTCTTGGCGTCCTGAGGGACGGGGTCCCCCTTCTTGCCGCAGCCGGGCAGACTCAAGGCAAGACAGCACAAGGCGGGAATCATCCAGCGAAGTTTTTTCATGGTTTGGGAGCTCCCCATAAAAGTTTCCATTCGGTCAGTCGTTTCAGGGCCTCAAGGGGCGTCATCGCATCGGGGTTCGTGTCCCGCAGCGCCACCACCAGCGGATGCTCGGGTTCGGGGACGGAAACTTCCTCAACTTTTTTGGGTGGTTTCGCTTCGGGAAGCGAAATGCCCGGCAAAAGGTTGGGCAGCACCTGACGCGCGGGCGACGCTTCCTTGTTCTGCTCCAGTTGCGCGAGGATTTCCCGCGCCCGCTGGACCACGGGCTGCGGTACGCCCGCCAGCCGGGCCACTTCGATGCCGTAGCTGCGATCCGAAGGGCCGGGGATGAGCCGCCGCAAAAAGACGATTTCACCGTTCCATTCCCGGATGGCGATATTCATGGTGTGCACGCCCGGGACCTTGCCTTCCAGTGCCGTCAGTTCATGGTAATGCGTGGCGAAAAGCGTGCGGATGCTTCCCCCGGCGCGGCGGGCCAATTCTTCAGCCACGGACCATGCCAGCGCCAGCCCGTCGAAGGTGCTGGTCCCCCGGCCGATTTCGTCGAGGATGACAAGGCTGCGCTTGGTGGCCTGTCGCAGGATGCGCGCCGTCTCCATCATTTCCACCATAAAGGTGCTTTGCCCCTGCGCCAGATTGTCCGAGGCCCCCACGCGGGAGAAAATTCGGTCGCAAAGGCCGAGCTTCGCCTCGCGGGCGGGCACGAAGGAGCCCATTTGCGCGAGGAGGCAGATGAGCGCCGTCTGGCGGAGGACGGTGGACTTGCCCGCCATGTTGGGCCCGGTGATGAGGAGGAGCCGCCGCTCAGCGTCCATGTGCAGATCGTTGGGCACAAAGGAGGCTTCGCCGATGATGGCTTCCACAACCGGATGGCGGCCTTCGCGGATGGTCATCTCCTGCCCGGCATGAAGCTCGGGGCGCGCCCAGTTGTGGCGGAGGGCGGTTTCCGCCAGCGACTGCCAGTAGTCGAGCTGCGCCAGCACGTCCGCCATGAAGAGGATGCGCGGCCTTGCTTCGGCCAGAACGCCCCGCAGGTGCTGAAAGAGCTTGTACTCCAAAGATTTGCGCTTGTCCGCCGCTGAGAGCAGTTTTTCTTCCAGTTCCTTGAGGCGGACCGTGGTGAAACGTTCGGCATTGGCCAACGTCTGCCGACGGATGAAATGTTCCGGCGGCGTGGCGCCGACGGCCTTGGAAATTTCGAAATAATACCCGAAAACCCGATTGTAGCCGAGCTTGAGCTTGCTGATGCCCGAGGCTTTCTGTTCCTCGTCGAGGAGAGCCTTGACCCTGTTCTCGCCATGCTCCACAAGATCGAGAAGCTCGTCGAGTTCCGCGTTGTAGCCGGGTTTGAAGAGGCCGCCCTCGGTGATGAACTGCGGCGGATCATCGGCCAGCGCCTTTTCCAGCGTGGCGGCGTGATCGGAAAGATTATCCCAGCCTTCGAGGACGGCGCGCAGTGCCCGCGGCTGTTCATCCTCGGAAGCGAGCGCGGCCCGCACGGGAGGGAGGGACGCAAGGCTTTGGCGCAGGGAGAGCATGTCCCGTGGCGACGTGCGGTTGAGGGCTATGCGCGTGGACAGGCGTTCCAGATCATAGACCCCGGAAAGCGATTCCCGAAGGCGCTTGCGGTTTTCCGGGTGCTTCATGAGCCATTCCACGGCGTCCTGTGTCTCGCGGATGGGGCCCAGTTCGCGCCACGGGTTGCGGAGGCGCTCCTCAAGCAGGCGGCCCCCCATGGGGGTCTGTGTGGAATCAATGACATGGCGTAGCGTCCCTACCCCCTTGCGGCCGTCCAGACGCCGGAAGAGTTCGAGGTTGCGCTCGGTCACGTCGTCAATGAGCAGGTGCTGCCCGAGATCAAGGGGCTCGAACGGCGCAAGATGTTTGGTATCCTGCATTTGCGTCTGTTCGAGATAGGCCAGCGCCGCGCCGCAGGCCTGTACGAGTTCCTTGCGGTCTTCAAGCCCGAGGGCGGCGAGGTCCGCCACCGACTGGGCGGCAAGGACCCGTTCGGCCGCCCGCTTGTACTCGAAGTGGCTGCGCAGGGGCACCCGGACGGGCTGGATGTCGGTCAGGCCAAGGGAGGGGGGCACTTCCGCGTCCTCCGGAAGCAGCAGTTCACGGGGCGCGATTTTCTGGGCCCATTGCCACAGTTCCTGTTGCTTTTTGACGTGCAGCCCCGACCAGTAGCCGGTGGATACGTCCACCCACGCGAAGCCCCCCCGGTCCGTTTCCGCGTTCCAGAACAGCGCGCCAAGATAGGTGTGGCCCTTGGGCTCAAGGCTGACGTCGTCAATGGCTGTGCCGGGAGTGTAGACCCGGGTCACGGCGCGGTCCACCAGCCCCTTGGCGGCGCGGGGGTCCTCCACCTGATCGCAGAAGGCGATTTTATAGCCTTTGTTCAGAAGCTGGCTGACGTACCCTTCCGCGGCGTGCCACGGGACCCCGCACATGGGGATGGGCGATTCCGCGTTGGGGTTGCGCGACGTGAGCGCGATTTGCAGCTCACGGGCCGCAACTTCGGCATCCTCAAAAAAAAGTTCATAAAAATCGCCCATGCGGTAAAAGAGCAGGGCATCAGGATAGCCCTCCTTGATGCGGAGGTACTGTTCAAACATGGGAGTGAGGCGGGGAGATGATTCGCTCATGAATAGTGCAACAAAGCCCACGCACATCTCATGAAGGAGCCGTGCGTGGGCATGAGGAGTGGTTGAAGGTTAGGCGTTGGCGGCGTCGGAAACAGCCTTCTTCGCGTTTTCCACATCTTCGGCGAGCTGGGCTGCCCTGGTTTCGGAGGCTTCAAGCTTCTTCTGGACGGCATCGGTGTTCTTGGCGGCCTTGGCGAGTTCCTTTTCAAGGCTGCGGACGCGCATGTTGGCTACGGTCAGCTTGGCCGACAGGGAAACGCGGTCCCACATGAGCATGGCGAGAATGCACAGCGCCCCGAGCACGAAACAGATGATGAGCAACGTATAGAAGGGCAGAGGAGCGGACTCAAGCGCCGGCATGAAAAGGAGGTCCAGCTTCAGGGGCACGGCCTGCGAAAAGGCGGCCTGGTTCTGGACGAAGAACATCATGACCAGGAAGAAAAGGATGACCAGCAACAGCACTTTGATGTAACGCATAGACCTCTCCTCATGCGGGTTTACCCGGATGCAGCCGGGCGAAAAGGGGTTTGAGTTTGCTATAGGTTGAGGCCAGATGATCGGGTATGACCCGCGTTTCACTCATCACGGCCATGAAGGAAGAATCGCCGTTCCAGCGGGGAACGAGATGGAAATGCAGGTGATCACGGATGCCCGCCCCGGCAGCTTCGCCGAGGTTAAGGCCCACGTTGATGCCCTGCGGCTTGAAAAATTCCCGGAGGATGGAGGTGCACTCTTTGAGCAGGTCCATGATTTCGGTGGATTCCTCTTCGGTAAGAAGGGGAAGGTCCATCACGTGGCGCAGGGGGGCCACCATGATATGCCCGTTGTTGTAGGGGAATTTGTTCATGATGACGAACGCCGTCCTGCCTCTGTAGAGGACAAGCCGTTCCTCGTCGTGCGTACGGTCATCGGGCGGAAGGCAAAGGACGCACGAATCGGGTTTCGGCCCCAAGATATAGTCCATGCGCCACGGCGCCCACAGAGGATGTCCCATAAGACAGCTTCCTTATTCGGGTGAGAAACGTTTTTCTTCTTCTACACGCCAAGGCCGCACACGGCAAGCCCTCGGCGGCAACGGCCTCAGTTCTGCCCGGCGTTTGTTCCGCCGCGTGTACGCGGCGTGGCGGCATCGTCCGGGCCGTCGTAGCCCTTTTCAATGAGCGTGCGGGCCAATTCCAGCTGGCTTTCGCGGGTGGGCGCTTCGTCATCAAGCTTGGCGGCGAGCAGACGGCGCATGATTTTCCCGAAGCGCGGCCCGGGCTCAAGGCCCAGATTGTGCAGATCGTCGCCCGAAATATCGACTTTGATCTGCTTCCATTTATAAATGTACTGGGACACGCTGCTGCTGATTTCCTCGTGGGGGGCGCGGGCCATAAGATAGAGCGCGCCTTCAAGCGGCAGGGGCCCCAGCAGCTCGCAAAGGCGGCTGACCGAATGCTCCGTCCCTTTTTTCTGCATGTCGCGGTGCCAGTTGGTCAGTTCCATGAGGGACACGCGGACGCTTTCGCGCAGGCTCAGGATCGTTTCGCGTGCCGTGGGGTTGAGGCCGAGCCTGTGGAGGATGTCGGCGGTTTCCAGTGCGGGCACGGCGCTGCACAGGGCCATGAGGTAGAGGGTGCCGAGGTCGGGCGTTTCCTTGAAATAGAGCAGGCGGTACCAGTCGATGACCTCGCGCAGGGAGTCGAGCAGCTCGTCCTTGTCGGGATTCAACGTCAGGCTGGGGTGAATGGCGCTCAGCACGCCAAGCTCATTGAGGCGGCGCAGGCAGGTTTCGGGTTCGTCCTCGCGGAAGATGAGATTGAGTTCGTGCAGGATGCGCGCGCCCGACAGCTTTTCCACCAGGTTCAGGGAAAGGGCGTTTTTGATGAGTTTTTCCCCCTGCATGCTGATGTGGAAACCGTAACGCTGCTCGAAGCGCACGGCCCTGATGATGCGCGTGGGGTCTTCCACGAAGCTCAGGGAATGGATGATGCGGATGGTTTTACGCTGGATGTCGCCTTGTCCGCCGAAGAAGTCCACGAGGCTCCCGAATTGCGCCTTGTTGAGTCGCAGGGCCATGGCGTTGATGGTGAAGTCGCGGCGGAAGAGGTCCATCTTGATGGATGAAAGCTCCACGGTGGGCAGGGCGGCGGGGTACTTGTAGTATTCCAGCCGGGCCGTGGCCACGTCCACCCGTTGCTCGTCGCCGTTTTCGTCGGTGTAGATGACGAGCGCGGTCATGAAGGTGCGGTGCTCGCGTACGCGGCCCCCCAGTTCCTGCGCGAGCGCGCGGGCGAAGGCGATGCCGTCGCCCTCCACGACAAGGTCCACGTCGTCGAATTCAATGGCGGGGCGGCTGAGCATGATGTCGCGCACGAAGCCGCCCACGGCGTAGACGCTGACATGGAGTCTGTCCCCGAGTTCCCCGGCCTTGCGCAGCATATGCAGCATGGGTTGCGGCAACCGCGTGGACAGGAGCTTGGCGAGGTTGCGTTCGCGCGCGCTGGCGTTGGCCGGAATGGGCACGCCGGAAGGGTCTTCCACAAACATGTTGATGAGGTCGGTGCGGGTGACTACGCCGATGACCTCGTTGTTCTCCACCACCGGGACGAGCCGCTGGTGCGCGCCCACGATGATTTTCATGAGGCGTTGCAGGGGAGCGTCCGGCGGCACGGTCAGGATGGTGCGCTGCATGTATTCGGAGACGGGCATGTCCCCAAGCTCGTGGGCGATGGCCCGGGCCGCGATCTGGCACTCCATATAGCCGATGCAGTGGCGCGTCCCCGTGCGGAAGACGGGCGCGGCCTTGAGCCCGTAGCGGTTCATGATGGTTTCCGCTTCCCGGATGGTCTGGCGGTCCTCGATGCCCACGGCGGGGGCGGACATGAGGTCGCGCGCCTGCTTGTTCGGGTTGACCTGCATGTAGAGCTGCTGGAAGATGGCGTCCTTCAGTTCGGGAATGGGCACGTTCTTGACGGCGGCGGAAGCGGCGAAGCGGTGCCCCCCTCCGCCGAGGCTCTTGCAGATTTGCCCCACGTCCACGGCGTCCACCCGGCTGCGGGCCACGACCTGCACCTTTTCCTCCATGTTGGCGAGGGCGAAAAGCACGTTGCAGGATTCCATCTCCATGAATTTCTGGGCGAGGTAGGCGAAATCCCCCATAAAGCTGTCGAGGGTCGCTTCGGCGAGCACCACGGTATAGGGGCCGACCTCATGGACCGACGCCGAATCAAGCAGTTCGTTGAGCACCTTGATGTGCACGCTGGTCATGCCCGTATGGACGAGATCGGCGATGAAGGTCAGGTCCATGCCGTAGCCGCGCAGCCACGCGGCCGCGAGGAAATCCTCGGGCCGGGTGGAGGTATAGGTAAAGGCCCCGGTGTCGCCGTAAATGCCGAGCCCGAGGACGGTCGCCTCCTGACAGGTAGGGACGACGCCCCTTTCGCGCAGCGCCTGACAGATGAGGGTGCAGGTGGAGCCGGTCGTCCCGATGCGGGCCACGTCCGCCCGGATGACCTTGCCCTTTTCGTCCGGCTGCGGGGTGGGGTGATGATCCCAGACCTGCACTTCGACGCCGGGCAGATCGAGAAAATCGTGCACCTGCGGCACGCGGGAACGTATCTGCGTGTCCACGACCACGACGCGCCTGATCGTCGCGGGATCGATTTCCTTGGGGTTCTTGAAGGGATAGAGATAGGAAGCTGTTTCGTTGAAAAACTCGTTGAGGGGCTTTTCCATGCTGCCCGGGAAAACCATGACGCTGTCCGGATAGAGCATGGTCATGCCGATCATCGAGGAGAGGGCGTCCCAGTCGGCGTTGCTGTGGCAGGTGATGACGGTGGGGGCGGGGACCAGAGCTGGCTTCATGAAGGTTCCTTGAAATGGTTATGCCGGATCGGCGGCGGACGTTGCGGACGCTCCGTCCTCAGGGGCGTCGGGACGCTGCGAGCGGGGATGATATTTGCGGTGTATCTGGAGCAGGCGCTCCGACTGGACATGCGTATAGAGTTCGGTGGCGTTCATGTCCGCATGGCCGAGGAGTATCTGGACGGATCGCAGGTCCGCCCCCCCCTCCAGGAGATGGGTGGCGAAGGAATGGCGGAAGGTGTGCGGGGAAATGGCCTTGCGGATGCCCGCCTCCAGTGCGTAGCGTTTGACGAGTTTCCACACGCCCTGCCGCGAGAGCCCGGTGCCGGAACGGTTGAGGAAGACCTTGTCCTCCACGGGCGTGAACAGGGGGCGCACATCGCGCAGGTAGTCGGCCATGCGCATGACGGCGGCGTCATGCAGCGGCACCAGCCGCTCTTTGCTGCCCTTGCCGAAAATTTTTACCACGCCCCGCTGGAGATCGAGATCGAGGGGCTGCAATTCGATGAGTTCGGAAACGCGCATCCCCGCCGCGTAGAGGAGTTCGAGCATGGCGCGATCCCGCAGGCCCAGCTTGCCCGTGGGATCAGGGGCGTTGAGCAGGCGGAGGATTTCATCCTGCGTCAGCACTTCGGGCAGAAGGGCCGGGAGTTTGGGCGTGTCCACGAGTTCGGCGGGGTTGGCGGGCAGATCGCCGCGATCCACGCACCACGCCAGAAAATTACGCAGGGAGGAGATGCGGCGCGCCAGCGTGCGGGTGGCGTCCCCGCGCTGACGGAGCCACGC
>OFFU01002339.1_pt1 | contig 10333 bp, 8 predicted proteins | sample 1521451 | NCBI WGS metagenome assembly OFFU01 (sample SAMEA3504106, study PRJEB24116) | mouse gut metagenome | biome: mouse gut; feature: mouse-associated habitat; material: faeces | place: Denmark | collected 2011 | reverse complement strand
AAACCCGCCGCTATATCTCTTGCGTCCCTCTACTATATCATAGGAAGACATGCGAACCTGATAAATTGCCGTGGGCGAAAGATTCTTTATCACATGCTTTGTGTCTTGCGGAGACGTTACCGTTTTAATTTTCTTATAATTTCCATTCCCTTTTTTTAGATAAATTTCGTAGCTGCAGTCAGGAGAAGCCTTTTTCCAGGTTAACGTAACCTCTTTTCGGGCTGTCTTATATGCTTTTACAAAAGAAGGCAGCGGACACTCTGGAACATATACTTTGTCATCCTCCTGCGTAGGAGGCGCCGGAGCATCCGCCTGCACTGTATGCTGCAGTATCTTTACTGAGCGCAGCCCCCATTCTCCCGCACTGCTGCCATAAAGCCCTTTTGAGCCATCCGCTTTGTAGTCAGAAGCAACTGACACCTTAAAATAAAGATCGTCATAAAGTTTCATATCCCATTGATAGTCAAAATCAGCGCCCGTTTTATCATTATGAATGACTTCATTCTTTTTCACAGTTTCAAATGTTCTCTCAATATCTCTGGTGTTTTTCCGAAATAACGTGCTGGCATGTCCCGCCATAGCTGATCCCAAATCCGTACCCATAGTATCATAATCTTTCCATGTCTCTCCCTGGTCAAGGCTATAGGAAATCTGAAAATCCCTGGGCCCGTCTGCTGACGCCCCCATCTCAAGTTCAATTCCCGCAGCCGTGCTTGTCACATCTCCGATTTTAATCACCATGCACGAATCCTTCTGCCAAGGATGCTCCTGGTCTGCTGCAAGCACAGCGATATGTTCTTGGTTTCCTTCTTCATCCTCATAGGGAGCCCGGGACCAGTATAAGCTGCTCTCATGCGTTCCATCCATGCTGGGCTTGACCGCTATGGAAAAAACGCCCGCTTGTTGCAGATATTCCTGAAAATTTTGAATCTCACGATTCACAGATCCAATGCTTAAATTTTCTACCGCTTTCCCCGCTTCTCCCCCTGTGAACTCAAATACTTTGTCCACGCACATCCCTTGATCCATTCCCTTGTCGGCCGCCAGCGCCGTCATTGAAGCCGCCAGCAGAACCGGTATCGAAATACTCAAAACCGCTGCTTTTAATCTCTTCATAGGTCATTCCTCCTTTTACTGTTTTCCCAATGGTTTTCTGACAATTTCATTTTACATTTTCACATATTGTTTTACAATTCCCTTTGGTATATCTGGTTGATTTCTGGTATAAACGGCAATTTGCCGCCTTCGCTCTTAGCATTTTTCAACGATGACGGCTTTTTTTCTTAAACTTTGGTGCTTTTTGTCATTGATTAAAAGGCCATTTACCCCTATAATAACAATATCTGAATACTTTTGCTATTTTTTACATCTTTAACGGAACCATTCAGAAATTTGATGCAATAGAAAGGATTTACAATATTATGTGGGCTTATGAAAGTGTTTTTTATCAAATCTATCCTTTGGGATTCTGCGGAGCTCCCTTTGAAAATGACGGAATTCCTGCAAACAGGATCCTTAAAGTGAAGGATTGGATTCCCCATCTGGAAAAGCTGGGTGTTAACGCCATCTACTTCTCTCCCCTGTTCGAGTCTGATACCCATGGTTACAACGCCAGAGATTACCGTAAAATAGACGTCCGCCTGGGAGACAACGACGATTTCAAAGAGGTGTGCGACGCTCTCCATAAAGCGGGCATCCGCGTGGTATTAGACGGCGTGTTTAACCATGCCGGCAGAGGCTTCTTCGCATTCCAGGACGTGCTTCAAAACCGGGAACAATCCCGTTACCGTGACTGGTTCCACATTGATTTTCATGGCAACTCTGGCTACAACGACGGACTCTGGTACGAAGGCTGGGAAGGCAATTACGACCTGGTGAAATTAAACCTGCGCAATGAGGAAGTGATCCAGTATCTGTTGGAGAGCGTCTCTTTCTGGGTAGACAACTGGGATATCGACGGCCTGCGCCTGGACGTGGCATATTGCCTGGACCATGATTTCGTGCGCCGCCTGCGCAGCCATTGCGACAGCCTGAAAAAAGATTTCTTCTTAGTAGGAGAAATGCTGCACGGCGATTACAACCAATTGATGAATGATTCCATGCTGCATTCCGCCACAAACTATGAATGTTACAAAGGACTGCATTCCAGCTTTAATTCCATGAACATGTTTGAGATTATCCATTCTCTGCTGCGGCAATTCGGACCAGAGAACTGGACTTTGTACCGCGGGAAACATTTACTGAGCTTCGTGGACAACCATGACGTCTCCAGGATCGCCTCCATCTTAGGAACAACGGAACATCTTCCTTTGATCTACGCCTTGTGCTTTGGCATGCCTGGCATTCCCTGCGTCTACTATGGCAGCGAATGGGGCGCAAAGGGCGACAAGTCAAACGGCGATCCCTCCCTGCGTCCCAGCTTTGAAAAACCAGAGTGGACAACTCTGAGCGAATGGATCTCCAAGCTCACTGCCGCCAAGAAATCCTCGGAAGCTCTCAACTACGGAGAATTCCGCTCTATCGTGCTCACCAACAAACAATGCATCTTTGAGCGCAAAAGCCAAAACGAGCGGGTATTGGTCGCCATCAATGCGGATAGCGAGCCTTACACGGCACATTTTGACGCCGGATGCGGAATGGCTGTTGACCTGATTACCGGAGAGAACCATGACTTCGGAGGAGGCAGCGAGCTCAGTGCCTACAGCGCTTACTTCTGGAAATGTGAAAAATAAGATTTCCTACTAACGTGTCAAAAGATGTGAATCTTATCCTGTATAGAAAAAGGATGGGCTGTCGTAAAATAACTGATATCTACAGAATATGGTATTCAGAGCACTAAATTCTCATCCATATATTGTATAAAGATGCATTTTACAACAGTCCCATCCTATTTCTTTTTCTGGCCTTTACGCTCTGCGAGCCTTCCCAAACGGTTAAACCAGTTCTGGGGCAGTGAAAGCCCAAATACGATTCCCAACACGATAGCCCCTGCAATTTTAAAAGTCTCTATCCCTTTCTCCGTGCTTTTATGCAGTTCATTCATAATCAAGTAATAAGCAGTATAATACACTCCAGACCCAGGTACAAGGCTAAATATTCCCGCAATCAAAAATACTGTACTGGGCATTTTGCGCACGGCAGAGAACACCCTTGCCACCAGAGTCAGGACCAGGGCCGCCCATAGAGAAGAAGCAGTAGGACCAAAACTGTAGTCCTTGCAAATCTGATACACAGCCCAGCCAATCCCCCCATTGAGCGCGCAATACAAGTACTCTGATTTCGGAATATGGAACAACACTCCAAATGCCAGGACGGAGCCCATCGCAACAATAATCTGAATTATCATATGGGCAGCATCCCCCCTCCCAAAAGCTGAAAGAGCTTGATGGCGGCTCCCACGCCAATCGCAATGCACATCCCAGTGAGCAGAGCGTCCATGAGGCGGATTCCGCCAGAGAGGTAATCTCCGTTAAACAAATCCCGTATCGCCGTCACCAGAGACACGCCCGGCATCAGAAGAATAATGCCCCCGATAATCACATGGTTAAATTGAATGCCAAAATTTAAAATATACAGCACAAGGCCTCCGATTGTCACCATTGCGCTTCCCAGGATATCCGTTAAAAACTTTGATACCTGACGCTTTTCTGACGCTAGCAAGAAAGACTGCAGCATCATGCCCAAAAAAAACGTCATCATGCAGTCCAACAAATGACCGCCCAACAAATAGCAAAAACCTGCGCTTCCGATCCCACAGGCAAGAACGGACTCCCTGTGGGGCAGCGTAGAAGCTTCCTGATACTGCCCCAGACGTCGCTGCGCTTCCTTTATACTGCACGATCCCTGGCATATCTCCCGGGACAACTGATTCAATCCGGCAATATTTTCCAGATTAACAGAGCCAATGGGAACATTTCTGACCATGCTTCCAGAATCCTCCCGATTCTCATGCACAGTGGCAAATATCCCATTCGTGAGGACAAACACATTATAATCTTCTGCGCCAAGCGCATCCATCACATGTTCCACCGTCTCCTGCACCCGGTAAATTTCCGCACCATTCTTAAGAAGCTCTTCGCCCATAGAAACCGCCAAGTGCAAAATTTCTTTATATTTGCGCTGTTGTCTGCGCACAGCGCCTCTGGCGCTATCTTTACTTGCTGACATCTTCCATATTCTCCATGCCCCTAATAATTCCCAACATCAAAAATAGATACGGGGTAAGAAAAATCGTAGGGTTATTGACCATTCCCTGTGCAATATAAGCACAGATCACAACGACGCCCAGAATCATTTGCGGCTTATTCAAAGACTGTCTTGCAGAACGTACCGCCATACTAATCAATAGTCCAAAATATCCCACAACGCCCAAAAGCCCCGTGGTTGTAAGAAATTGCAAGAATTCATTGTGGGCGTCTATCAGCAATGCGCCGTTAAAGACTTCGGAAACTTCGCTTCCACCATATTGCTGGATAAACACATGGTAGCAATTCAGCCCGAAACCAGAAATCTTATCCCAAAAAGGCATCTTCACCCAGGATTCCATAGTAGTCTTCCAGATATAGCCCCGAGTGCTTCCAAAACTGTCGTCAATTTTCATTCTGTTTAAAAACGCCAAAGAACCTTCCCAGCCATCCTGTCTCAAATTCGCCATTAGCACGAGCAAAATTCCAACGCCCGCCAAAACGCCAAGGACGCCAAAAATCCATTTCCTTATCGTGCAGTAAGGCAGATCTTTTTGCTTTTTCTGCCTGTTTCGGGTAAAAAGCATCGCCCCTAGAATCAGTATGCCACCGATTGCCAGCACATATCCGCTGAGCATAATGCGATTCTGCAATACTCCGCTAATAAAAGACAAAAACATGTGCTTTCTAGAGCCTGTAGATTTCCCTGCAAAAATCGTAATCTTCATCAACACGCTGCCAACCCAGAACAGACCACAAATTTCCAAAAAACGCAACATATGATAATGGTCGCTCATTGCGAACCAAAACAATACCAGAAACGCGGCTCCAATTCCCAGCAGCCAGCCCTCGCTTACAATAGCAAGTCCAAAATCCCAAGACTAAAAAAACCCCTAATACAATCCGCAAAAGCTTGTTCTTTATAAACCAATACGCCGCCATTCCTGCTGGCACGACCATGCACATATAACTGGCGCATGCATTTACATTTCCAATCGTACTGATGAATCCCCCATGCTGTTCTGTCGCAAGATTCTCATACATGCCCAATGGATCAATAGACCAGAAGTTTAAAATTGCCAATATAAACACGATGGCATTACCAGAAATGAATGTCCAAACGATCCACTTTCCAGGTTTGAGATACGTTCCTAAAATAGCGAAAGTCGTCACGCAGAGCAGCCAAACGATCAGCCCCAGCTTCCTTCCTTCGTTTCCCAACAAGGATTCCAAGGGATTGACGGAAAAAATCGTGGCAATGCAAACGCCTGCCGCAAAGATGATCGCGAACCAGGCCGGTACTGAGATTTGAGCGATCTGTTGGCGCATAGTCTTTCGGCCTTCTTCCTCTCCAGAAGAACGCCCCCCTTTGTTCCTGTTCTGCATTCTTGCCTTTAATTGCATCTCTTCCTTATACTGCGAAAGCAGGCCAAGTCCTGCAAATACTACCAAAAGAACGATAAGCCCTATGGAGCATATGCGAAAAAAGTTAAGTTTTGCAGAAGAAATGTTTATATAGTTATTCTGATAATATAACGGAAAAAAGGCAAGCATCAAGATGACGTATACGCCTGCCGCCCCTTCCGTAAATATACGCATGATACCTTTTTCTTCTTTCATTTGTCCCTCCGGATCTTCTATGCACGTTCGTAGATATAAGGAAGATTCCAAACGTACATTTCTCTTAAATCGTGATCTGCTTTCCTGCTTCTGGCAGAATGCAACGATCCCCTAATGCTTCTTTGATTGCGCCCATAGCCCGGATTCCCGTGCAATGCAGAGGAACCACCTTTTCTATTTGCATTTGCGCAAGAGCGCAAATAGTCTCATCCACACGCTGTTTGCTGCAAGCTTTTAAATGCATCCCCGCTATCAAGCTGCGCACAGGTTTTCCAGGCAATACAGACTGCACATGATGCAGACAGTTGATAATTCCTGGATGGGCACAACCCGCAAATACGCAAAGCCCTGGCGATTCTTCGATAACCAGAAGTTGCTCGTCTTCCATAAAATCTGCCAGCAGTTCCGGTCCTTGCTCCTGGATGCACTCTCTCCAAAATCCCAGAGGCAATGATTCAAATTCTGTGACATAGGGAATCTCTGACACTAAATAGACACCATCGCTGATCTTTGTAAAACCTCCTGGGAGCTTACGGAGCATCCCGCATTCCTGCCACCCAGACTGATCTTTCAAGCCAATATAGCGAAGCTCTCCCGTCTTAGGATTTTCTGTATATTTTTTCTCAAAAGCTCTTTCCTGGACATAGACTGGAATTTTCTTTGCTAATTCCTGAATCTGATCCATGCCGCCGCAATGATCATAATGCCCATGACTTAAAATAATCCCATCCACATCCTCAAGAGCCACTTGAAGCTTGCTTGCATTATGCAAAAACACATGACTCTGCCCTGTATCAAACAAGTATCGTCTTTGTCCCGTTTCAATCAGCAAAGACATGCCGTGCTCGCCCAGGAAGCCTCGCTTATATACTGTGTTTTCTGTTAATATGCTAACTTTCATCGTCCTGTCCTTCCCCTTGTTCTTCCTTAGCCTGGAGGATCGCCTCATTCAATGAGAGCATCTTTGCATCCAGCATCGAGACAATCCCGGCACACTCCCGTAAATCCCGGCTGATATAACCTGGCGCATCCCCTTCAAACTTATAATAAATTTTATGCTCCAGGCTTGCCCAAAAATCCATGGCAATGGTGCGGATCTGAATCTCAACCTTGGTGTCGATCACCCTGTCTGATAAAAAGATCGGCACTGTCACTAGCATATGGTAACTCTTATACCCACTGTCTTTGGGATGTTTGATGTAGTCTTTGACGGAAACCACCGTAAGGTCATTCTGCCTGCCAATCATTTCTGCTAGACGATAGATATCGGAAGTAAACGAGCAGACCAGCCGAATGCCGGCAATGTCATTGACATGCTTTACCATATTGTAAATAGTGCTCTCATAGTGGTTTCGCTTTAATTTCTTTACAATGCTCTCTGGCGTCTTGATCCTGGACTTGATATACTCAATGGGATTATAATTGTGTATATGACAGAATTCATCATTTAATATCTCAAGCTTTGTCCCTACCTCTTTCAGGGCGGAATTATACAAAAAAATCACAGTTTCCCAACTATTTACACCCTCATTAAATTTACCGGCTAAATCCATGTCGCCTGCTTCCTTCCTAAAATATGCTTTGCTGTCAACTGTTCTCTAACAGTTTTTCAATCGTTACTAATTTGACGCAGATTACAAAAATTTCCGTCGCAGTCTCGAGCTCCTCCAATGTAGGATAAGAAGGGGCGATTCGAATCGTAGCATCCTTGGGATCCTTGCCGTAAGGATAAGGAGCTCCTGCCGGAGTCATGGTAACGCCTGCTTCCTTGGCTTTCGCCACAATTGCTTTCGCGCATCCCTCCATGGCTTCAAACGCCATAAAGTACCCGCCCTTTGGCGCAATCCAAGTTCCTGCGTCCCTGCCTGCCAATTCCCGTTCCAGGGTATCGTTAATCATTTCAAATTTGGGCCTTAAAATATCTGCATGTTTCTTCATATGCACTGTCATGCCGTAAATATCTTTAAAAAACCGTACATGACGCAGCTGGTTTACTTTGTCATGACCAATGGTCTGAATCTGCAACTGTTTCTTGATATCCACCAGGTTATGCTTAGAGGTTGCAATGGCTGCAACGCCGGAACCTGGAAAACTGATCTTAGAGGTCGAGCAGAACTTGTATACTAAGTCTGGATTCCCTACCCGCTTGCACTCCGCCAAAATTTCCACCAAATGGTCCTGGTCAAGATCGTACAGGTGATGCACCCCGTAAGCATTGTCCCAATATATGCGAAAATCCTCTGCCGCCGGCTTGAGTCTTGCAAAACGGCGCACGGTCTCTGCCGAATAAGTGATTCCCTGGGGATTGGAGTATTTGGGCACACACCAGATCCCTTTCACTGCTGGATCACTGCTCACCAAATCTTCCACGATATCCATATCGGGACCCGTGGCAAGCATCGGCACATTCACCATGTCAATCCCAAAATACTCTGTAATTGCAAAATGCCTGTCATACCCCGGAACTGGACATAAGAATTTTACCTTATCCAGCTTGCACCAGGGGGTGCTCCCCATCACGCCATGCGTCATAGATCGTGATATGGCGTCATACATTACGTTCAAGCTAGAATTGCCATAAATAATGATATTATCTGGATGACACTCAATCATGTCCCCTAATAGCACTTTTGCCTCATGAATTCCATCTAAGACACCGTAATTGCGGCAATCTGTTCCGTCTTCGCACTCCAAATCCGTGCCGCTGTTGAGCACGTCCATCATGCCCATGGATAAATTTAATTGTTCCACAGAAGGCTTTCCCCTGGACATATCCAGCTTCAGCCCGCTGTGTGCATATTTTTGATAAGCTGCTTCCAGCTCTTGTTTTTCTTGTAATAACTCTTCCCTGCTCATTTCCTGAAATGACTGCATTGTTTCACCCTCCTGAAGTCCTTGTGATCACTAAGCCGTTACTATTATGCACTATTCTGAAACGATTGTAAAGTATTTTCTTTCACAAATTTACATTTGTTCGCATACTACGGACTTTTGGGCTATATTTTTACCACTTGTCTTTCTTATGGAACAATGCGGACAGGTAAGCTTTCGCTTAACACCATAAACATATAGAGCCAAACCGCCATTACTGTTCTTTTGCGGCTCTTAAAAATGCCAGATGGCTGCTGATCTGCCTTTCATATCCGTTTTCTGTAGGCTCATAAAATACAGCGTCTTTCAAGCCGTCAGGCAGATACTGCTGCTCTACATAATGATTCGGAAAATCATGCGCATAAAGATATCCTGCCCCACGCCCCAGCTTTCTGGCGCCTTTGTAATGAGCGTCTTGCAAATGTGCCGGGACAGGAGCGGACTGCGTATTTCTTACAGTCTCCATGGCACGCTGTATGGCAAGACAAGCGGCATTGCTCTTGGGAGCGCTTGCCACATAAGTAACCGCATGAGACAAAATAATCTGCGCCTCCGGCATTCCAATACGCTCTACCGCCTGCGCCGCGCTGACTGCCACCATAAGCGCCTGGGGATCGGCATTGCCCACGTCCTCTGACGCACAGATCATGATGCGCCTTGCAATAAATTTGATATCTTCCCCTGCATACAACATTTTAGCAAGATAATAAACGGCTGCATCAGGATCAGAGCCTCTCATGCTCTTGATAAATGCAGAACTGACATCATAATGGTTGTCACCAGATTTATCGTACTGCACGACCCGTTTCTGGATACATTCAGAGGCAATCTCCAAGGTAATGCGAATATAGCCATCCTCTCCCTTGGGCGTGGTCAGCACCCCTAATTCAACGGCTGTCAGCGCAGCCCTTGCGTCTCCGTTTGCCATATCCGCTAGAAATTCTAGCGCATCTTCGTCTATCTTGGCATGGTAAGCGCCCATTCCTTTTTCTTGGTCTGTCAGGGCACGCAACAAAATAGCGCAAATATCCTCCTTCGCCAAAGGCTTGAGCTCAAAAATGACTGATCTTGACAACAGCGCCCCATTCACCTCAAAATATGGATTTTCCGTGGTAGCTCCAATCAGGATCACCGTTCCATCTTCCACAAAAGGCAGAAGATAATCCTGCTGTCCTTTGTGAAAACGGTGAATCTCATCTATAAAAAGAATCGTCTTTTTTCCATACATTCCCTGATGGTCTTTCGCCTGCCGCACCACTTCTTCCATATCTTTTTTTCCGGCGCTCGTTGCATTGATCTGCTTAAATTCCGCACTAGTGGTATTGGCAATCACCCTGGCTAAAGTTGTCTTGCCTGTGCCCGGCGGCCCATAAAAGATAACGGAGCTAAGCTTATCTGCCTCAATAGCACGGTACAGCAGCTTACCTTTTCCAATGATATGCCGCTGTCCCACAACCTCCTCGAGCTTCACCGGGCGCAGGCGGCTTGCAAGGGGCGATTCTTTTTCTTGATTCTGCTGCCTCATATAATCAAACAAGTCCATGGGATACCTCCTTATGGCATGAGTAAACTCTCTCTTACCAAAGATGATATCATTTTCTTGTGATTTCGTCACTACCTTATTTCTTTGAGTTTCCGCATTTTGCAATTCATAGCGC
>OFFU01002329.1_pt1 | contig 10373 bp, 5 predicted proteins | sample 1521451 | NCBI WGS metagenome assembly OFFU01 (sample SAMEA3504106, study PRJEB24116) | mouse gut metagenome | biome: mouse gut; feature: mouse-associated habitat; material: faeces | place: Denmark | collected 2011 | reverse complement strand
CCGCCAGCCAGAAACAAGGACGCCATTTCGTGTACTCCGTCATCAGATTATTGCATCAAGGGTGGAAAAAAAATGATGGACGAGAACTCGCCGCGCCGTTCTCTCCTTCCCAGCTGGCCTCATCCCCGCTCGCTCCCCCCTTCCCGCTCCACGAACTGTCCACGGAAAATTCCTGGCTGGAAACTCCAGTGACCGGACTGCCCGCTCCAATGTATCTGGCGGGGGCGTCCACTTCAAGCCTTGATCTTGCGCATGCACTGGTTGCCTCCGATGTTTTGCCGGAATGGGGCAGCGTCATCGTGCATACGCAGAGCTCGGGGCGGGGGCAGTTGCGCAGAAACTGGGTATCTCCATCGGGCAATATCTATGCCGCGCTGCGTCTTCCCATGCAGGGCGTTTTCACATCGGAAGCGGCCGCTCTCGGAATGGGAGCATTGCTGGCGCACGGACTTGACGCCGCCGGTTATCCCGTGCACCTGAAATGGCCCAATGATCTCCTGCAACACGCCAACGCGTCAGGCGTCTCCAGCTGGCGAAAGGTAGGCGGAATTCTGCTGGAGGAACGGGCAGGAGCTTTGATCGCGGGAATCGGCATTAATCTGACATCCGCGCCCTCGCGCTCCCTCCTGCGGGAAGAGCACGCCTTTCCGGCGGGGCAGCTGCGCCGCGCAAGCCCCCTTTTCCATGCGCAAGCGCCTGCTGAAGAACGCTTTGGCCAAGTTTTTACTTTATGGCGTTTGCTTGTAGAACACATCTTTTTCTGCTATACACAACAAATATCTCCAAGCGGAACGTTGCCCGACACTGGAGATTGGTGGTTCGATGCGGTGAGCGCCCATCTTGCGTTCCGGCATCAGCCGGTACGGCTTGTGAACGCCCAGCCCGCGAGCGGGGAGGAAAAACCGGCTCTTGTTGAAGGTTTTATGCAAGGTATCGATAAGGACGGCGCGCTGTGTCTTGTGACCGATCAAGGCAGAGAAAAATTCATCGGCGGCTCACTCGCGCCTGTGCGCGAAGCTGATTCAAAGAGGTAAAAATGGCATTTCAAACGATGGAAGAGTTGGGGGCATTTCTCAAAAATAAACCCATTCTCGTCGCAAATCGCGGTATTCCGGCCCGGCGCATCTGCCGCTCCGTCCGCGAACGCTTTCATGCTGTCGCCGTCATGACGGCCACCGATATCGACAAGACTTCCCCCGCCGCATCCTCGGCTCAGGAACTCATGTTGCTGGGCGCGGACCCCAATGCATATCTTGATGTCGACCTTATTATCAGCAAAGCAAAAAAACGCGGCATCGTCGCCATTCACCCCGGATGGGGTTTCGCGTCGGAAGATGACAGCTTCCCCCGCAAATGCGCCGAAGCGGGCATTATTTTCATCGGCTCCACGGCGGAATCCATGAACCTGCTGGGGAACAAGGTGCAGGCCAGGCAATTGGCCATGCGCCTGGATGTTCCTGTGGTGCCCGGTTCCGAAGGAGCTGTCGATGTGGCACAAGCCCGCGCGCTCATCAAGCAAATGGGGCTTCCCGCCATGCTCAAGGCGGAAGGCGGCGGCGGCGGACGCGGCATTTTTGTCATTCGTAATGAAGAAGAACTGCAAGACGCCTTCCTCAAGGCCTCCACAATGGCCCAGGCATCTTTCGGCAATCCTCGCCTGTTTGTGGAAAAGTATCTGGAACATGTGCGCCATATCGAAATCCAGGTTATTGCAGATGCACACGGCAACGCTTTCGCCTTTGATGAACGTGACTGCTCCATCCAGCGCAACCATCAGAAACTGATTGAAATCACACCTTCCCCCTGGGTCGGTCTGACGGAAGATCTGCGCGCCCGCCTCAAGGAATATGCTTGCCGTCTGGTCAAGGCCGTAAATTATCAGTCACTGGCGACTGTTGAATTTCTGGTCACGCAGGACGGCACGCCGTACATGATTGAAGTCAACACGCGGTTGCAGGTGGAACACGGCATTACGGAATGCCGGTACGGCATCGACCTTGTGGAGCAGCAAATTGCCGTGGCTTTCGGAGTGCCGCTGACGCTGACCCCGGAAAACACGCGCCCGACCTGTACGGCCATGCAGGTGCGTATCAACTGTGAAGACCCGCAGCGAAACTTTTCTCCGAATGCCGGGCGCATCCGGCGTTATGTCTCTCCCGGCGGCCCCGGCGTGCGCCTGGATTCCAACTTGTCGGCCGGATATGAATTTCCCTCGAATTATGATTCGGCCGGGGCACTGCTCATCGCGTACGGATCCGGCTGGGACAAGGTGCGCGGCATTATGGAGCGCACGCTGGACGAATACAGTATCGGCGGGCTGAAAACGACTATTCCCTTTTACCGGCATATTCTGAACAACAAGGCCTTCTGCGATGCCGCTTTTGATACGAACTTCGTTGCAGACACGCCTGAGCTCATGAATTTTCAGGATATGCCGCACGAGGGAGAGCGTCTGACCCGGCTTGTGGCCGAAATTTCGGCAAAGGGCTATAACCCTTATGTCCAGCTGGGAGAATACCGCACTGCGGATACGCCCCGCCTGCCCGAATTTAGCCCTGTGCTCCCGCCCATCTCCTCCCAGCGCAGAAAAGAAGCCTCTCCTTATCCGCGTGAAGACCGCAGCGCCCTGCTCTCTTTTCTGCGGGATTCCGGCAAGGTTCACCTTACGGACACCACAACGCGCGACGGCACGCAGTCAAACAGCGGCAATCGTTTCCGTCTGGCGGAAGATCAACTTGTCGGCCCCTATCTTGACAACTGCAATTTCTTCTCTCTGGAAAACGGCGGCGGCGCGCACTTCCATGTGGCCATGATGGCCAATATGACCTATCCGTTCACTGAAGCCTCCGCATGGAATCAGTTTGCCCCGAAAACGCTGAAGCAGATCCTGGTGCGCTCCACCAACGTTCTCGGTTATACGCCCCAGCCCCGGAACCTGATGCAGGCAACCGGAGAAATGATCTGCGATCACTACCAGATTGTCCGCTGTTTTGACTTCCTCAATGACATTCGGAACATGCGCCCTCTCGCTGAAGTCGTCATGTCCCGCAAGGATGTGGTGTTCGAACCCGCCATTTCCCTTTCGTGGGCGAAAGGATTTGATGTCGATCACTATCTTGGAGTAACGGAAGCCACCCTTGACATGGCGGCATCGGTCATGGGCACAAATCAGGCGGAAGCGGCCCGTAATATCATTCTCGGGCTCAAAGACATGGCCGGGGTTTGCCCTCCGCGCTTCATGAAGGAGCTGGTGGGAGCACTGCGCCGCCGTTGGCCTGAACTGGTTCTGCACTACCACCGCCATTATACGGACGGTCTGTTCGTCCCCAGCGTGGGTGCCGCCGCTCAGGCCGGAGCGCATATCCTTGATGTGCAGCTCGGGGCTTCAGTCCGTTCATACGGACAGGGTGACGCTTTCTCGACCATCGCCTATCTTGAAGAAGAGCTTGGTCTGGAAACCCTCGTCGACAAGGAAATGTTGCGCCAGGCAAACTTTGTGGTCAAACAGATTATGCCCTTCTACGACCGCTATTGTTCCCCTTACTTCCTGGGGATCGATCACGACGTTGTCAGACATGGCATGCCCGGCGGTGCCACTTCCTCTTCGCAGGAAGGCGCAATGAAGCAGGGATATATTCACCTTCTTCCCTCCATGCTCCGCTTCCTCGCGGGAACGCGCCGGATCGTGCGTTACCATGATGTGACCCCCGGCTCGCAGATTACATGGAACACTGCGTTCCTGGCCGTAACAGGAGCGTGGAAGCGCGGCGGAGAAGAAGCCGTTCAGCACCTGCTGCGCGTTCTCGAACAGCAGGTCGCCACACCGGAAGAACAAGCCTCGCAGGAACTCAAGGAAGCGCGTCTTGAACTTTATCAGGATTGCAACGACGCCTTTCGCAATCTGTTGCTCGGCAAATTCGGCAGACTGCCTCTCGGCTTCCCGCCCGACTGGGTCTACCGGAGCGCGTTCGGAGAGACATGGGCGAAGGCCATTAAAGAGAGAACTGAAGACTCCCCGTTACAACATCTCCCTCCGCTCGACATTGAAAGCGAACTCGAAGCCTGCGCCGGCATCATCAAGCGCCCGCTGAACAAAGAGGAAGGGATTCTGTACCTCAATCACCCGGGCGATGCCGTCAAAACCATGCAGTTTGTCTCCCAGTTCGGCGATCCCAACAATCTGCCGCTGCATGTGTGGTTTGAAGGGCTGAAACCGGAGCAGGAAATGCAGTTCACCGACTCCGACGGTAAACCGCACGAAATGAGTATTTTCAGCATCAGCCCCGTTTCCGAACAGGGCACGGTCATGGTACGGTATCGCTATGATTCCGAGCTGCTTTCCCATGAGGTCAAGGTCGCAAACGCCACGGGCAGTACCTCACATTCCGTGCCCATGGCGGAAGCAGGCAACCCCCTGCATGTGGCGGCGCCTTCCAATGGCGATTTGTGGATTGTACATGTCAAACCCGGCGATCTGGTCAAGGCAGGGCAAGAGCTGTTCAATATCTCCATCATGAAACAGGAAAAAGCAGTTTTGGCTACAGTTGACGGAATCGTCAAAAATGTGTTCAAAACTGCTGATTACAAGTTGACAAGAAAAATGGTTCCTGTCCGCGAAGGTGAACTCATTGTCGAACTGGGTCGCGCGCCAAACTTCTGCGCAAATCCTGCCTGCGCGAAACCTCTGCCTTCCGCTTCCATCATGTACTGCCCCTGGTGCGGTCATAAGGTAAGCGACTAAACGGCTCGGCTTCTCACTATTCTAACCCGAACCTTCATGGTAAATTCCCGTATTTTGGAGGAACACAATGGGTAATACCGGCAGCACGAAAAAGACGGATTCCACGGCATTGAATGAAGAGCTGCAGCAGAAACTTGTCCTTACCGGCGCCGATATCATGACCATAGGCGAGGTCGCCGAAACCATCGTCGGCGGCAAAAACTACAATACCGCCCATATTCATGAGATCCCCGGCGTCAGTACACCGCAGTTCCGCGCCATTTCATCCATCTGCTTCCATAAAGTTCTGGATGAAACCTCGGTCAATGCGGCTCTTGTCCGTTCCCTTGTGGAGCGGGAATACGCGCGGATCGACTGGAATGATCCTGAAATCAACCAGGATTCCGACTTTCTGCAAAAACTGGTTCGCAATCTGGGAAAAGAGATCCGTAATGCGACAGAAGAGCAGAAAGGCGCGACCCGTATCCGCCTCCGTACCTTTGTCAACAATGTGGTAGAAGGCTTTGCGACCTCTCAGGAAAGCATTGACCAGCTGCGCAAACGTTCCGTACTGGTGCAGGCCGCCATTCTTTCCGTCCCCATGCCCGCAGACGTGAACGAAGCCGTGCGTCAGGCCTACCGCGACATCTGTGCCGAAGCCGGTGAAGTGGATGTGCCTGTTGCCGTCCGTTCTTCGGCCGCCGGAGAAGATTCTCGCAAGAAAGCTTTCGCCGGCCTGCAGGACACGTATTTGAACATGGTGGGAGAAGATAACGTCGTTCTGGCCTATCACTGGGATTGCGCTTCCGCCTATAATCTGCGCTCCATGACCTATCGCCGGGAAGCCATCCGCGACGGCATCACCCGCGCCGAAGCTACAGGAGATGAAAACCTCGCCCAGCAGGCCAAACAGGAATGGGCCATTGAGCATACGTCTCTTTCCGTATGCATTATGCGCATGATCAATCCCGTCATTGCCGGTACCGCGTTCAGCGCGGACACCGCATCCGGCTGCCGGGGCACTGGCCGCAAGGATCTGGTAAGCATCGATGCCAGCTATGGCCTGGGTGAGTCCATTGTCGGCGGTATGGTCACGCCGGATAAATACTATGTCTTCCAGCGCGACGACGGCGCGGAAGTCGTTATCCGCAATCTGGGCTGCAAGGACAAGAAAATCGTTTATGACGCCAAGGGCGGCACCAAACGAGTCAGTGTTCCGGAAAAAGAAATCTATAAATGGGCGCTGTCCATCGCTCAGGCCGAAGATATCGCCCGTGCCGTCCGGATCATCAGCAAGGCCTACGGCGGCATGATTATGGACACCGAGTTCTGCTTTGACGCCAAGGGGCAGCTCTGGTTCGTCCAGGCGCGCCCGGAGACGCGCTGGAATGAAGAATTCGATCTGCACCCCGACACCATCTTCATGCGCCGCCTTGAAGTGGATGAAAAGGCCGCCGCGGGAGCGGAAGTCCTGCTTGAAGGTAACGGCGCTTCCCGTGGAGCCGGGCAGGGAACCGTCCGCTTCCTCCGCTCTGCACTTGAACTGAACAAGGTGGCCAAGGGCGACATTCTGGCCGCCGAGCGCACTGACCCCGACATGGTGCCGGGCATGCGCGTGGCTGGCGCTATCATGGCCAATGTCGGCGGAGACACCAGCCCTGCAGCCATTACCTCCCGAGAACTCGGCATTGCCGCCGTCATCGGCATTCAACGTCTCGAAACCCTGCGCGCGCTTGACGGGCAGGAAGTGACCGTTGACGGCACCAAAGGCTGCGTTTACCGCGGGCTTCTTCCTTTGCACGATGTCGGCGGGGAAATGGATCTTGCCGCCCTGCCCCCCACCAAAACGCATGTCGGTCTGGTTCTTGCTGATGTGAATCAGGCTCTGTTCCTTTCACGCCTGCGCAATGTACCCGACTTTGAGGTCGGCCTGCTGCGCGCGGAATTCATGCTCGGCAACGTTGGCGTCCATCCGCAGGCACTGGAAGCATTCGATGCCGGTACGCTTCAGGGCATCGTTGAAGAAAAGCTGGCTGAAATGGACAACACCCTGACTAAGGTAATGCAGGAACAGCTTGCCTCCGGTCTTGTTGTGCTTGATTTCAAATTGCGTGAATATGTAAGCCATGTCACCGGCCTGGCGGCCGAAATTGAAAAAACAGCGGCCTCCGAACCGCACACGACGGAAGAAGTGCTGGCTCAGCAGCGCAAATTGCGCGAACTTGATCACAAGCTGGATGAATATGTTGAAAATGCTGTGCGTTATCAGGATATTCTGAAAACTTCCATCAAACTCGACGAACATGTCCGCATCATCTTCGGGTACGAAGAGGAACTGGCCCTGCTCAACGGCACGCCGGAAGAAATTCACGCTCGCCGTGAGGCCGTCAGCAGAGAAGTCGAAGCCCTGTGCGCCAAGGTTCGCGATGATGAAACCGTACACACGGCATTCCGTCATATCAGCGACCTGCGCCGTGAAGTCGGATTAAAGTGCGGTTTGACAAAGGAAATGGATGCCCTCAAGGCCGTGCCGCAAAAAATAGACAGCATCATTCGTGCCCGCGGCTACCGCAACGGAAAGGAACACTATATCCAAACCCTGGCCCAGGGGCTTGCCCTCTTCGCCATGGCCTTCTATGGCAAATCCATCACCTATCGCACCACCGACTTCAAATCGAACGAATACCGCAACCTCTTGGGCGGGAATCTGTTTGAACAGCATGAAGATAACCCCATGCTCGGTTACCGCGGGGTTTCACGCCAGATTCACGACTGGGAAATCGAAGCCTTCAAGCTTGCGCGCGGAGTCTACGGCGGTTCCAACCTCCAGCTCATGCTGCCGTTCGTGCGCACGCTGGAAGAGGCACGTTCCATGCGGCGTTATCTTGAAAGCGTGCATAACCTTAAAAGCGGTCAGGACGGGCTCAAGATTATTCAGATGTCCGAAATCCCGTCTAATGCAATTCTTGCGCGTCACTTCATGGAAGAATTCGATGGTTTTTCCATTGGTTCCAACGATATGACCCAGATGGTTCTGGCTACTGACCGCGACAATGCGAGCCTGGCCCATATCTATGACGAAGAGGATCCGGCCGTGGTGTGGGCGCTGCTCACTACCATTTTTACCGGGCTCAGATACGGCAAGAAGGTGGGCTTCTGTGGGCAGGGGGTATCAAACAGCGCCATTCTGCGCGGCCTCGTCGCCATTGCTGGGATTTCCTCAGCTTCCGTCGTGCCGGACACGTACTACAAGACAAAGCTGGAAATCGCTGCGGTGGAAAAGGAAAATATTCCTGCGGAGAAACTTGGAAAGTGGCTTTCCGAGCAGCACTTTACCCGTCTGTGCGCACTGATGGAAGAGCACGGCTTCGGACATTTCCTCAAAAAATACAAGACGGGCGAGGAAATACGCGAGTGGTACGAAGGCGAATCCGTACGGCTGCATGAAAACTTGCGTAAATCTATGGGAACCCCCAAAGAATCGGAATGCCGCAAAGAAATGCTGAACTTCCGCGCCATATTCCACAAGCCCACCATTTATGCAGCCTGGCCCTGGGATGAAACCGTCAGTGACGCATTGCGCCAGGCCGGGTTCATGAACTTCGCTGAACATGCGAAAGCGCTTGAATCCTGGAGAGCGGAGCACTGATAGCCGCCCGGTATCCGGCTAATCATTGACGCGGACAGAAAGATGACGGAAACTGGCGGGGAAGCTCTCTCCGCCAGTTTTTATTCCTCCGCATGGTGCAGTGCAAAAGCGAAAGCTCTCTTTCTACTATTCTTCAGAGGTAACTATGGACTTTCTTGATATCATTCATACCAGGCGCAGTATCCGAAAATTTACCCCTGACCCTGTATCGGGTGAAGATCTTGAAAAAATCCTCCGCGCGGGCATGGTGTCTCCTACCGCAACGAATTCTCAAAGCTGGCGTTTTATTGTTGTTGATGAACGTGAGGCTCTGGATGAAATCACACGTATCCATCCTTATGCAAAACCTGCTGCCGATGCCCCGCTTGCCATTGTCGTGTGCGGCGATACGAATGCCGGACATGCCCCGGAATTCTGGCCCCAAGATGCGGCAGCGGCGACGCAAACAATGATGCTGGCGGCGCGAGCACTGGAGCTGGGAAGTCTGTGGTGCGGCATCCATCCTCATACCGAAAGAGAGGAGGCCTTTATCAAACTGCTCAATATACCCGGCAATATACGCCCCTTTGCTTTGCTGATTATAGGACACCCTCTGCAACCCTTCACGCGAGAAGATCGCTTTGACGGAGCAAAAGTCCACCATAACCGCTGGTAGAATCCCAAAATACGCCCCATTGCTTCCTCGTGTGGGGTATGATAACAAAAAGCAAAAGCCTGATCACCCTTTTTAAGGAGACTGCCATGTCCCTCTTTTCGACCATTATTTGTTGCGTCAACCTGACCGAAAACTCCCAGGATATTGTGCAATACACCAAAGATATTGCAAAAATGGAAAATTCCAAGATCCTGGTAGCTCACTCTTTGCCTTCCACCGACAACCTGCGCAACTATATTACCTCGCCGATGGTGGAAGAAGTTCTGGAGAACAGCAAGGAACGTACAAAAGAATTCCTTGAAGAATTCGTGACCACCAACTTCCAGGGCTTTGACGCGGAACCTGTCATGTTGAGTGGTAATCCCGCCCGTGAACTTCTTGAACTTGTCGACAAGCGTTGCGCTGATCTCGTGGTGATGGGCAGCATGTCCACCAAGGGCTTCTTCAGTTTCCTGTTCAGCCGTCCTTCCGAAAGCGTAATCGGCAACACCCGTGTGCCCGTCATGGTTATCCCCAATGACCTGAGCTTGGAATGCACTCCGCCTGAAGATTTTTAATATAATGCCGTTTATGACGACGAAATGGACCCATTGCATGTGAGGAGGATCTCCTCCGTGTCTTTAATGTCGGCCTGTGTTCGAAAAGGAATGCAGGCCGCTTTTTTGTCTATCGAAAACCTCCCGCTAGGCGGGAGGTTCTAAAAAGCTTATAGCTTTGGACCAGTTAGTAAAACTCCTTTTGATTTGTTAGCATTGACCCGCAGTCTGGCAACTGCGGCCCCTAACAAATCAAAAGGAGGTCGTTATGAACGACAACAAGAGTTTATCGCACACGAAATGGAACTGTAAATACCATATAGTTTTTGCCCCCAAATATCGACGACAAGTGTTTTATGGTGAAAAGGAACGTCAAGTTGGTGAAATATTAAGAAAACTATGTGAGTGGAAAGGGGTAAATATTATTGAGGCGGAATGTTGTCCCGATCACATCCATATGTTACTTGAGATACCACCTAAGATGAGCGTTTCGAGTTTTATGGGGTACTTGAAAGGGAAAAGCAGCCTGATGATATATGAGCAATTTGGGGATTTGAAGTTCAAATACCGCAATCGAGAGTTTTGGTGCCGTGGCTATTATGTGGATACGGTAGGCAAAAATAAGAATAAAATCCAAGAATATATTAAGAAACAATTGGATGAAGATAAATTGAGTACGCAGTTATCGTTCCCATACCCAGGTAGCCCGTTTACGGGCGGCAAGTAGCAGAAATGCAGATGCCAGATCGTACATGCGCCTAGTGTCTAATTGCAAAAGTTTCGCGCATTATTTCTAAGTTGGCATCCCTTGAC
>OFFU01002325.1_pt1 | contig 10381 bp, 5 predicted proteins | sample 1521451 | NCBI WGS metagenome assembly OFFU01 (sample SAMEA3504106, study PRJEB24116) | mouse gut metagenome | biome: mouse gut; feature: mouse-associated habitat; material: faeces | place: Denmark | collected 2011 | reverse complement strand
CATGTAGGGAATGTATCCGAACGTGTCGCGCAGATGCTCGCGCGTTACGCCGATCATCTCCGGCTCGTAGGGGGCGCCGACGGCTTTCAGGTCGGCGTATACCTCTTCGAAGGGTATTATCTGGCGACGGATCCTCTCTCTTAGCTGCGGCCACTTGTCTTTGAGCAGCGTAAGCTGTCGGCGCAGACCCTCGCTGTCGACATACTTGTCGCGCGTCTCCTTTATGGCGCGTGCCGTATGTCCGGGTTTTCCGGCAAAGATACGCAAAATATCCTGTTCGACATCATCCCAAGGCTTCCAATTTGCCACGGCGCGATCGATGTCGAGCTCTTCGAGCGGCTCTTTGAGCAGCAGCTCTATGGCGGCGGTCGAGATCAGCGTACCAATGCCGACCTTGAATCCGTGCGATACGTGCTTGCCCTCGAAGCAGAGATTCTCCATGTCCCAGCAGTGCGAGAATTGATGTTCGGCGCCCGATGCGGGGCGGCTCGACTGCATGGCCTGCATGGCGAATCCCGACATTATCAGACCCTCGCCCAGAGCCTCGGTCATATCGACGTCGCCCGCGAATACGGCATCGGGTGCCGAGAGCGATTCGCGAAGACCGTTCTGCACCAGATCCCACGAGAAGGGGTCGATCGCCTCCGAACCGATAGCGTCCGATATCATCCAGTCGGCGCCGGCGGGTATCTTGGCTATAAGATCGGCATAGCCCGACGCGGCCAGCTCCTTGGGCGCTTCGGCGGCTATGGTGGGGTCGAAGATGAAGCCGTAGGGTGCTGGGCAGTCGAAGGTCTGCTTGTTGCCGTCGAGCGTTATCGAGGCGCCGTAGGCGGTGTATCCGTCCATCGAGACTGCCGTGCCTACGCACATATAATGGCGCGAGCAGCGGTGCGATACGAGCTTTGTAAGGTCGTTTATCACGCCCGAACCTACGGCGACGGCAATCGCGTCGGTAGCCGAGAGCACCTCTTCCAGCTGTTCGACATAACGCCAGTGGGCATAGAGCTCGGGGTCGCGGAATATGTGCGGCGCATGCTGCTCTACACCCGCCTCGCGCAGCGACTGCTCGACCTGAGCGCCCGCTACGCGCCATGTATTTTCGTCGGCCACGATAACGGCCTTTTTCTCGGGGAATAACTTCTTAAACATCTCGCCGGTACGAGATACTACGCCGCGACCGATATATATATCCCGGGTATCGGTCGTGCGTGTCAGTGCTTGTTCAACTTTGTTCATATACCTTGTTACAATGTAAAGTCTGTTGTGCGCCGCCGGCTTCGCGCGACGACGAATTGGTTGCGGGCGCGGCGGTCAAACCGCGCCTGCAAAAAGTATCGGAACCCTCCGCGCGGATCAATACGCGGGAGGCGTGGCCGACGAATAGTCGCTGTTGGTCGAGAACTTGTCGCACTCGTAGCGGCGGCCGAAGGGGTCGGTCGCGACGACCTTGACCTGCGCCGACGGATCTTTGAGCGTATATTTGTAGAGGTGGAAACACTTGGTGCAGTAGTTGCTGCGTGTGCCGCCGTTGTAGCCGCGTCCGACCACGCCGACGTTGTAGCCTATCGCCCACCAGTCCTGCGACGAGACGTCGGACGGGTTGTCCTGCTTCTTCTCGGCTATGAGGGTCATATCGCCGCTCAGCACGCCGTTCTCATAGAGTTGCACGGTCCAGTTCTTGTCGGCGTTGAATACGTTGGCCAGAACCGTCTGGCTGCCGTAGCCGAATTGCATCGTCTCGTATTTGCCGCCGCAGGGTGCGTCGCCGCGATACATTCGTATCTGGAAGCTCTCGTCGTTCATCTGTTCGTTGACTCCGCGATAATGCCAGTCGGCAATGGTGTTGCCGTCGATGCGGTATACGGCGAAGCCGTTGGGCGTGCCGTCGCCGTTGAGGTTGGAGTACCACCATGCGCCGCAGACGGCACCGTGGATGTGCTCGTACATGTTCTCGGAGTAGATGTAGTTGCGGCCGTAGTGCGTGTGGCCGGCCATTATATGCACCTCCTTGAACTCTTTGAGCAGGTTCAGGACGTTCTGTACGTTCTGCGTGTTGGCGTTTACAAGCGGAATATGTACGCAGAAGATGAGGAGCTTGTTCTTGTCGACATACGAAAGATCCTGACGCAGCCATTCGAGCTGTTCGTTGGTAAAGGCGCGGTCGTAGGAGCCCGACGAGTTGGCCGCCTTGTACTGTATGTCGCGCATGCAGACTATGTGCGCATCGCCGCGGTTCCACGAGTAGTCGATAGGTCCGAAGACGAATTCGAACTGGCGCTGGAATGCGAGGTTGAATGTCGACGACTTGTCGTCGGCCGCGACGGGCGCGAAGTTGTTGTCGTGGTTGCCCATGGTCTGGAATATGGGCATGCCGCCGCTGTTGCTCGTGCGCATGGCGTTGCGCATGGGCACCATGTTGGTGGTGGTGTTGCGCGTGCCCTCGGTGTATACGATGTCGCCCAGCGTGACGCCGTAGCAGGGGACGTCCGACGCTTCGACCGCCTTCCTGATCTGAGGCATGGTCTCGTTGATGAAGCGCGTGTTGTGGGTTACGTCCTTCGACTGGGGATCGGCCAGACAGAAGAGATTGAAGCTCTTCTGCGGAGCCGCGAGGCGCGTGAGGGTAAAGTCGTATCTCTCGACCTTGTTTTTGAGCGTCTGGTAGAAGCGCGGGCCGCCGTTGTCGACGGGAACTTCGCAGTCGGCGGGGATCGAGTAGAAGACGTACACGGCGTCGCTGCTGCGCTTGAACTGGTACTCGCCGTTCTTGTCGGTAACGGTCGCTGTGAAGCCATCACTGACAACAACGCCCTCCATGCGGTTGCCGTTCGTGTCGGTGATAAGGCCGTAGATGTCGTTATCCGGTTCGATAGGAGTTATCATCGTAGGCGACGACGAGCCCTTGTCGTCGCTCGAACATGAGCTCAGAAGCGTGCCCAGTATCGTCAGAAAGAGTAATATTCGTTTCATGGTTGTTTTGTTTTAAGCGGTTTGTCGGAAAATCTGCCGCCGAAGAGGGGGCGAACCCCTCTTCACGGCAAATCATCGTCAACGACCCTCCCAGAGAACGTTCTGTGTGAGGTTGGTGTTGATCTGCAAGGTCGTATAGGGTATGGGGCGCAGATACTTGGCCTCCTCCCAGTAACGCTCCTTGATATACATCAGACGTCCGTGGTCGCCCTCTTCGAGGCGGAACTGACCCTCGCCGAGGTTGATATACGTCACGCCCGTCTCGCTGCCTATGTCCTTCTTCTCGGCTACGACGCATACGTCGTTGATGCCGTCGCCGTTGAGGTCGATCGGGGTTTTCAGCGCGGGAACATAGATGCCGTACCACTGCTTGACAGCCTTGTGGCCGAGATGCCAGCGCAGAAGGTCGAACCAGCGGTTGGTATGCGTGTCGCCCTCCGAGATAAGCTCGATAGAGCGCTCGCGGCGCACTTCGAGGATATCCTTGTCGGAGATCTTCGAGCCGTCCAGCTGTGCGTAGTAGTCGGCCAGATAGTTGTCGGCAGTCGCGGGGCGGTCGCCGTTGACGCCGCTGCGCTCTCTGAGCAGACGTATCGTGCGGTCCCACACGTCGTCGGTCATCTCGCCCAGCTCGGCCTTGGCCTCGGCATAGTTCAGAAGCACCTCGGCGTAGCGCATTATGGGCAGCGAGTTGTTAGAGATCTTAGAGGCCTCGTATGCCTCGTTGTCGATGTTCCACTTGATGATCTGGTAGCCGGTGCCGGTAACGGCGAAGTTGGGAGCCGTCGGCACGAGCAGACCTGCCTTGTTGTACTTCCTGTACTCGGGCGAGATTACGGTCTGTGCCAGACGGTAGTCGCGGTCGGCGAATACCTCGGCGTACTGCATCGATTTCCAGTCGGCGTCGTCGGTTACGCGCGAGCCGTCGGTTTTGAGATACATCGCCACGAAGTCCGAATCGAGCGACCAGCCCTGACCCATCGAGCCCGAGCAGAAGTACCATGTCACGTTGTGCCATACGTTGAGTCCGTCGTTGTACTCGCGTGCCCACAGCACCTCCTGATGATTGATCGCCTCGTTGATGAACAGGCTGCGGTATACCGATTTGCGGTCGGCCGCCGAGATGCCCGTGGCCAGCGAGAAGGGGCTCTTCTCCATAAGCTCCTCGCAGGCGTCGCAGGCTGCGCGCAGGAACTCCTCCGACGAGGTGTACTCCGACGACCATGCCAGACCCGTCGACGGGTCGACGCTGTGGTACTTGCGGAATGTACCCTCCCACAGGCAGAACTTGGCCTTGACGAAGAGAGCCACGTAGCGGTTGATCTTCGATACTTTCAGATATTGCGAGTCGGTCGACACGTGCTCGGCGGCGAAGTCGAGGTCTTCGAGGATCTTCTCGCAGACATACTCGCGCGAGTCGCGTGCCTTGTAGAGACCCTCGTCGTCGGGCTCGATCACGTAGTCGTAGTAGGGAACGGCACCGAAGAGCTGCACCTTGGTAAAGTAGTGCCATGCACGCCAGAAGCGGGCTACACCCTCGTAGTGGTCGTATACCTCCTCGCTCAGACCCGGCACGTTGCGGAAGTTGTCGAGGAAATACTCGATGTTGTAGATGAAGTTCCAGTCGTCCTTGCCCCACGAGCCCTGCTGCGACGAGGTCCATGCCGTTTGCAGGAAGTCGTTCTGGTTACGCGCCTGAATGATGTCGCTGTAACTGTCGTAGGAGTAGGCTATCGTGCCTTCGCCCGGGGTATAGGATTCGAGAAAACCGTTGGTGTACTGTTCCAACGCATCGCGGTTTTTCCAGTATGTAGTGGCGTCGACGGATGCGGGATCGTGACGCTCCATCCACTTTTCGCATCCGGTCGCCGCTACCGCTATCGCGGCCGCCATTAAATATATTATTCTTTTCATAGAGTCCCTTATTAGAATGTTATGTTAAGGCCGATCGTATACGAGCGCAGCATCGGATAACCCTCGCCGTCGCCCGAGTTGTCGCCGCCTCGCGTCTCCTGAATATCCTTGTCGCCCGGAGTGATGCCCTCGGGGTCGAAGTTCTTCGCATGCTTGTTGAGCGGAGAGAAGGTCAGCAGGTTCTCGCCCGAGACATATATCTTCAAGTTCTGCAAGCCGATCTTCTTTACGACATCCTTGGGAAGCGTGTAGTCGACCGTAAGGTTTTTAAGACGTATGTAGCGTGCCTTTTGCAGGAAGTGGGTGTTGGGCGTTGCGAACAGGCCGCCCGAGGCAGATCCCTGATAACCAGTCAGACGAGGCCAGTATGCGCCCGTGTCGGGGTTGTCGTCGGTGTAGCGCTCCGCGTGCCACGGCAGTGCCATAGAGTATGGACGGCCGTACTGGCCCCAGAAGTAGTTCGACTCCTTGGCGGGGTACCAGTCGCGTTGTCCTACGCCCTGCCACAGCATGCTGAATCCGAGTCCGTTCCAGTTGAAGCCGGCCTGAATCGAGTAGCAGTAGCGCGGCGTGGTGTTGCCTATCACGCGCAGATCGCCGTGGTCGTAGATCGTGTTGGCGCCGTTGTTGATCGCGCCGTCGTCGTTGAGATCGACCAGACGCAGGTCGCCGGCGCGGAACACCTGGTTGCCGTTGGCGAACTTCGAGTAGTCGAGCGTGGCGGCTTCGGCGTCGGTCTCGAACAGCCCGTCGGCCGTATAGCCCCATATCTCGCCCAGCGTCATGCCCTCGTAGTAGTTGTTGGTGTAGTTGGTGGGCAGGGTGCCGGTCTTAGAAGTGTAGCGGTTGAGCTTCGAGGTGCTGTCCCAGAACATGGCCTTGATGTTGTAAGAGAAGGGCTTGCTGCCCGCCATGAACGAGTCGCGCCATGAAACCGAGATCTCGTAACCGTTGGTCTCCATGTCGGCGTAGTTGCCCTTGGGCACGCTCTGTCCGAATACGGCCGGAAGCTCCGGACCGGTAACGTACATGTCGTTGGTGTAGGTGCGGTAGGCGTCGGCGACGATATTCAGACGGCCGTTCAGCGCCTCGAAGTCGATACCGATGTCGTACTTGGTGGCCATCTCCCACGTCAGACCCGACGGTATCAGTGCCGGAGCCTTCGTATAGGTCATGAAGGCGCCGTTGCTCAGCACCGTGCTTGTCTTGATATCCATTACCTGCTCGAACTCGTAGTACTTGTTCAGCAGGCCGTTGGCCGACTGACCGGCCGACAAACGTATTTTCAGGTTGTCGAGCCAGCTTCTGGCGCCCTCCATGAAAGGCTCCTCAGATATGCGCCAGCCGAACGATCCCGAGGGGGCGAAGGCCCAGCGCTCGTTAGACATGAGCTTCGAACATCCGTCGTAACGTCCCGAGAACTCGAACAGATAGCGGCTCTTGTAGCCGTAGCTCAGGCGGAAGAATGCGCCGACCATACCCCAGTCGTAAGAGCCGTTGTCCTTGTACATCATCGTCTCGCTGTTGGTCGACATGCTCGGATTGGGTTTGTCAGGATCCGATATGCCGTAGCGCTCCATTGCGCGCGAGTTATAGACGATGTTGTCGATGCTCCAACCGGCCATAGCCGAAAAGTTGTGGTCTTCGCCCAGACGCGGTGTCCACGTCAGCGTGGCGTCGCCCATGATGTTGTCGCGGTCGTAGGTGCGCTCCTCGAATTTCGAGTCGGCGACCTGCTGGCCGGTCATGCCCGGGCCGTTCGAGTAGATGCTCGGGTAGATGAGTATCTCGCGCAGAGTGTGGTTGTAGTAGTAGCCCAAGGTACCTTTGGCCGTCAGGACGTCCTTTATCAGGTCGATAGTAAGCGAGGTCTTGTTGCGGAAGTCGAACTTGTGGTCGCGGCGCCAGTTGTTGCCCTCGACGAAGCCTGCGTAGCCGGTGTATACGGCGGTCTGAGTCCATGATCCGTCGGGGTTGTAGGGCATGGTCATCGGGTAGCCTTGATGCGCGATCATACGCACGGGGGTCATGGTGTTGTTGATGCCGGTGTGTCCCTGCGGCTGGTTCGAGTGGCGGTAGTAGAAGGTCGTCGTGTTGTCGAGTCGCAGCCACGGACGCACCTTGACCGTGCCTCGTGCCGTGACGTTGTACTGGTCGTAGTACTCGTTACCCTCCTTGTACATACCGTCCTGATAGAAGTAACGGCCGTTGACATAGTAGGTGGCCTTGTCGCCGCCGCCCTGTACGGTTACAGAGTGGGTGTGTCCCAGAGCCACGTCGCGGTAGAACAGGTCGTACCAGTTGGTGTTGCCGAAGTACTCGTAGCGGCCGCTGCCGGGGTTGATTCTCCACTTCTCGAACGAGGGATCGGCGTTGCGGCGCGCCAGCTCGTCGTACCACTGACGCGAGAACTTGAACACGTTGTTGATATTGGCCGGATCGCTGCCGCCTCGGTTGATATACGATTCGAGGAACGAGGTGGTCCAGTCGTAACCGTTGGTTACCATTTGGGGAGTCGTCGTGCGCTGGTAGAGCGAGAACGAACCGTTATAGCTGATCTTGGCCGAGCCCTTGTCGGGGTTCTTGGTGGTAACGAGCACCACGCCGAATGTACCGCGTACACCGTATACGGCTGTCGACGAAGCGTCTTTGAGCACCGTGAAGCTCTCGATATCCTCGGGGTTGACCGTTTCGAGCGCCTGCTCCACGCCGTCGACCAGAACCAGAGCCTCGCCGCCCATACCGATCGAGGTTACGTTACCGCGGATGCGCATCGTCGCGCCGCGGTTGGGCTTGCCGTCCGAGAATGATACGGTCATGCCGGGGATTGCGCCCTGCAACGAGCGTGCGGCGTTCTGGTACTGTCCCAGACGTCCGTCGAGCTTGTCGGCCGACAGAGTCTCGACGGCGCCGATTATGTCGCGGCGCTTCTGTACGCCGTAACCCACGACGACGACCTCCTCCAACGAGGTGTTGTCCTCCTGCATTACGATGTCGATTACCGAGCGGTTGTCGATATCGACGAGTTGCGGTTTGAAGCCGAGGAAGTTGAACTGCAACTTCTGATCGGCTGCGGCCTTGATCTGATAATTACCGGCCGCATCGGTCGACGTACCGATCGATGTTCCCGGCACCGATACCGCAACGCCGATCATCGGGTTTCCTGTTTCGTCCTTTACCGTACCCTTAACGGCGCTCTGAGCCATTGCTGCCACCGAGAAGGTTGTAAAGAGAAGCAAGAGCACGAATGATCGCAGTCGCAGGCGCATGCCCGAGCCCGTGGTTGCCGACCGTGTTTTAGAGTAACATTGTTTCATTTTACAACAGTTTAAGTTTTTGTTCGGATTCGCCCGAGTCGTCATGCCTGCAATATAATATATAGGTATGCGCCTTGCGCTTCGGGCGTGTGTAAGTCGTAATCGCGAACAAGAGTATCCTTTCGAGGATTGAAAACAGTTTGTTAAGTGATTTTTTGGATTGTTTTTAAAATTTTTAGTTATTAGTTTCGGGTTTGTTTCTGTGTCTTTCGTTCTAAATTTATTTCAAAGGTATGTCATATTTTCAAAAGTTCAAAATAAAATACGATCAAAATGATATTGAAAAGTAAAATGATTTTTGTTTTTCGTTTCGCTTTTCGGTGCTTTTGCTTGCGATTCATGGGAAAAGGGCGTATTTGCGAAAAACGGATGCAATGAGAATGCAATAAAAAAATGTTTAGGAAATGTTGCGCGATAAACGAAAAGTTTATATATTTGTATCCGTAAGTCGTAACGACCTTTCTCTTGGTGCTGCGTGCGGAGCCGATTAGTCGGACTGTCTCGGGAGCAGAAGCGGACGGGTCGAGCAAGCGGACGTTTCCGTCGTGTCGGGTGCAGGCCGGGTAAGCTCGGACGATACCGGGGCGAAGGAGAGGAATGCGGATGCGAACATATCTTTTTAGGGGAGGAGGCGCCGCCGGCGCGTTCCGAATTGCTATTTTTAATAGTTAACTCTAAATCAAAGAACTTTTATGAAAAGATTATTAATGTTGTTCGCTGCGGCATCGTTGCTGTCGGTCGGCTGTACTTCGGACGACGATACGGCAAACGTGGTCAAGCGAGACACCGATGAGGTGAATCTGGCCTATGCCGACGGTTCGACCTCGCAGATAACGGTGCGTTACGACGGCCGGTGGGAGGCTGAGGTCTCGACCGGTTGCGACTGGCTCACTCTGTCGACCGACGGTGTCGAGCCCGCCGCGAGCATATCGAGCGTCGGTAACGGAACCGATTATCAATATTTGAACATAACTGCCGAGCGTAATACGGGCGACGCCCGCGAGGCTGTGGTGTATCTGCGCGAGAGCGGCTCGCAGCAGGCGTTGGAGATCGCCGTAAGTCAGGATGCCGGCATATTCGAGGTGTCGAAGCCCGAGCTGCGCGGCGACATCAAGCAGAATGTCGAGAGCTCGGCCTACATCGTCGTGCCCTACTTGAAGGCTGTCGGCGGCGAGAGTGTCGAGTGCGGCGGATATATCGCCCTTGCCGGGGAGCGCCTTACCGTGCTGCTCGACCTGAACGAGGCACTGGCGATAGCCAAGCGGCTCTATCCGCAGCTGACCTCCGACCAGTCGCTGGCCGGCATCGCGGCTCTGGTCGAAGCCCTGCCCGGCATCTATGCCGGCGGCGTAATGACCCGATAGCGGCGGTGCGGCCGAATAGAGGCTATGGTGCGGGGACTCGAAAAGGAGTCCCCGCATTGCGTTAAGGTACCATAATTGCATATCGTCGGGAAAAATTTACGACATAATAACAACTAAAAATTCCGTATTATGGTAGCACTTGCTGTATCGCTGATTACGCTGAGCGAACTTAACTATGCCCCAGAGGCTTTGGAGCCGTACATATCGGCCGAGACTATCCACTATCATCATGACAAGCACCATGCGGCCTATGTCAACAAACTCAACGAGTTGATAAAGGATACGCGTTACGAGAACATGCCCCTCGAAGAGATCATCCGCGAATCGGACGGAGCTATCTTCAACAATGCGGCACAGGTATGGAACCACACATTCTATTTCGACCAGCTCTCGCCCAAGCCGCAGAAAGAGCCCTCGGGCAAGCTGCTCGACGCTATAAACACCACCTTCGGCAATGTCGATGCGATGAAGGCGCGCATGAACTCGGCCGCCGCCGCTCTCTTCGGCTCGGGTTGGGTATGGCTTGCGGCCGACCGCGACAACAAGCTCTATATAATCTCCAAGCCCAAAGCCGGCACACCCCTCACAGAGGGTCTTACTCCCCTTATCGCTATCGACGTCTGGGAGCACGCCTACTATATCGACTACCGTAACGACCGCGCCAAGTCGGTCGAAAATCTCTGGAACGTCATCGACTGGAAGGTCGTAGGCGACCGCTTCAATTCCGTCAGCGACAGACGCAGCGGCACGAAGCGCTGATATATTTCGTTATAAGGCGCCTCTTGCTGCGCTATGCCGATCCCGCCGACGGGT
>OFFU01002323.1_pt1 | contig 10383 bp, 7 predicted proteins | sample 1521451 | NCBI WGS metagenome assembly OFFU01 (sample SAMEA3504106, study PRJEB24116) | mouse gut metagenome | biome: mouse gut; feature: mouse-associated habitat; material: faeces | place: Denmark | collected 2011 | reverse complement strand
GAGCCACGCCCACGCCGCCGTCACTGCCTTCTGGTACTCCTCACCCACATGCGCCTCATACCGTCCAAACATATCACGGCTCATCGCCATAATACCGCAGAACGCTGCCGTTGCCTCATAGTCATCATACAAACTGCCGTTTTCCTGCTGTTTCGCGCGCAGCCACTTTCCCATATAAAGAAGCTGCGTGACAAGCTGCCTGTCCTGTTCACTCTTGTCAAGCTGCTCGTATGCCGCCTCAAATAAAGTACCGTTCCACTGCAACGCATACATCACGGCCTGCATTCCAAAACTCACATCGCAGACGCCCGCCGGGCTCTCCTGCATCTCTGCACCGGAGACATTCCGCAATAAATTCAAGAACATTTTTTCATACGTATCTGCCGCGATTGCAAACGGATAGGACTGTCCTCCAACAGCTGTTCTGATATAGTACATCCCCGGTTCGTCCAGCGAGGTGAAATCTCCTGTGCTCAGCATTTTCCCGCTGATCGGATCCTGCTGGCCGCTCAAAATCCGCCCTGTGTAGACGACCTCATGCTGCTGACTGTCCACCACCTCAAACACCCTGCCATGCCTGTCCCCCGCAAAAAATACCTTTTTCTCCCTGCCTGTGACATATCCCGTCACATCGACATAAACGTTCGGCACGCTCACCGGAAGCGCAATCCCCTGCGAGGCGAGCAGCGTCCCATATCCTTCTGTCTGCCCAGTTTCCTGTGCCTTGTCTGCGGCTTGTGCCTCTGTCCCATTTCCCATTTTGGAGTGCTGCGTGTTCTGAAAACTTCCGCATGAACAAAGGAGGAGACCAAGCATCAGCGCCGCACAGACAAAAAGCCTTCTGCGCACTACTATATACATATTCATTATAATCCTTTCTGTTCATCCGTTATCATTGTACACGCATTTCGCATAGAAGTAAAGACTTATGAGCTTCTTATGAGATTCCTTTAAATTCCCACTTTCCTTTATGGTAACGCACCATGCTGACAATCCCCGTCAGCGCCCATGTAAAGCCTGTCGTGAAAAAGATTCCCCACACGCCAATCAACGGTATTTTGGTGAGCGGCACAGCAAATCCCACGCGCCCCGCTACCTCCATCAGACCATTAATCATGGCAAACGCGGCATCGCCGGCTCCGTTGAGCACACTCCTTGCCACATAGATCATCCCCAAGAAAAAGTAGAAAAAGCTCGTGATGGACAGCCCCTTGGCACCGATTGCCACCACCTCCGGCTCTGTCACAAAGACGCCCACAATCTGTTCGCCAAACAGCTGGCACGGAACGAACATAATGATGCTAAAGACCACCACACTCCAAAATGCCGCCCTGTAGCCCTGCTTTACCCTATCAATCTTGCCTGCACCGATATTCTGGCCGGTATATGTGGTAATCGCTGCCCCCAGTGAGTTGTAAGGCTGCTGTACAAGCTGCTCAATCCGCCCAAGCGCTGTATTTGCCGCAACCACGCTCTCGCCAAAACCGTTGACCACCTTCTGCAGGAAAATACATGAAAAGGCAATCAACGCATTTTGCAGCGCGATGGGCAGTCCCAGCGTAAAGCACCGCGAGATGATATCCCGGCGAATCGGACGGTTCTCCTTTTTAATATGAAAGTACGGAATCTTGTACAGTGCGTATGCAAACGCCCCAATTGCCGCGGCCATCTGTGCGATTACCGTCGCAAGCGCCACGCCGAACACAGACCACTGAAATCCAATGACAAACAGCAAATCCAGTCCAATGTTGATAAAGCAAGCCACCACCATAAAATAGAGCGGCGTCTTGGAGTCCCCAAGCGCACGCAGCACGGACGCGACGCCATTGTACGCCGCAATCGCCAGAATGCCCGCGCAGGATACACGCATATATATCACTGCGTCCTCCAGAATAATCTCCGGCGTGTCGAGCGCCGCCAGCACCCACCGCGCCGAGGCAATCCCGACTATCCCCATGAGGGCCGAGACCGCCGCCAGCAGATACATGCCGTTTATAATACTCTTCTCGACCATATCCATCCGCTCCGCGCCAAAGTACTGTGAAACCACAACGCCCACGCCTGCCGCAATGCCAAAACTCATCGCAAAAAACAAGAAATTCAGAGAGCCTGTAGCGCCCACTGCCGCCAGCGCATTAGAACCCACAAAACGGCCGACCACAATCGAATCGACCATATTGTAAAACTGCTGGAACAAATTTCCGATCAACATCGGAATCGTAAACCTGAGCAGAAGCTTTGCCGGGCTTCCCTCTGTCATGCTGTACACTGCCTTCTTTTCCATAATATTACCCCTCTTTCTCCAGTGCGTTGTCTGCTATCATATCACGAATGCAGAATAAATCAATGGGGTAATTTAAAAAAGATATTTTTATACGAATTTTCTATCGAAATATACAAGATTGTGTCCAGACAGCATACTTAACAGTACAGGTCTAGCGCAACATTCAGCTTCCCTTTGCGCGACTCCCCGGCAGTCTCCACATAGCAAAACCTGCCAAATCCCCGCACGGTCACTTTGTCCCCGGGCTTGAGCTGGCCGCTGTTATTCTCGTTTAACCTGCCATTCACAAAAACCTTTTTGGTGCGAAACAGCGCAGCGCTGTCACTGCGCGACAGATTGTAGGCTTTTGCAATCACGCTGTCCAGCCGCACCGCACTGACCTGCACGGTCTTTCTCTCCAGACGCGTGACAGTGCTCTCTGGAATCTGCGCTGCAGGCTGGCATCTGACACTCGTGTGGCGCACCTTATCCAGCGTGTCCAAGATATAGGGCGCCATCTTCTCTGTGCAGAACAAAAAAGCATGTTTTCCGCTGATCACAAGATCTCCCAGCGTACTCCGCTCAATGCCGAGGTTCATCAGCGCCCCCAGATAGTCCCGGTGCCCCAGCTCCTCGCCAAATTTCTCAACCAGCGGCAGAATCTCGATGCACTGAATCGGAAAAGCCGCCTCATATCCGCACAGCTCAGTACTGCCAAAGCGCAGCATCACGCGCTCACAGTCCATCGTCCCGCCAAATACAGTGACCGGCACATAGGACAGCTCACGTTCCATCTGGTAATAAATATCCAGCTCTGCCGCCGACAAAAATCCTGTAAAAAAGTACTGCCCGCTGCTGTATGATTTGTCCGCCAGCTCGGCGAGACGTTTTCGTAACCGTGTTTCTTCTGCATCCATTGTCTTGTTCTCCTTACTGCTCCATCGACTGCAAATAGTCCCTGTCCCACAAAAGAATCTTGAGTTTGCGTGCTGCCTGTACTGCGGATTTGGTAAAATACTGGTTGGTCAGCACGGCGCCGACCATTCTGTCATAGTAATCCCTGCCTGAGTAGGCTTCCTGCACCGCCTTGATGCCCACAAGCCCCGTGTATCGTTTGCACTGAATCGCATAGGTCACACCGTCCTTCTCCGCTAGGATATCCACGCCATAGTCCCCGCTGCTGCGCGTGACCTTCACATCGACAAAACCATTTGCCGCGAGCAGATCGGCACAATAATATTCAAAGTCAAAACCATCCATGTGGTCGCGCTCCCTCGTCCACGCATATCTGCGATAGCGCTTGCAAATCAGCACCCCCAGCACCACGACCAGCACAATCCCCGCTATGATGATCAACAATTCCAGCACTTCTGTCATTATTTGTGATTCCATAACCTTTTCCTCATCTGTAACTCTTTTTTATGAACCTTTTGACAGACTTTTTCGTGAGTGTATCACGATTCTTTTACATGAAGTTTGTCTGTCCATCTATTTTACAATATTCTTTATTGTATCATACAAAACATTAGTTCTGCAAGCTGTTTCAGGATTTTTGTTATTTTTTCTCCAAAATTCTTTACAAATTCTTTAAAATATTGTATAGTTCGATTGTTACTTGAAACTGTGTGCTGGACACTGTTTCATCAATTTCATTCATCATGCAGAGTAGAACCGCGTGCGTTAGGAAGCATTGAAGCACCATTCCTTACAGTGCCTTGTGAACAGGGAGTTGTCACAGGGACGAAAGAGACCAGACGCCATGTCATTTTGTCTTGCGATACGAGGTTCGCATCCCGCTGCTACATATTTGGCTGCTAAGATTTTCTTACGATTCTTACGTCTCATTTGTGTAGTTTCAGGTCGCTGCATAAAGGAGGCTTATTTTATGCAAAAAATCACGAAACGTTACTCAAAACCTTATTCCAAGCGGTACGCAGGCGGCTTCAACGAGCTCAAAGCCACGCACAACCTCGTCCTTTGCGGGCTGATGGCAGCGCTGGCAGTCGTGCTGAATTACACCACGTCTATCTTTATTACGCCCAACATCCGCATTGGCTTCTCCGGTCTGCCAAACCGCGTGGTTGAATATCTGTTCGGTCCTTACGTCGGTGCCATCTTTGGCGCCACGCTCGATATTCTCAAATATCTGCTAAAACCCGACGGCGGCGCTTTCTTCTTTGGCTATACCTTCAATGTCATGGTGGCTGGTGTAATCTACGGCTCAATCCTGTACAAAAAGCCTGTGAAAATCTGGCGCATCTTTCTTGCAGAACTTTTGGTCAAAGCAATCGTAAACTGCGGACTCAACACGCTGTGGCTCGCTGTCATGAACGGAAACGCTTTCATGGCAATTCTGCCCGCGCGCGTCATGAAAAATATGATTATGCTGCCAATTGATACGATGATTCTGTTTTTTACACTCACGTTTGTGTCCCGGCTCCTCAGTATGCCGGAGTTTCAAAAATACCGTGGTGGCAAATAGTTAATTCCGCTTCCTTTTTCTGCCGAATGCGCTTTCCCTCTTTTTTCAGACGCCAAAATGTGTTACTATAAGAGTATAAAGTACGAAAGCATACGAAATAATACGCTGACGACGCGAAAGGATAATGATATGAACCATACTGAAAACCGCATTTTTGAGGAACTAAAACATCTGATTGACTGCTCTGCCCTTATATGGCTGGCGGCTTTGGGGGGCGTATCGCTTCTGATTGCTCTGCTCTGCCTGCTCGGTGCGCTGCCGCGCGCGGCGCTGTGGGCTTTGCTGTGGCTTCTCCCGACAGCACTCTTTTTGTGGGCGGCTGTGGGCTACTACCACAAAAAAGCGCGCATTCTCGCCCAGAAGCAGCAGATTGCCATGATGGCTTACCATGCAAAACAGGTCATGGAGCACTTGCAGCGGCAGATTCCTGACACCCTGCTCACAGACAGCAAGATCAAAATGCGCTATCTTGCACGGCACGGCATCGACATTGACAATGCGATGGTTCGGCTGGGGCACAATGTCGAGCGCTACAATGAACTGGTGTTAGCCTTCTTGCAAAACAGCGATAAATACGAAGATTCCCTGTATGACTTAATGCAGCCCGACACGCTTTTGCGCTACGGCGCCAACGCACACACGCTGCGTCTCAAGGCAAACGAGCTAGGTCTTGTAACCTTGACAGATACCGCATTTTTCCATGAAATCGAGGCATACGCCGGCTGTTATGACGTGGTGCGCGCCAACTGGAAAAAGCTCTCGCTTGAGCTTGACGAGGCATACAGTGTCCTGAATGAATATGCGAAATCTCTCGGGCTAAAAAATGATGCCATTGATCAGGACGGCAACCACATGACCTTCAAGAGATGGGGCGAGCAGCTTCAGGAAGCCTTTCAGGCGCTTGAGGCATACGATACGGACAAAGCAAAGACCATCTTGAACGAGCTTATAAAATTTCCGATTGACTCCGATCTCAACAATGCCTTAAAGGGCATTCTTTCCAATATAGACGAAATGATGGCTGTATAAAAGCGACCGCATATGCGGTCGCTTTTATTGGCTGATAATATGAACTTTCTCCTCGTCCAGAACGCGCAGATTGCTGACGGGATTTCCTTTGCAGTTTACCTGCCGCAGTGAGGGCAGCTCCGCGAGCGCATGCAGCTCTGTCACATAGTTGTCTGACAGATCTATCTCCTCGAGCTTCACAAGCGCCGCGGCAAAGTCTATGTTCTCAAGCTTGTTATCCGCCACGTCCAGCTTTTTCAGGTTCGGAAAATGTGCCACAAAGTCCGTGTGGTCAGCCAGATACACATCATCCCAGTCTATGCTCACAATCCCGTAACCGCCTTCAATCTTTACATTTTCGTAGAGCTTGATGCCTGCCATTTCCAGCGATTCCAAGGAAGGGTTGTCGGTGATTTTGTCGAAATCAATCTCACATTCCATGCCGCTGATATGTAGCTTCTTTAGCTGTGGCAGCATAAAAATACCAGAGACATCCTCATAAGTCACCATGCCGCCCAGATTTAATTCTTCCAGCGTCGTCAGGTGATTGATAAACGCCAGCGACCGGTCCGAGCCATACGAGGTGCATGTCAGTTTCCGCAGCTTGGAGAGTCCGTCAAGGCTGGAATCAGAGGATAGATTACATCCATGTAGTACTAGTTCTTCAAGGTTTGTCAGTTTCGGCAGAAACTCACAGGAGTTAAAGCCTTCGAGCGTCAGCCGCTGCAAGTTCACAAGCTCTGCAAGAGACGGCTCAGCGCATTTATATGGTTTATCCAGCGTCAGCTCCCGCAGCGTCAAAAGGGCCGAGACACTTCCCATGTCCATCAGTTCATCGCAGTTTTTAATAGAAAGCCGCTCCAAATGCGCCAATGCCTCGATTCCGCCAAGATTGATAAACTGCCCATCTTTGAGCCCAAGCCCTTTGAGCTGCGGCATTCTTTGCAGAAATTCAAGCGATTTAAGACTCTCGGACTCAATGGATAACTCCTCGAGCTTCGCGGCAGTGGAAAGTACAGAAAAATCGCTGATCTCATCTGCGCTGGTAAGTGTAAGCGATCGAAGCTGCTTTAGGGCAGCCAGCGCGTCCACGTCCCCCAGTTCTCCAGCATACAGCGAGAGCGCCTCAACATTTGAGAACGCTTCGATTCCGTCGAGCTGCTCAATCGAGCCTTTGACCACCAGTTCACGGATTGTACCGGGATCGGACAGCGCTGCTGCCTCCTCCTCGAAGGAGTCAAAATAGGCTGTCACCCCCTCTAACTGCAAGCCTTCCAGATTACAGCTCGAAAGCCGGTTGACCGTATCCAGCCGCTTCAATCCTGTAAACTTGTACAGATTTTCATAACCTGTACTCGTCCGATAGGGAAATGTGAGCCATTCCAATTCTGCATCGGGATTCTCCATCGGATTCTCAAAGCTGTAGCCCAGATAACAGTTGTCCATATCACTCCTGTCCGCAATCCACTGGATTTTGGCAAACTCCTGTTCCGTCACACTGCCAGCCTCCTTGCCAAACACGACGGATACCATCTCTCCCAGCATTCCTGAAAATGCTTCCTCCTCATACGCAGTGATGCTCGGCACCGTGTAGGAATTTTTATATGCTGTTTGCTTCTGTTCCTGCCTCAGTGCCCTGCGAGTCTGCAAAGCGCCTACCCCTGCCAGACTGATCACAAAGGCTGCCGCCACGACAATCGCCAGTATCGGAACCCTTGATGGCGCAGTTTCAACAGGATGCATCTGCACCCAGTCCGGTCCTGGCGGCGCCGCAGTATGATTCGGTTCATTCTCCATATTTAATACAAACTCACTGCCGCAATACTCACACTTGATAAACTTCGTATTATTCTCTTGTATTTTCAGTGTGGCACCGCAGCTTGGACACTTGATTTCCTCAAGCCTTACCAGATTTCCCAAGAATGCTCCTCCCTTCACTCGCCGTCAAACAGCGCCTTCTCCAGCTCCGCAATATCCTCTGTGTTCGGCGTATAGATATTTTCCAGCAGCTCAATCCGCACTGTCATCGTGGCAGCCTCGTCATACTGTACTTCTGAGAGCACGGACTCCATACTGTTTCTAAATTCCATGTACACGCTCTCCGCCAGGGCTTCCTCCGCAGGCGGCTCCTCGGCATCCTGCCACGAAGCTGCCAGCGCCGCCACCGCTTCCTGATAGCGTTCCAGCGCCGGCTTGAAAATATTCATTTTCTCATAAGTCACCGTCACTACATAAGAGCCGTCGCTTTGCTTCTCGGCGGTGTCTACCGTATAGCGGACTTTTCCAAGCATGTCCATATACACCTGACGAAACGATTCCCTGTACGCATCAGGCACGCCGAGTTTGCTGCAAAACACCCCTACACCGGTATCAATTCCCCGCTCATAGAGTTCCTGCGCCTCCTCCTCACTCCCCAGCTTCATATCCACAAAGATTGCTGCATCATTCTTGTATGATGCATCTAAGAGCGCCTGAAGATAATTTTTGACTTTTTTGTCCGATGTGCAGCCACTCAAAGTGCTGACCGCCACAATGCTAATGAGTAAAAATATGATTTTCTGATAACTTTTCTTCATACTTCAATCTCCATATTCCCGTCCGCGCAGGAGTAATCTGCCTAACATATAAGTTCTAAATGCGAAAACGCATACCCCGGTTTGTTGAGATATGCGTTTTATATGATATATTTTATCCCTCTAGTTCTACCTTGTCAAGATGCCAAATTTCATCTACATACTGCTGAATGGTTCTGTCAGAAGTGAACTTGCCAACCTTTGCGACATTGAGCATCGCGCTCCTTGCCCAGCCGGTCTTGTCCGTATACGCCTTCTCCACCCGCTTCTGCGCATCTGCATAAGCATGGAAATCCTTGAGGATAAAGTAGCGGTCCGCCTTGTCCGTATCCAGCGTATTCAAAAGAGAATTGTAAAGGCTTCTGAACAGTTCTCTGTCATCGGCATACGTGCCGTCTACAAGCTGGTCTACAATCTTGCGAATCTCCGCATCACTGTTGTAGATATCCATTGGATTGTAGCCGCCGTGATTCTCATAGTTGATGACCTCGTCGGAACTCAGACCAAAGATAAATGCATTCTCATTGCCGACTTCCTCGACAATCTCCACATTTGCGCCGTCCATCGTACCGAGTGTCAGCGCACCGTTGAGCATAAACTTCATATTGCCGGTGCCGCTCGCCTCCTTCGAAGCGGTCGAGATCTGCTCGGAGATATCTGCTGCGGCAAAGATCCACTCGGCATTGGAAACTTTGTAGTCCTCGATGAATACCACCTTGATGCGGTTCTTGACAACAGGATCGTTATTTACCTTGTCTGCCACTGCATTGATGAGCTTGATCGTAAGCTTTGCATTCTTGTAGCCCGCTGCTGCCTTCGCACCGAAGATGAACGTTCTAGGATAAAATTCCATGCTCGGATTTTTCTTGATCTCATTATAGAGATACATCACATGAAGAATGTTCATGAGCTGTCTCTTGTACTCGTGCAGTCTCTTGACCTGCACGTCAAAGATGGAATCCGGGTCTACGGTCACGTTGTTGTGCTCTTTGATATATTTTGCCAGACGCACCTTGTTCTTGCGCTTGATCTCCATGAACTCTTTCTGTGCCACAGGATCATCGACATACTTCACCAGCCCCTCGATCACAGGAAGATCTACAATCCAGTCCTCTCCTACCTTCTTAGTCACCCAGTCTGCGAGCAGCGGATTGCCGTGAAGCAGGAAACGTCTCTGTGTGATGCCGTTTGTCTTGTTGTTGAACTTCTGCGGGAACATCTCGTAAAAGTCTCTGAGCTCCTGATTCTTGAGAATCTCTGTGTGAAGTCTTGCCACGCCGTTTACACTGTATCCGGCAACGATTGCCATGTGCGCCATCTTAACCTGACCATCTGCAATGATTGCCATCTTCTTGATCTTGTCAGCCGGTTCCGGATATCTGTTGACAATATCCATCAGGAACCTGCGGTTGATCTCCTCCACGATCTGATAGATTCTGGGAAGCAGTCTCTGGAATAAATCTACAGGCCATTTTTCAAGCGCCTCCGCCATGATCGTATGGTTCGTGTACGCGCAGGTCTTTGTCGTGATCGCCCAGGCCTCGTCCCACTCTAAATGGAAGTCATCCAGCAGAATGCGCATCAGCTCTGCGATCGCCACTGTCGGGTGGGTGTCGTTTAGCTGGAATGTTACTTTCTCATGGAATTTATGAATGTCATCATGCTTGGACATATATTTCTCGATTGCCGTCTGCACGGAAGCCGAGATAAAGAAATACTGCTGTTTTAAGCGAAGCTCTTTTCCAGAAATATGATTGTCATTGGGATAGAGCACCTCCACGATATTTCTCGCAAGATTGGTCTGCTCTACTGCCTTCTGGTAATCACCCTTGTCAAAGGAATCCAGACTAAAGCAGTCCATCGGCTCTGCATCCCAGATTCTCAATGTGTTGACAATGCCGTTACCATAACCGACAACCGGAAGATCGTATGGAATCGCCTTGACAGACTGGTAATTCTCCTGATACCAGATCAGTCTGCCGTCCTCTTCCCTGCACGCCACGTTTCCGCCAAATTTGATCACTTTCGTGTACTCTGGACGGCGCAGCTCGAACGGA
>OFFU01002311.1_pt1 | contig 10437 bp, 8 predicted proteins | sample 1521451 | NCBI WGS metagenome assembly OFFU01 (sample SAMEA3504106, study PRJEB24116) | mouse gut metagenome | biome: mouse gut; feature: mouse-associated habitat; material: faeces | place: Denmark | collected 2011 | reverse complement strand
GATTTTAGCGAGAGAATTTGCTGGTCTGAAATGTTTTATTCCACATATGATAAGGTTTCTATGTATTGCGGAGGTTGCGCAAAGCATAAATATCCAGAAATGATGGAAGAGGGAAAATTCCCATTACTATTGCCGGTTAAGGAACCTAAGAAACAGATCTCAGCAGAGTTGAACAAATTATGTCAGGGCGAGAACGAGGTGCTTGTAATCGGCGAAGAAGATGATTATTCATTGATGAACCGTTATGTCAATGCGGGAGCAAATGTAATTATTGTTGAGGATACAAATATAGAAAGTGATTTTGATTTGATCCTCAATATGAATAAACAGAGTAATGTAATGATTTTCGGAATTAAAGAATATAGAGATTTGTGCAGCAAGGGCTCAGCTTATTATGTTTCTGGCGGTGTCATAGCATTATATAATTCTGGTGTAGATAAAGCATATGAGTTCTGTTCTACATTAAGAAAATATAAGAATGCAGACATGAGATTAATACATATTGTTAAAGAGGATTATTTTATTCAAAAGGTTCAAAAGCCTATATCTGCCATGGTTGAAGGACCAAAGATAGATAGTTATATTTTGGAAAGGATGTAGAGATATGTTTGGAAATAGAATGCAAACATCTGCAATACCTGAAAGAGTGTATGCACTATGTAGAGAAGTGGCGAGTAAACCAATGGATGAAAATTTATTGAAGTTATTGCTTGAACCGCAAAACCTTGGAGGAAAGACTCCTTATTTTGGTATTGTAAGAACAGCAGCAGAGCAACTGCAACTTATTAACACAAAGGAAAATACTATCTCTTTGGCGGTAGATAAAGATGTTGTTAAAAGCATGGATAACATGAGACGTTACATTAATACACATCTTGAGCTTGTTTCTGATAGCTTGTTTTACAAGGTTACACAGGGCTATTTGGATATGGGAACAGAAGTACTTGATCATAATAGCGTTTCAAAAATGAGTGATTTAATGGGACGAAATATTGGTGAAAAGGTTATAGAGGATGATATGCGTGCCTGGAGATTCTGGATGGCATTTTTGGGATTTGGGTATATGCACGATTCGCAAGCTGGAGCAGCAGGTATTTTATTGCCTAATACTGCAGTGTTCCTTAGAGATATTATTGAAAGATTAAAGCTTAAAAAGAAAGCAGAATATCGAATCGATGAGTTTGTAGATTTGGTTATGCCATACGCAGGGATTGCTTTGCATAATGCAGTAGATACCAAGACATTTAATTATGGTTTTTCAAATGCAATTAGAATGCTGAATGACCTTGGCGTTATTAAAGCTGAGCATAGATTGGACGCTCAAGAAATATGGTCTATGCATCCATGTGAGGGGCATGATCTTGAGACTACAGTTACCCATATCACGATAGGGGGGTAAGTATGAATTCAGAAATTGCTAAGCAAAGACTATCAGAAGTCGTAAGAATAGATACTATTACAAGTTCATACGGTGATTTTATGGCTACGCATGTTCCGTTTAAGCAGATTCAACTGCAAAAGGAATATGATCCAGCTGCAGCATCAAAGACATACACCGAGGAACAGATTTATAAGAAAGTAGTCCTTAATCCGAAAGATCAGCATCAATTTGTACTGGTAATAGGATCCAGTGGTGCAGGAAAATCTCATTTGATCAGATGGTTTGATGCAAAGATTGAAAGGCAGAAACCAGAGAGTGAGGTTGTTCTTTTTGTACGAAGAAGCGACAACACATTAAAAGGAACAATAAAACAATTATTGGAAAAGCCAGAGGTAGCTTCTATTCAGAACAAAGATCTTTATGAGCGTTTGGTTAATGCTACCTCTACAATCAGCGAGAGTAAATTAATGAATGCCATTTATCATCAATTTATTGTAGAAATTGAGGATGATAATGGGGAAGACATTGACTATATTAATAATGCTGATAGGAAGAGAATTGCACCATTATTAAATAATGAACTGTTTAAGGCTCGTATGATGGCTGAAGATGGACCGATTGCAAGAATTTATTCTAAGGTTGCGGAAAGTAACTCCCAAGATAACCGAGATGTTGTTGCAGAGTTTTTGCCGGAAGATTTTCAGGTTGATATTGCTTTTTGTGACAAGGTGCAATATGACGGAGGAGATAAAAAAGCTATACGTTTGCTTGAAAAGTTATATATGGAGCCAGAGGTTGCCGATGCGATTGCGAAGTATCTAAACTCAAAGGTTGATACAGTTATCCAAAGTTGCGCGGGTCTAGAGCCAGGAGATTTTGAGCAGGTATTCAAGGATATTAGAAAAGAGTTAAAGAAACAAGGAAAATCATTGACACTACTAATTGAAGATATTACAGCATTTACTGGTGTTAATGAAGCGCTTTTAAATGTACTAGCTACATGGCATACCGGAGATTATGAACAGGAAGGCATGTGTAGAATATCTTCAATCATTGGAACTACAAGCGAATACTATAAGAGTAATTTCCGTGATAACTACAAGGATCGTGTTACCCAATTTATTGTAATTCCGGATGATGTATTTGGATCTAGTGAAGCTGATTTGTGTGAATTTGTCGGAAGATATTTAAATGCGATGTCTTTGACAAAAGATGAAGTTGACACATGGGCAAATTCAGATGGATCAGGAGATACTTTGCCTGTACATGAAGTAAAGCAAGGAGATGGTTGGGATGTTGCAACAACCGAAGAAGGAAAAGAACTTAATTTGTTTCCTTTTTCCAGAAGAGCAATTGTATATTTATATAATAACCTTCTTCAGGAAAACTACAGAACACCTAGATATTTGTTACGAGATGTTGTAGAAAAAACGGTTAGAGATGCACTTTGGAATTTTGATAACTTCCCAGGGTTTAAGATTGTTAATACTAATATCAATTCAAGCCTTAGAGATGCAATTCAAAAAACCGGTGTTTCAAATGAACAGTTTGAGAGAATGTATCTATTTATGTGTATCTGGGGAGATGCTACAACTGATACATACCAAGAGGGTGATACTACATTTATATCAGGACTATCGGCCAACGTTTATGATGATATGGGTTTCCCATTAATCAATGGTAAGAAAGTGGCTGAAAAGCCAGCACAGACAAAGCCAGTAAATCAGCCTTCAGCGCAAACAGGTGCAAACACTACAGTTGTAAAAACACCTGCACAGATTGCAGCTGAACAGAAGCTTCAGGCCGAAAGAGCTCAACTTAATGAAAGCTTACAGGTAATAGAAAACTGGATTGCTGGCGGAACTATTAATGTTGGTGCAACAACCGGAAATGTTGTACTTATTTCAAAAGCCAGAGAAGATATGTGTAGCTATCTGTACTCAGCTATTGATTGGCAGGCTGAGGGAGTATCAATGGACAACATTGATAAAATCAAAAAGGTAAAGGATCGTTTGGTAGGTTTTGATCGCCAGAAACGAGGAGCCGACCAAATGTTTTACAAGCTTCCTGCAGACAGAGAAACGCAGGCTGTTATAGAAGCGTTTCTAGAGTGGAACGTACTTGGCAAACGTAGCTGGAATTTTGATGGGGCGGATAGACGAGTATATAGAGTTCAGCTTTGGACGGAAAAGATAAAGAAGCCATTAATTGAAGCTATTACAACATTTGAAAATAGAGAGATTGATTATTTTAAGTGTGCAATGATGGCAGAATTTTACCGAGTAATTCTTTTCGGATCATCAAAGGCGACTACTGTAGAAGGATTAAGGCCAGAGCATATCTTAGATAACGGAATTAGAGGATTAGGAGTAAATTCTCATTCAGACGCTTGGAATTCTTTATTGGGAATAATTACAAGAAGCGAGAACGATAAGATAAACCGAGATACTGTTATACAATATTGTAATGTTATTCAGGGCGAGAGCCACGCACAGGTTTTTTTAGATAGAGAAAAGTTTGATGCGATGGTAAGAACTGTTAAGAATGAAAGATTGACTATAGAATCGTCAGTATTAGATTTAGTTGATCCGGTTAAGCCTCGTAGAGATGCTAGGGACTACCTTCGTGTAATCTTGGAGAGACTTGAGAAAGTGCAAGAAGATGAACTTGCAAAAGCGGATTTAATAATGACTGCCATAAAAGAGAACTTTGGTACAACGGATGTTGACGATGAAGATATAGAAGATATGGTAGAAAAGATTGTTGAGTTCTATAGAACAGCAGAAGATGGTAAGTTGCCTGGTAAATACGATCAGGAATTATTTGATGAAGTAAAGAAGTATTCAACATCGACCAGTAAAGCAATTAAAGAAATAGTTGCCGCACAGAAGACAAGTAACGCGTTGGATTGTATAATGGCACTCTCACAGGATCCTATTAGAAAAGTGGAAAAATTGGATCAGTTGCTGAAAAAGGTTACAGCTGATATTACAAAAATTCAGTCTGAACTGGAGGTAAGAAAAGCAAAACTTGGTGGAGGAAGCAATCCTTCTGGCTCTGAAAATGTATTTGAAAATGAGAAAGCTACTATCACTGACTGTAGTGCTATTTTGGTAAGATTGGAGGGGACAGTATGTTAATAGATACCTTAAATGAATGTATTATCGATATGAAAACTGTCTATGAGATGGAGACTGCATCTGCAGATACCAAGAAGCAAGCTATGGCGGATTATAACTTCAAGCAGTTGATTCTTAATTTGAAGCAGATGATAGACGAAGTTAATCTTGCTGTGGAAAATTCTGAATTCAGACCATCCGCAAATGTTATAAGTGCACTGAAAAGTTTTCTTGGATCATGTGATAAAGTAGTTCAAATTGGTGCAGCAAATAATGCTACAACACAGTATATTACGTCTGAATCAAAGAAATTGTATGCGGTAATTGGTCAAGAATGGGCAGAGTATTATCTTAAGGCAACTGCCAATATACTGAGTCTTTTGGACACAGTTAAAGGTATTATCCCTGATGAAAACAAAGCAATTTATGCAACCAATAAGATCAAGAAGGCTGCTTCATGGAATACTTCGATAGATAATTATAATTATTTGAAACAGGGAATAGCAGAGGCAGATAAAATCCTTGAAGATTTAGACTTGGATGAGGATTCAGAAATATTAGCATTTTTGAAACTTGTAAGTGAAGGAAAGGCTACTATCTTGAATTTGACAGAGGAAATTCTTAATTGGATTAAAACTGAGAATTTGGCGGACAAGCTATACATTAATTTTTAGTGGTGGTGACAGATATGGATGGAATGTTTATTTATAACTGCAATTTGAATATAGAAGGTTTCATCCATATGCTGGATGACCCAATGGAATGTTATAAGTTTTACTGGCTTGATTCAATAATGCAACTTTTGCCAGAACAAGAAGCAGTCGATCTTTTTTTCAGTTAAGTGATTTGTATATTGAACAATATGAAAAACGCAGAAAAATTTCAGGCGGACATAAGGTTGCAGAGGAGTCAGTAAAAATCATCCAAGAGGAACTGGATTAAATAATTTTTATGATAAAAAACAGAGGTGCTTATGGCGTACATACAAAATTCTCCGGTTTTGGAGGTTCGCAATCTGTCCGTTTCTTTTCAAATGAATGACGGCTTGTACGGACAAAAGATGTTGCAAGTTATTTCCGAACTGAATATGAAAGTACACGCCGGGGAGATTCTGGCAATTGCAGGCTCGTCCGGTTCAGGGAAAAGTGTGCTTGCATCGGCAGTCTTGGGAATCCTGCCAGAGAACGCGGTGGTTTCTGGAGAACTGCGTTATAACGGTCAGGTGCTGACGCACGATTTACAAAAGCAGCTCAGAGGCAGTGAGATTGCGCTGGTGCCGCAGTCCATTGAATTTCTTGACCCGCTGATGAGCGTGGGCGTGCAGGCAGATGGACACAGAAAGCCTTACCCGGCACGGAAGCGGCGTGAGCTTTTTAAGAGGCTGGAGCTGCCAGAGGATACCGGAAAACGCTATCCATTTCAGCTTTCTGGCGGCATGGTGCGGCGCGTGCTGGTTTCCACTGCAATGATAGCAGATGCGCGGCTGGTCATTGCAGATGAGCCGACGCCGGGCATGAGTGTAGAGCAGGCAGTGGAGGCGCTAAAGATATTTCGGGAGATGGCGGAGGAGGGAAAGAGCATCGTGCTGATTACGCATGATATTGACCTTGCCTTTGCTTTTGCGGACAGAATCGCGGTTTTTTATGCTGGAACGGTTGTGGAGACTGCCAGTGCGCAGGATTTTCAGGCAGGGCCGTGCGCGCTTCGGCATCCTTACAGTAAGGCACTCTGGCGGGCACTTCCGCAAAATGATTTTGAGCCGGCAGAGGGCTTCCAGCCCTACGCAGGGAATCTGCCAAAAGGGTGTCTCTTTGCGCCAAGATGCAGCCGCAGGACGCCAAAGTGCGAACAGGAGACACCGTCAGTGCGGACGCTGCGGAATGGGGAAGTGCGGTGCTTTCATGCAGAGTAGCGGCGATGCGGTAAGCAATATTTCTAGTACAGTGCTGCCGAAATAATGGTGAAAAACAGCGCCTGATCTCTGTGCAATGCTGTACTGGGTGGTTGATAAATTGAAATAGGAGATGAATCATGAGTCAGATCGTATCGGAGGGGACAAAACCGGCTGCGCAGTGTCTTGAAGCAAGGAAGATCAGTTTCCGCTATGGAAAGAGAGAGCCGTGGATTATACAAAATGTGGATTTTTGCGTGAGGCAGGGAACGTGTGTTGGGTTGTCCGCGCCGAGCGGAACGGGAAAATCGACACTTGCCATGCTGCTTGCGGGCTATTTGGCGCCCGAGGAGGGGGAGATTTTACTGAACGGAATGCCCCTTCCAAAGAAGGGGATTTGCCCGGTACAGCTTATTTACCAGCACCCTGAACAGGCGGTCAATCCGCGCTGGCGGCTGCGTAAGGTGCTGGAGGAGGGCGGGCGGCTTCAGGAGACGCTGCTTACATCGCTTGGCATAGAAAGAGCGTGGCTGGGGCGTTATCCTAGAGAGCTTTCCGGCGGGGAATTACAGCGGTTTTGTGTTGCGCGGGCACTGATGAGCAACGCAGCTTTTTTGATTTGTGACGAGATCAGCACAATGCTCGATGTGATCACGCAGGCGCAGATTTGGCGGGTGGTCTGTAGCGAGGCAGAAAAGCGCAATATGGGAATCGTTGTCATCACACACAATCACCAGCTTGCGAGACGGCTGTGCAGCCGCGTATATGGAGAACTTAGCGGGCTGCATTTTTAGGGCGTGCCAGTATTGCGCTAACATGTAGAAGGAATGTGTAAAAAGAATATAGTAGAAAAAACTTGACTTTTAAATCTTACAAATGTAATATATAGAAAATAGTATGATTTTAATTACAGTAAATCAAAAAGAAAGGAAAACAAATCCATGAACGCACCTCAAAGGTCAAGTAAATTTCTAATGTTTGCCCTAACCGTTTGTGCCTGCTTTGCAATGAATGCCTGCGCGGTGAAACAGCATGGGCAGAATGACATTGTAGTGTTAGACTATCGTGCACTGTCCCTTGAGACACCATCTGGTTCCATGACAAAAGGAGATGAAAAAACGGAAATAAAACAAATCAACGCAGTCATCAGCGAAGCGATGAAGGACGCAGCAGCGCAAAGCACGGCAGCGCCATTGGAAATAATCCGAACGGTGGTCACTGCACTAGGCGAAAACGGCTATGCGGCAATTGACGGTGAAAACCAGATCAATCTGACCAATGCGGCGCAGGTAATTGATTTTTGTGACGCAGTGAGCGCAAAGCAGCGTGCAGAACTCACCATCATACAGGTGATTGGCAGCGATGGACTGTACGGCGCATTCGGTCATGCGCAATCCGGCGCCGCGCAGGCACACATGCTTCAAGGGTATCAAAAATATGATTTTCACACCCAAGACGGGACAGTTGAGCTTGACAGGAATTTTTATCAATACAGCCAAGATAATCCGGACCAAAACTTTACAGTCAAAGATACTGTATCCTACCGCGCAGATTTGTGGCAGTATACACAGGACGGATATCTGCTGTTTGGGGGCAGCTATTTTTCAGAGGATTACTATATCATTTCACTGACAGATGCGCCGGAATATGCCGCGGTCAGAGTCGCGCCGCTGGACGAGCAGTGCCGCGAGCTGAACCGCAGATATATACAGCCTGTGGGCTATGCATGCAACAACCTGTTTCTTGTCAACTGGGACGAGACAGATTTTGCGAAGCTGGATCTGAATGATTTATTTGACTGCTTTTATCCTATGGTTTCTGATAAGCCGTCACCCTATGTACTTGATGAAAATCCAAACGAGGGCACCGTCTATCGGATTTCTGAAAAGGAGTTTGAACACGTAGTACAGGCTTATCTGAACATCAATCGCGCGGTCCTGCAATCAAAGGCAGGATATGTGCCAGAGGAAAAAGTTTATTTGTACAGGCCAAGAGGCTTGTATGAAACGGAGTGCACGAACCAGCCTTCTCCTGAGGTGACAGGATTCACAGAAAACGCGGACGGAACGCTCACGCTGACGGTCAACGCAGTATTTCCATATGAAAATACCGCTAAGGCATTTTCACACGAGGTCACAATCCGTTTGCTGGAAGATGGCACGTTTCAGTATGTGTCGAATAAAATTGACGGGGGAACGTATGAGGCATGGTGGCGTACGGAACGTCTGACAGACGAGGAGTGGCAGGAGATTTATGGAGAACAATATCTAAAGAACGATACGCAGATAAACGAATCTGAAACAGAGGAAGCGCTGTGGTATCTTCCGCATTCGGACAATTTTCTGCTCACTGAAGCAGAGCAGACGGAACTGGAAAACACGATTTTGGCAGCAGCCAAAACGGTCAGTCCGCAGTATCAAAATAAGGAATATGTTCAAGGTACATCGTATGCCTCCAATATCAGCGGTTTTCGCAAAGAGGACTGCTGTGAGGTGGTGCGGCTTCTCGGGAAGGCGGGTTATATCAGCACGGCAGACGACTGCAACATGGAAAATTATGAGGAGGTAGAGGCGTTTTATCAGGCGTATATACAGGCGCAGGAGGCTTCTGTTACCATATTTCAGGTGCACAGCGACGGGCTGCTTGGTGTGATTACATTTCTTTACCGAAAGGGAATTTTGCAGGCTTATTATGTGGGGGTTGACTGGAAAGAGGGGGGAATGCCGTACATAAAAAATACGCTCGCGAGTGATGTGGCGAAGATGGAGTACACACCCAAAGGTTATTTAATCTATACGTATCGTGACGAGATTGTTCATTCCAATGCAAATGAATATCTGCGCGTAAAGCCGCTCTCAGACAAATGCCGGGAGCTGACCAGAAAGTATATATATGGCATTAGCTTTGTCAATTACGATGTGTTTATGACAAGCTGGGACAGCAGCACGGTGGAGGAAATTTTAGAGCCATGTCTGTTTGAAGAATTTTACCGTATGTATACGGGAGAAGGAATCAGGACGGAAAATGACCGGATTCCGGCGGAGGAATACGAGCGCATTATGATGATTTATTTTCCAGCCACCAAAGAACAGCTCCGCAGAAAATGCGGCTATGATGCCGCCAGCGGCACTTATCCATATGAGATGATTTTTGCAGTCCCCTACGCCCCGTTTGGCGAAGTGGTGGATTACACGCAAAACAAAGACGGAACCTTGACACTCATTGTGGACGGCGTCTGGATTGACAGGAATATGGACTGTGCCTTTACGAACGAGATTGTGGTTCAGCCGTCTGCGGACGGGACGTTTCGGTATTTATCCAACAAATGTTTATCCAAGTAACTCTTTGACACCAGATAAATCCTCAAAAATATAACGTGCTTTCTGCCGCATTTCATCGTCCGGCGCCATCATGTCCGGCACCATAATCGGGAGCATGCCTGCCGAAAATGCCGCGCGGATTCCGTTGAAAGAATCCTCGATGACGTAAGCCTCCCCGGGCAGTACATGCAGCAGCGCTGGACAGCAGCTCTCTTACGCCCGGTTTCAGCGGCAGGCGTCCGTGGTCATATCTGGCATGATACTTTCTGGAAACCTCAGCCGTATAGTCATCATAGGGAAAATCTGCACCGAAATGCGCCATAAAAATCTGGCGGCACATTGCGGAGTTAACCCCGATACATTTGCGGTACGCGGTATCAAGGTCTGTGAGATGGTGCGCTTTGGCAATCTCCTGCCAGCACTGGTAAACAGCCCGCTCAGAGTCAAAAATCACGCCATCCATATCAAAAATTACTGCTTTTTTTGTCATTGCGTTCTCTCCTTTTTTCATGATAAAAAATCTTGTTCCTATCCGTAGTATTTATATCAGGTATATGGTGTGAAAAATAAGTTTTTCACAGGCAAATTTGTGCTTGTGCCTAAATTCCCGGGCTGAGCAAGAATGGAGGATTATTATGAAGAAGATAACAGCGGCAATCGCAGCGATCATGATACTGTCGGCGATACCCGTTACCGCAGCTTACGGGGCAGACAAGGAAACGACGC
>OFFU01002309.1_pt1 | contig 10447 bp, 9 predicted proteins | sample 1521451 | NCBI WGS metagenome assembly OFFU01 (sample SAMEA3504106, study PRJEB24116) | mouse gut metagenome | biome: mouse gut; feature: mouse-associated habitat; material: faeces | place: Denmark | collected 2011 | reverse complement strand
CGCAGGCAGTCCAGCAGCAGGGGGTTGAAGGCGCCGCACTGGCCCGCCAGAATCATGTCCACCGCTTTCTCGTGGGAGAAGGAATCCTTATAGCACCGCTTGGAGGTCAGGGCGTCGTACACGTCCGCCAGGGCCACAATCTGGGCGGCAATGGGAATCTCGTCTCCCAGGAGCCCGTCGGGATAGCCCCGTCCGTCCCAGCGCTCGTGATGCCAGCGGCAGATGTCGTAGGCCACCTTCACAAGCGGGTCGTCCTGGTGGATGGGGAGGTTTTCCAGCATTTCCGCCCCGGCCATGGAGTGGGTCTTCATGACGGCGAATTCCTCGTCGGTGAAGCGGCCGGGCTTGTTGAGGATCTTTTCGTCGATGGAGATCTTTCCAATGTCGTGCAGGGCCGAGGCCGTGCAGATCATGGAGATGTCCGAGGGGGAGAGCTGGTAGCGCTCCGTCTTCTGGACCAGGTGGTTCAGCATCAGCTCCGTCAGGGTGCGGACGTTGAGGACGTGGAGGCCGCTTTCGCCGTTTCGGAACTCCACGATGTGGCTGAGGATGTCGATGAGCAGGCTGCTGCGCTGCTCGTTTTCATAAATTTGATCCGCCACCATGTTGGCCAGGCGCTTTTGCTTGGCGTAAAGCATGATGGTGTTCACCACCCGGCGGTGGACGATCAGCGCGTCGAAGGGGCGGGAGATGAAATCGGTGACGCCCAGCTCATAGGCCCGCTCGATATGGCTGGACCCGGTTTCGGCGGAGATCATGATGACGGGGATATCCTCAATCCACTGGTTCTGGGCCATGACCTCCAAAACACCGAAGCCGTCCATCTGGGGCATGACGATGTCCAGCAGGACCAGGGAAATCTCGCTCCCCCGCTGCTGGAGCAGGCCCACGCCCTGAAGGCCGTTTTCGGCTTCGACGATTTCATACTCGTCGTCCAGCATGTCGGCCAGAATGGCGCGGTTCAGTTCTGAATCATCTACAATTAAAATCTTCGGTTTTTGTTCCGCACTCAAAGAGATCACTTCCTTGTCCTCTGGTTCCTACCCGACGGGGGGAGGGGCGGGCGGTTCGGCCCGCTGAAGGCGGCCCCGCAGAAACGGGGCCGGAAAATATCGACACTGCAACATCATAATTTTAACACAGGAAAACGGAAATAGCAAGAACGAACCGTAAGAGCCTTAGAGAAGTTCGGGGGAAGCCAGCGGCCAATGCTCTCCATTTTTTGGAAAAGAATCGACGCATTATACAAAATAGGGCAAAAAATAGACAAAAAAATTGTAACAGCCGTCAAGGGATAAGACGAGCGGACAAAGTCCGGCGGTGATTTTTGGAGAAACCAGAAAAAACCGTAAAAAACATTGAAATTTTCTTGAAAATGGAAGACAGGCTGGGTAAAAAAATACTTGATTTTTCTGGGGAAATGGTTCATAATGGGGGATACCCAACTAGACTGGACAAACGAATTTGTTGCAAAACGCACATGTGCAAGCGAATGAGAGACAGCGGCGGAGAAAAGGCCGGCGGAATGAAAACGGCATCCGCTGAATAGAATGAAGGGCCGTTCATAAGAAGAAAACGGAAGCGCGCGTGCTTTGGCTGACAACCCGCGCGTTTATCTTGCCCGGATGATTCGTGCCGTTCACTGGAAAAACAGGCCGCCGTCCCGCTGGATCGGGACTGGCCGGCGGCCGTGATATGGAGGTTTGGGTCACATGGATTTCCTGTCAAGCAATTCCCAGTTAATGATGGAAAAGTCCCTGAGCTACCTGTGGACCAAGCAGGCGGCCATTGCGGACAATATCGCCAACGCGGAGACCCCCGGCTATAAAGAAAAGGTGGTCACCTTTGAGGACAGCCTGCGGGGCAGGCTGCTGCTGGCCTCCCGGAAGGAGGCCCCGGTAAAGTCGATGCGCCAGGTGCTGGAGGGAACGCCCTTCGGCGTGACGGAGCAGACGGTTCAGACCCGCATGGATGACAACGGCGTCAATGTCACCGCCCAGATGTCGGAGGCCATCCGCAACGCTTACCAGATGCGCTATGTCATGAGCTCCCTCAACACGGACCTGGCCATCCTGAATTCCGCCATTCGGGGACAGTGATTTGAGAGGCACTCTTTGAAAGACGCGGCAAACGCTTTTCTGCTTCACATTGTTAAATGAGTGGGGACGCAGGATGAAGAAAACGATTACGGGACCGGATTTTCCGGCCCCGCGCAGAATTGCCGGGGCATGCCCGGCGGGGAATGGAGAGTTTGACCTATGGCATTTTTAAGCTCTATGAACATTGTGGCCTCGGGCCTGACGGCCCAGCAGCTCCGCCTGGACATCGTGGGGGAGAACGTAACCAACTCCACTACCACCCGGGTGGAGGGGGGCGAGGGGGCCTACCGCCGGAAGATGGTGGTCTTTGAGGCCAAGACCGGCCGGGACGGCTTCCGCCGGGCCATGGCCCGGGCGTCCACCGGCATGGTGCCGGGGGGGCAGACCGCCGGCGGCGTGCGGGTGACCCAGATCGTGGATGACCCGTCCCCCATGAAGCGGGTGTACGATCCTACCCACCCGGACGCCGACGAGGACGGCTATGTTGATACCCCCAATGTGGATATGGTAAAGGAAATTGCCGACGCCATGGCTGCCACCCAGGCCTACTCGGCCAACGTGACCATGTTCAATACCATGAAAACCGTAGTGACCGACGGGCTTCAGATCGGGAAATAATTTGAGATTTTGAGAGGAGGCGCGCTTATGCTGACGCCGGTGGAAAAGCTGACGGCGCTGACGCCGCTCAGTCAGGATTTGAAGGAAGCCCGAGCAAAGGAGGCTTCCGCCCCGGAGGAAAGCCCCTTCGGCGCGATTTTTCGCTCCGCCATTGACAACGTGAAGGAGACGGACGAAGAGCTGAAGGAGTCACAATATCTGCTGGCCACAGGCCAGCTGGATAACCCTGCCGCCACCATGATTGCCGCTTATAAGAATCAGACTGCAGTAAATATGCTGGTCCAGCTGCGGAACAAGGCGCTGGACGCATATTCCGAGCTGAGCAGGATCAACCTCTAAGAGCGGCAGCGTGCGGGGGAGGTCCCCTGTGCTGCCCGGCCCCTATGGACCAGGGCAGCACGAATCATGTCTAAAGATGTCTACAGGACGCCGCGGCCGCGGCGAAGAGAAGGAGGTGACAGCGGTTGAACGACGTGAAGGAAAAGGCCAAGGCGTTTCTTGACAAGACAAAGGAGCGCCTGAAAACGGTATCGAAAAAGGTATGGATCGCCATTGCCGCTGTTTTGGTGGTCCTGATTGTGGCCGCCGCCGTCGCCTTGACGCTGAATAAGCAGGATTACGCCGTGCTGGTTACCCAGGTGAGCGACGCGGAGGCGTCCAACATCCTGAATTTCCTAAGCGAGCAGGGCGTTGCCAATTACAAGGTGGAGGATGGAAACACCGTGCTGGTCCCCGCCGGGCAGGAGTCGGCGCTGAAAGCCCGTATCCTGATGGCGAACCTGAACCAGACCGGCAACTATTACACGGAGAACCTGGGTTCGTTTTCCACCAACGAGGAGCGGCTCTACGCCGAGAAGACGAGCCTGGAGCTGAGAATGGCCGGGGTCATCCGGAACTTTCCCAACGTGGTGGACGCCACGGTGAACATCACCCCGGGGGAGAACCGGGCGTACATATTGGACAGCAACAACGTAGTCCAGGCCAGCGCAGCCGTCATGCTGACGATGATGGAGGGGCAGATGCTCACCGACGAGCAGGCCGCCGCCATCCAGCAGTTCGTGTCCCATTCGGTTCAGGGACTGGAAATTGATTCCGTCAGCATCAGCGACACCACCGGCAACGTCTACCTGACGGAGGATGCGCTGAACGGAGAGATTTCGGCCCTGAAGATGCAGCTTCAGCAGGGTATGGAGAACCGCATCCGCACCCAGATCATGAACGTGCTGACCCCCTTCTTCGGCGAGGACAACGTCCGGGTAGGCGTGACCTGCGAGGTGGAGGTGGATCGCACCACCGAGGTGCGGAATGAGACCATTCTTCCCGAGTGGGCACAGGACGGGTCCACCGACGGCCGTGGCGTGATCGGAGTCGAGCGGCACGAGGCCCTTATCGGCCGGCCCGGCGACAACCCTGTGGGCGGCCTGGTGGGCACCGAGTCCAACTCGGACCTGACGGAGCAGGTGGAAGCCGCCCTGGACCTGGAGGACGGGGACAACAGCATTTACGCAAACAAGCAGATTGACTACGACAACACCCACAGTGTCATCAATATTGACAACAACGGAGCGGTGAAAATGACAGACTGCTCCGTGGCCGTGTCCATCAACTCCCGGACGGCGGGGGATTTCAGCGTGGAGTCCATCCGCCAGCACGTGGCCCGGGCCGCCAACATCCAGGGCGAGCGGGACCCCATTACCAACCAGGAGATATTGGACGGCAAAATTTCCGTGGTGGCCATGGAGTTCTTCGATCCCAACGTGGGCATTCAGCCCGGCATTGATCCCAGCGGTACGGGAGTGCCCCTGTGGGTTCTGATCGCGGCGGGCGCCGGCCTGCTGCTGTTCATCATTCTGCTGACCGTTATCCTCCTGCTGCGCAGGAAGAAGCGGAAGAAGCAGGAGGAAGAGGAAGCCCGGCGGCGCGAGGAGGCGGAAGCCCTGATGCGCGTGGCTGGCCTGGGCCTGGAGGGCGAGGCGCCCGAGAGCGGCGCCGACGTGATGGACCTGGAGCTGGAACGGAGTATGGAACTGCGGAAGGATATCCGCCAGTTCGCCAGCGACAACCCGGAAATCGCGGCGCAGATGATCAAGGTTTGGCTGAAAGGGGGCGACGGCAATGCCTGAGACAGCAACGGCGGCGGCCCCTCAGGCCGCTCCCCAGGCGGCGAAAAACGCCAAGCCCCCGGTGGAGCTTTCAACACCGCAGAAGGCGGCGGCGGTTATCATCGCCCTGGGGGCCGAAAAAGCGTCTCTCCTCTATAAGTTTATGGAGGACGAGGAGGTGGAGCAGCTCACCCTGGAGGTCGCGAAAATGGGCTTCCTGGGGTCGGAGCAGACCGAGGAAATTTTATATGAGTTCTACCAGCTGTGCCGCACCAACCGGGCGGTGACCGAGGGCGGCCTGGAGTACGCCCGCACGGTGCTGGAAAAGGCATACGGGCCCCAGACGGCGGACGAGCTGCTGGGCAAGGTCACAAAATCCCTGCAAAACCGCAACTTCTCCTTCATGGAGAAGGCGGACGACAAGTCGCTGTACTCCGCGCTGCAAAACGAGCGGCCCCAGACCATCGCGCTGGTGCTGTCCTATGTGGAGCCGGACAAGGCCGCCGGCGTCATCTCCCAGCTGGACGAGAAGCGCCAGATCCAGGTGGTGGAGAGCATGGCCAAGATCGAGAGCGTGTCCCCCGTGGCCGTCAAGATCATCGAGGCGGAGATGCGCAAGAAGTTCTCCAACATCGTCACCAATGCCAACGTCAAGGTGGGCGGCATCGACTACGTGGCCGACGTGATGAACAACATCGACCGCGCCAGCGAGAAAAACATTTTCGACGGCCTGTCCGCCTATGACCAGGAGCTGGCCGACGAGATCCGCAAGCGGATGTTCGTGTTCGAGGATATTATCACCATGGACGACCGCTCCGTCCAGCGCTTTGTCCGGGACTGCGACCCGCGGGATCTGGTGCTGGCCCTCAAGACCGCCAACGAGGAGGTCTCCAAGAAGCTGCTCAGCAACATGTCCACCCGTATGGCCCAGAACATCCGGGACGACCTGGAGATTACAACCAACGTCAAGCTGAAGGACGTGGAGGACGCCCAGCAGCGCATTGTGGATATCATCCGCGACCTGGAGGAGAAAAACGAGATCATCATAGCGAAGGGCGGAAAGGACGATATCATTGCCTAATATATTCAAAGCCTTTTCCAGGGCGAAGGCCGAGCCCTACCAGTTCCCTGACGCGGCGGAGCTGGTGGTGGAGCCGGAGCCCGAGGAGGCGCCGCCCGCCCCGGAGGACAGCCCGCCGGAGGAGGCGGGGGGACTGGATGTGAGGGTGGCCGATCCGGAGCCGGAGGTTGCAGCGGAGCCGGAGCCGGAAGAGAACCCGGTGAGCTTCGCCCAGCTCCAGGCCGAGGTGATCCTGGCCGACGCCCGGCGTGAGGCCGAGGAGCTGATGGCCAGGGTCCGGGAGGACGCCCGGCGCGAGGCGGAGGAGGTTTTTGCCAAGGCCCGGGAGGACGGACGCCAGGAGGGTTATGTCCAGGGGATGGCGGAGGCGTCCCAGGAGTCCAGGCAGCTCCGGGAGGAGCAGGCCAGGCGCCTGGAGGAAGAGGTCCACCGCTTCATGGAGCAGGCGGGCGTGGCCCTGGACCGGCAGATGGACCAGAGCGTGGACGACCTGCGGGACCTGGCCCTGGCGGTGGCGGAGAAGGTGGTGTGCGTCAGCCTGAAGAGCAGCGGCGACGTCATCAGCCGGATGATCCAGACCGCCATCGACAAGCGGAAGAAAAAGGAATGGGTGCACATATACATATCCGAGTGCGACGCCAAGCGGCTCACCCAGATCCCCGCTTCCTTGTCCGCCGCGCTCAGCGCCCTGTCGGACCGGGTGCGGCTCATCCCCATGTCCGACGACGAGTCGGGCACCTGTATCATCGAAATGCCGGACGAGATCGTGGACGCCAGCGCGGCCACCCAGCTCAACAACCTGCGGACCATCCTCATGGACACCGCCAACAGCGCGTCGGGGATGAACCTGTTTCACTGATATATCGCAAGGCCCCCTTTCTCCCAGGCCGGGAACGGGGCCGTGAGGCACAGGCCGGTGGGGTGAAGATATGCCTTCCGTATTTCAACAAATGACCCGTCAGGTCTATAACGCGGAGCCCTACAGCCTGACGGGGAAAATCGAGAATATTGTGGGCATGTCCATCGAGGCCAGCGGCGGCCGGGCCGCCATCGGCGACATCTGCCGCATCTACAACGGCGACTCGGGCGGGCAGGTCACCGCCGAGGTGGTGGGCTTCAAGAACGACCACATCCTGCTTATGCCCTATTCCGATATGAGCGGCATCTCGGCGGGCAATTTCGTGCGCAATACCGGCGCGCAGCTCACCTTGCAGGTGGGCGAGTTCCTCCGGGGGCGCATCATCAACGCCCTGGGCCAGCCCATCGACGGCAAGGGCCCCTTTGAGGGGGGCACCCCCTACTGCGTGGGCGGCAATTACATAAACCCCCTCCAGCGTCCCCCTATCCGGGAGCGCATCCAGTTCGGCGTGAAGGCCATCGACGGGCTCATCACTATCGGCAAAGGCCAGCGTATCGGCATATTCGCCGGTTCCGGCGTGGGCAAATCCACCCTGATGGGCATGATCGCCAAGAACGTCACCGCCGATATCAACGTCATCGCCCTGGTGGGCGAACGGGGCCGCGAGGTTTTGGAATTTGTGGAGAAAGACCTGGGCCCCGAGGGGATGAAGCGCTCCATCCTGGTGGTGGCCACCTCCGACCAGCCCGCCATGCTGCGCATGAAGTGTCCCAGCGTGGCCACCGGCATCGCGGAATATTTCCGGGACCAGGGCTACGACGTGCTGTTGATGATGGACTCCCTCACCCGTTTCGCCATGGCCCAGCGGGAGATCGGCCTTGCCATCGGCGAGCCGCCGGTGGCCCGGGGCTACACCCCCTCCATGTACGCCGAGATGCCCAAGCTGCTGGAGCGCAGCGGCAATTTCAGCCGGGGTTCCATCACGGGGGTATATACGGTGCTGGTGGAGGGCGACGACACCAACGAACCCATCGCGGACACGGTGCGCGGCATTCTGGACGGGCACATCGTCCTCTCCCGCCAGCTGGCAAACTCCAACCACTACCCCGCCATCGACGTGTCCGCCAGCATCTCCCGCCTGATGGTGGAGATCGTCCCGCCGGAACACCGCCAGCTGGCCTCCCGCATAAGGGATATTATGAGCGTGTATGAGAAGAACGCCGACCTGGTGGCCATTGGGGCCTATAAGCCGGGGAGCAACCGTAAGCTGGACTTCGCCATGTCCAAGATCGACGCGGTGAACGGTTTCCTGACCCAGGACGTGAACGAAGCCTTTTCCTATGAGCAGTGTGTGGAGGAGATGGGCAAGCTCCTCAAATAAGCCGCGAGGTGCACAGATAGATGAAGAAATTCAAATTCTCTTTAGACTCGGTACTGTCCTACAAGCAGCAGGTGCTGGACTCCCTGAAGGGGGAGCACGCCGCCATCCTGGCCCGGGTCCGGGAGCAGGAGGATGTGCTGGAGGCAGTCTGGCGGGATTACCGGGACTGCAACGAGGAGTACCGCCGGCGCAAGCTGGAGGGGATTACCGTGGCCGACGCCATGTTCTACCAGAACGGCCTGCGGGTGCTGGAGGCGGAGATTGAACGGGAGACCGCCAGGCTGGAGGAGCTGCGCAAGGAGGAGGAGGCTAAGCGCCAACAGGTGGTGGACGCCAAAATCGACACCTCCTCCATTGAGAAGCTCAAGGAGCACAAGCTGGAGGACTATAACAAGGCGGTACAGAAGGCGGAGGAAAACCTCATCGACGAGTTTGTCAGCTCCGCCCGGGCCCGCGCCGGCATCGGCGCATGATTTTGTTCTGAACGGCTTGCGCCGTTTGGAAATAAATATCTTTTAGAAGAAAGGAGGAAAACAAAATGGACAGTTTAGGTTACCAGAAGCTGAACATGCTGGCTGCCTGCGTAGCGACCTACGACACGACGGGCTTGATATCGGATATCGGCAAGGATGCCTCCGGCGCCAAAAATGACGACTTCCAGAAGCTCATCGAGAAGGCCGCGTCCGGCCAACCGGACAGCGAGGTTGAGCAGCCCAAGGCCGAAAAGCCTGCCACCCGGAAGCCGGAAAAGTCCCCCGGCCAGAAGGAGGAGGACCCGGTGGAGGCGTCCAAGCGGATGCAGGTGTACCTGGCCCCGGTCAGCCCCGAGCAGCTGGCCCAGTACCCCGCGGAGTGGCTGCCCCAAAACCTGGAAGAGGGCGAACCCATCGTGTGCATCGGGGTACGTACCGGCGCGAACGGCGAGGACATCCCGATCCTGATGGGGGCCAACGAGGCGGCCAGGATGTACGGCAAGCAGGTGGTTGATCCCGCTCTGTACGATGTGTCCGACCCCGAGGCGGACGCCATGCTGGAGGCCACCGACCCCACCGTGGAGCACGGCCCCGCCCAGCTGCTGGAAAAGGTGACGGCGGAGCAGTTCGGCAAGGAAGTCAAGCAGGTGGCGGAGGAAGTCCAGCCCCAGGAGGGGGAGGACGATCCCCAGATGGAGCTTCTGGACGCCCAGCAGGCCCCCAGGCAGCTCTTCCGCGACGTGGAGGCCGCCCCGGTGAAGGTGGGCGAGGCATATGACGCCCAGCAGGCCCAGGAGCCGGACGTGGCCAGGCAGATCGACACCCAGCTGGCCCAGGCCTTGCAGAAGGGCGAATCCCTGGTGCGCATCCAGCTCACCCCGGAGCATCTGGGCAGCGTCACCGTGGAGATCAGCCAGAGCGCCGACGGCATTTTGCGGGTGGCCCTCAGCGCCCACAGCGCCGAGACCCGCGGACTGCTGGAGCGGCACGCGGGCGATTTGCAGGGAATGCTCAGCAGCCGCGGCCAGGAGGTCCAGGTGGACATCCAGCGCCAGCCGGAGAGCCAGCAGGGCCAGAACCAGCAGCACCAGAGCTACGACGGCCACAACGGCCACGCCCAGGACGGCCAGGAGCGCCGCCGGCGGAATCAGGAGCATACCAGCTCCCAGGACTTCATGCAGCAGCTTCGGCTGGGCTTGATCCCCGGGGACGAGTAAGACAGAAAGGAGCAGACAGCGATGGGCAGTAATTCTATGGCGGATATTTCGGGCCTGCTCGGCTCGAACAGCATTACCACACCCAAGCACACCACCAGCCGGAAGAACAACACCGAGCTGGACATGATGGACTTCCTCCAGCTGATGATCGTGCAGCTCCAGAGCCAGACCATCGACGACGCGATGGACACCAGCGAGATGATGAACCAGATGGTTCAGATGCAGATGATCTCCGCCATCTCCAACATGACCGAGACCAACGTGATGAGCTACGCCAGCTCCCTGGTGGGCAAGGTAGTCACCATCGGCCTCGTGACGAAGGACGGCCTGGAGGAGCGGGAGGTCCTGGTGACCGGAACCGGCGTGATGGACGGCCAGCAGGTGATCTTCGGCAAGGACGCCTCCGGCAAGATCGAAACGTACGGGCTGAACCAGATTATGGCCGTGGGCCAGCTTCCCCCGCCGGAGGAAACCCCGGATGAGGGCGACGGCGACGGCGAAGAAACTCCTCCGGTGGACGGAGAGGGCAACGGCGAAACGCCTCCCGCGGGCGGCGACGGCAACGGCGAGACGCCCCCTGTGGAGGGCGGCGGCGAAACTCCCCCCGCAGGCGGCGA
>OFFU01002304.1_pt1 | contig 10464 bp, 9 predicted proteins | sample 1521451 | NCBI WGS metagenome assembly OFFU01 (sample SAMEA3504106, study PRJEB24116) | mouse gut metagenome | biome: mouse gut; feature: mouse-associated habitat; material: faeces | place: Denmark | collected 2011 | reverse complement strand
GCTCATAAAAATCATGCAGCAAGCTTGGAATCTCCTCCCGGTTTGCGCACCCAAAGATCATCATGCTAAATTCATCTCCAGAGCGTCTCGCCGCCAGAAAATGCTCTTGGGGCATCGCGCTCATCACTGCCGAAAAACTTTGCAGATACCGGTCGCCCGTGTCATGTCCATAGGTGTCATTGATGCCCTTGAAATAATCCAGATCCAGCATGACAAACGCGCATACCTCCCCGTCTGGCAGCTTGCGCAGCATATCCTGTGCAAGCTGGCGGAAATACTGGTACTTGTAAAGTCCTGTGAGCGGATCATGCGTGTTTTCATAACGCATTCTGTTTTTCTCCATGATATCCTGCGTCACATCCGTAATCACGCCAAGTTTCCCTGTCGGGGTCTCAGACATGTGGATTTTGACATAGCGGTCATTGTGTATCTGGTATACTTCAGTCTCTCCCTCGATGGGCGACGCCGTAACCCGCTGAATATAAGCGTCAAAGCGTTTTGCATTCCTGCAAAATTCTGTGACTGCCCTGTCCGAAATGTCCATCAGCGCGCCCAGACCCGAAGTGACAAACATCGCATTCGCCCCGCTTTCATACTCAAAAGCTGCCAGCGGGAAGCCGCTCATGTCGATAATCGCAGAGATTCTGTCTGATATATTTATAATACTCGATACCATCGTGTTGATTCCACTGCTCAACTCCTCAAACTCGCGGTTTCCGCCCACATCTACCGTCGTGCCCAGATTCCCGTCCGTTATCGCAGACAGACTTCTTATAATACGATGAATCCCGTCAATCACCTTGCGTTTGACAAGATAATTTAACACCACCACCGCCGCAAGCTCAATCACAAACAAATAAATAAAGGTCAGCAGCGTGTTGGTCAGCAGTTTCTGGAGCAGCACCTCCCGGGGCAGCGCTGCACAAATCAATGTATCCTCGTACTTTTTGCTGACAACATACATGCTTCTGCCCTCTGCCCCCGGTAAGTACGCGCCCTCCGTGCACGCCAGCAGTGAATCCAGTTGATAGTACTCCCTGCCAAAATCACGGTCAATATCCTCCGAATGTCCGAGCACTTCCCCAGTAGTGCAGTCCACCACAAAAAGCTCTTCGCCGATATCTGTCGGAAATCTTGAAAATATATAGTCATACGTATTTCTTGACTGCGCTTCCATCTGTCTCTTGGGCTCAAACCCGACCTGCACAACACCCTTGCGCCCCTGTCTCGCCACACCGACATACTGCATCATCCTCGCCTCTGCGGCATTGGGCTGCGGCTCCTGAATCAAGTACGCATCCTCTTCGTCGCTGTCAAGCAGTGCCAGAAACGCACGCGTCTGCTCATGGTCCGCCATATCAATACCAACATACTGGGATACAGAGCCATACGCGATAAAACCGTTTTCATCAATAACATGCAGCTCATCGACATTGAGCAGATCTGCAAGATACTGCATCTTGGAGACATCCATCAGCACATCCTCCTGACGGTCCATCACATAAGCCGCCGCACGCGCACGCGTCAGATAATCCGCGTCCAGATTTTCGTTGAGCAGTGCCAACTCCATCCGGTTATTCTCCAAGGTATGTATCATCTGGTCTATTTTTGCCTGAAATGTCTTATACTGCTGGTTTCTCATCGTATGGCTGGTAAATAATCCATTGATAAAAAGAATCAAGAATATTGCTGCTGTCATAATGACTGCCACGTATTTTATAAAAATCTTCTGCATACCAATCTCCGCCTTTCCTTCTGTCCCGCTTCCTTCATTATATCATGCAAACTGGTATGCCATATTTCCTTTTTTGCACAAAAAAAGCCTAAATTTTCGCAAAAAGCATCAAATGAAACACCCCGTCCTCACAGTAGCATCCTATATTGCCGCCAATTTTATCAGAGAATGCCTGCACGCTCTGCATTCCCAGTCCATGTCCCTCTCCCGCCTGACTCCTCGGAAGTCCCGTCGCCGCATCAAGCAGGATTTCATTCTCGTATTCATTCTGTATGTGAATCAGCACATGGTCGTCCGCACACTCAATCCTCGCCTCCACGCGCTTATCCTTCTCCTGAAACGCACTCACGCACCGCACTGCATTCTCTAACAGATTCGCAAGCACTGTTGCAAACTCGTAGTCGTTAAACGGCAGCTCCCTTGGAACGGCTGCCTCGAGGTGGACCACTGCGCCGCACCGCCGCGCCCTCTCCATAATATGTGTGAGTATCGAGTTTGCCATCAGATTTTCGCAGTACTTGACCACCCGGTTCTCATCCGAAACCTCCTTGATATGTGCTGTCACATTCCGAATCTCATCATAGGCACCCTGGTTTAACAGCGTGTCAATCATACCAGAATAATGCCGCATGTCATGACGGAGTATCTTGAGATTCTGCTCTGAGCGCTGCACCAAGTAATACTGGTCCTCCAGTCCCTTGATATACGACTCAAAAAAGACATTCTTCCAGTAAATTCCTGCCCGCTCGGACTCACTTTCCATATATCGTATCACCACCACATATGCGACAAACATTGTGATGATAAATGACAGGACTGCCGGAATATTCTGCGGATTGTCCTCCAGCGTGATCGGGAAAAACGCCAGTGTGCAAAAACCGCAATAAAAAAACACTGGTATCAGGCACAGCTCCCACCAGTTTTTCTCTGTCTCCTTTTCCTGATACCGAAGCCATATTGCGCGGATACGGCCGTATAAGATCCAAAGTATGACTGTATGGACCACAACGCTTCCCAGCATGGAAATCACCAGATCCTGCGTCCACATATACAAAATTGTTGCCGCGACACTCCCGGCAATCACATAATTCGATGCGCTGAGTCCTGCAAACAAAAGTTTACCGTCCCGGTGCTTTGCAATGAATATCCCCGTAAACTGCGTCACGAAAATCTGAAACATCGTCACAACGGCATAACACATCTGACTGTCTGGATAAAGGTCTAACTTCAGATAGTCGGTAAGCCTCAATGTCCAAAACGAAAAGATACAGATTCCTGCCGTCTTTTTCTTCGAATACCGGTGCACGATAAAAAGATACATGAACAGCATCAAAAACACATGGCTGATGGTATAGGATAAATTTTTATAATTCATGGACAACTCCTTATCTGTAGCACGCTGACAAAAACAGCAGATACGCCTTTTTCACATCGGCTGCCCTCGTCTTGCTGACAGGAATGTGTTTTCCGCTATCCATCACGACTTCTCCCTGCTCAAGCCTTTTTACATGCTCCATATTAATGAGGAAGGATTTGTGGACCTGCAGGAAACTTCTGTCCCCTGCAATCTCGCGGATCTCCTCGTCAAACGACTTTCTGATAAAAATACTTCTGATCTGCTCTCCATCTGATAGCCTGATGCTGAGTGTCCTAGAATAATTCTCTATATATTCAATCTCCGAATAAGGCACCCCCACGGTTCCTGCCTTCGTCTTTACCATAAACATCAGTTTGCGCCGCCCTCTGACGGACGAGCGCGCAGAATCCATCGCCTCAAAAAAGCTCTCACTGCTCACGGGCTTTAGCAAATAACGCACTGCATGAACCCCGTATGCCTCCATTGCGTACTCGTCGGAGGACGTGATATAGATAATCACGCTGTCCCCTCCCACTTTTCGGATCAGGCTGCCAAGGTCAATACCTGTGCGTTTTGCCATAATCATATCCAGTATATAAATCTCGGCCTGCTCGCCCTCCTGGATTCTGTCGTACAAGACGGCAGCATCCAAATATTTTTCCACCACAAAATCGGCACCCGGAGCCGCTTCTGTGTATTGCCCAAGCAATTGCTCTATATATTGTAAATCTTCGACACAATCATCGCAGATTACTATTTTCATAAGTATGCGCCTTACTTTCCTTTTAACTTCTCATGACCTTTGACATTATATCATTAAGAGGAAGATATAGCAACTTAATTTCACTTTACTTTTGTTAATCAGCGGTTTAACACCTGATAATTCCGGTAAATCCGTTTCCCGGCGAGGACCATCACAAGCCCTGCCAGCATGTAACACAGCGGAACTGCAATCCATGAGACCAGACAGTATCCTGCCAGCGGAACCGTTCTGTTGTCAAAGATGTAGACTGCATTGAGAAACCGCGCGGGAAGCCAGTCCCAGAGCTGAGAGAGCACACGGTACTGTTCTGGTATCCTTGCAAGTATGCCTGCCATGAGCAAGCCCACGCTGACTGCCAGCGTCGCAATACTGCTGTGCAGCAGCTCTGATACCACCAGCACCAGCACACTGACAAAGACCGCGGTAAGAATCAAAATGCCGTATTCTATCAGACACACCTGCCCTACCGAAAACCGCTCGGACGAGGAGCACAGATAGGCGCTAAAGCGCAGGGAAGTCCCAAATCCCTCCGCCCCATATACTGCAAAGACCAGCATAAAGGTAATCGCTGACAAGAGCGCGGCACACGCTGCGGAGACACTGGCGCCGGCTGCTATTTTTGCCCAGTATACCATCTCTTTTCCCTTTGCGCCTGACAAAATAAGCTGATCGGTCCTGCGTGTGTGCTCGTCCGTAAAAACGCCTGCCATACAGATACAGACAAACATCTGCACCAAGATACTCAGCGTGTTTAAGCCATTGGCAAGCAGCTTCGTATAGCCTTCGTGGTACAGATACGTAAGCGGCCTGTTCTCTTGCTCCTGCGCCTCCTTCTCACGCCATAGCGCCTTCTCCGCATCGGTTAGCTGCTGCTCACGCCATAGCTGTTCCATCGTCTCAAGTCTTGCCGCGTAGAGCGCCTCCTCGTCCGGCTGCCACGCACGCAGTTCATCCAGCTCCTTTTTCTGCGTCCATCTCCGAAACAAGTTATAAATCTCGCTGTACGGACGCGCATAGGTCTGGTATTCGTCTGTGAGCATATACCGCTCCTGCGTATCGGGAATTTTGCTGTACGCCTCCTGCATCTCCTCCAGCAGCGCCGTGTCGAGCTGCCTGCCGGACAATGCGCGCTGGTAGTCCTGATCGACCTGAAACATATGGTAATGCGTGTCAGCCACCTCGCCGTCCACATAATACTTTCCCATCAAATCTGCACATGTAAACATGACAATGCAGCATACATTTATAAAAAAAACACTCCAGACCAGCTTCCGGCTCAAAATCTTTTTCACTTCATAATAATAGAGTGTCCCAAAATTATTCATGTGTCCCCTCCTCCTCAAACTGTTGCAGGTAAAATTCCTCCAAATCGCCTTTTTCATGCGCCCATTTGCCCCGGTAAATAAGCTGCCCTGCCTTCATCATCAGAATCTCATCGGCGATATGCTCTATGTCCGAGACGATATGCGTGGACAGCAGCACAATGCTGTCCTTGCCAAGCGTTTGAATGAAATTCCGAAAGCACACGCGCTCCTTTGGGTCGAGCCCTGCTGTCGGTTCGTCCAAAATCAGCAGTTTGGGGTCATTTAAGAGTGCCTGCGCGATGCCAAGCCGCTGCTTCATTCCTCCTGAAAAGGTCTTAATCTTCTTTTTTTCAGCCTCCTGCAAGGATACCAGCGCAAGCAGCTCTCTCGACCTGCGCTTTGCCTGCGCCTTGGGGATTCCCTTCAACGCCGCCAGATACAGCAGAAAATCCAGCGCACTAAACTCAGGATAATAGCCAAAATCCTGCGGCAGATAGCCAAGGACTGCGCGGTAAGCCTCCTCACTCACATCAATGCCGTCAAATGTGATCGTCCCTCCTGTCGGCTTCAAAATCCCGCAGAGCATCCGCATCAATGTAGTCTTTCCTGCGCCGTTTGCGCCGAGTAACCCATACACGCCCTTTTGTAATGTTGCAGAAACACGGTCCACTGCAATCCGGTTCTGATATTGTTTTGATACACGGTCTATGACAAGCTTCATACGAATCCTCCATTTTCTTGAACAGACGCTACAGTCTGTTCGATAATTTATGCTGCGAGACTGTCGCGGACAATCCCTGTACACTGTCTCACTGTCCCCACGCCGAACGCAAGCACACCGGCAAACCACCATGAAACCATATCCGGCTGGTACAATTGCGGCACCGTCTCAAAAAGCATTGCCGCCAGAAAACTGATACAAGCTGCGACGCCCACACAGCAGTACACTGCCTCGCGCCCCCGAAACCGGCGGAGAACCCAAAGCCCTGCAAAAGCCGTCAACAGATAGGGCAGCAGTATATAAAGCCCTGCCCGCAGCACGCCCAGCTCCTGCCGCCACACCACCACTGGCAGCAGCAGGAAAAACATCACCAGATTTGCCAGTCCAAGAAGCCCAAGCCTTGCCAGAAGCACGCTTCTGAGCGAAAAGCGCGTCGCCGTTTCCATCTCTGCCATCTCATAACTTTCCGAGCGTCCGCTCTCCGTCACGACAGTCAGCGCAAGCAGCGGCGCAAATGCCGAGACAATCCCAAGAATCCTTGACGGACTCCACACCGAAGCTGCAACCGAGCCTGCAAAAATCATGACAGACACTGCCCAGCTCCATCTCCGAATATAGCCTAGCTGTGTCAGGGCAAACCGCAGAATGCTGATTCTAGGCTGTGCAAGCGCGCGCAAAAATGTCCTTTTGCCTTGTGGCTTGGGCGGTTCAAATACCCTCTTTAATTCCTCTCGTACCTCCCGTCTCATCCAAATCCCTCCTTCCTCAATGCCGCCTGAAATCTCTTGGTCACTGCGACCAGTCTCCGGTACACTGCAAATCTCGAAATTCCATAGAACTGAGCAATGCTCTGTATCGGAACTTCATTCACATAGCGCAGCAGCAAAAGCTCTTGCTCGTCCTGCTCAAGCGACGCCACTGCCACCCTGACCAAAAGGCCTGTAAGCACCTGCTCATCGCCCTCACCTTTCTCCTCCTCCGGATACGGCTGCGCCCACGCAGCCTCCCTTGAATCTCTCCGGTATTCGTCCACACACAGATTTCTGGCAATCGTATACAGACACCGCAAAGGCTGCCCGGATGTCGCGCACTGGTATCTTTCGAAATAGCGCAGAAAGGTTTCCTGTGTGATATCCTCCGCTGCCTGCCGGCTTCGCAGCCGGAAATAACAGTAGCGGTAAATTTTGTCATACTGCTCCTCCATATCGACAAAACAATCTCCAAGCATTCTGCATCACCCCCTCATCTGCCGTGTCCCAAAAACCCATGCTTTCCTTCAAACAGTCCCTACACAATGTATAACGAATCTGGCACTTAAAATGTGCTGGGGAACTTTAATTATGCAATCGAACAGAGAAGTTTTTTCCATAGTTCCGCTGCCTGTGTGCATAAAAAACAGGAAAGGCGGTCTAAAAACCATGCCTTTCCTGTTTTTTAACAAATGCATTATGTGCTATAATACCAGCGACGGTGCCGAGTACACCCGCGCCCCAAGCTCGCTGTTGAGCATATACAAACTGCGTGCGTCATCGCCGTAAAGCTCCATCTTGGTAATCTGGTCCATAGAGTTTTTCTCCTCTTCGCCCTGCTCCTTGACAAACCAATCCAGAAACTGTGTCGTGCGGAAATCCTTCTCCTCCTGCGCCACGCCATAAACTGTGTTGATCAGCGATGTCACATACCGCTCATGCGAGAGCGCTGCCTTGAGCGGGTCCATCAGGGTATCAAAGATTTTATCGGGCTTGTCAATCGCCTCGAGCGTCACTTCCTCCCCATTATTTTGCAGATACCGGTACATCAGCATCGCATGATCCTGCTCCTCCTTCGCCTGAACCTCATACCAGTTTGCAAAACCGTCCAGTCCTTTTTTGGTATAAAAATTTGCTATATCAAGATACAGATACGCAGAATAAAACTCTTTGTTGATCTGTTCGTTTAATAACACTGCTACTTTTCTGTCCATCTTTTCCTCCTCGTCGTATCATCATTGTTACCTGTTCATTATCAATGATGACGCGGGCGCTGTCAAGTTAGTTTCTGAAAATTTAATAAAATGCGCCTGCCAGTTTAGTCGATCTCCTGTTCCAAATCCTGAAACAGTCCACAGTGGAAAAACTCATCCAGGGATATATTCAGCCCGTCACAGATCATCTTGATTGTGACGATTCCTGTATTCCTGCTGTTCCCCTTCATAATATTTTTGAGCGTTGAGGGCGGCATCCCAGCGACATATGCCAACTGTGATATCCGCATCTCCCTCTCTGTACATAATCCTTTGATTCTCATCACTACAGCTTCCTGCGTTTTCAATTCCCTTCACCTCAATAAAAATTTTGTAAAACAACGGTATCTCTTGTATTGTTCCATCTTACAAAATTCGTATTCGGGTATCGGTTCATATATGGTCTTTTTGTACATTTATTTTTCGTGGTGTACAAGCACCTTGCGCGCTGCCAGTGCAAAAGTGATTGCATGTACAGTAAGTGTGATCGTCCATGTGATTGGATACGATAAATATACGGTCGTCAGGCTGTGATACTCTGGAATCTGAAACACGGTTGCAATCCACAAAAGCCGCAGTCCGCATGCGCCCACCAGTGACACAATCATCGGGATAATAGAATATCCAATTCCCCTAAGCGCCCCCACCAGCACATCCATCACGCCGCACAGCGCATACAGCGTGCAGATGATTTTTAATCTTGCCATGCCCGCTGTGATGACCTCTGCACTTGGCGAGTAAATTCCCAACAGGGATTCCCCCAAAAGTACTGCCAGATTGCCAAGCACCACGCCAGTCACAATGACAAAAAGCTCTCCTGCAAACAGAATCTTATAAATGCGCTTGTACGCCCGCGCGCCATAATTCTGACTGGTAAACGATATGGTTGCCTGATGAAAGGCATTCATCGCCATATAGACAAAGCCCTCGATATTTGCGGCTGCGGAATTTCCTGCCACCGCAATATTGCCAAAGGAGTTGACCGCAGACTGAATCACGACATTTGACAGTGAAAATACTGTTCCCTGAAAACCTGCCGGAAGTCCGATCTGCATAATCTTTCCAAGTTTTTCCTTGGTGATGGCGAGCGCTTTTAAATCAAGGTGAATGCCGCCCTGCTCTCTCACGAGACAGCGCACCACCAGAAAAGCAGAAATCGTCTGCGAGATCACTGTCGCCATCGCCACGCCTGCCACACCCAGATGACAGACAATGACAAAAAACAGGTTCAGCACCACATTCACAATCCCGGCGCCCAGCAGATAATACAGCGGTCTTTTCGTGTCACCGACCGCCCTCAGAATCGCACTGCCAAAGTTGTACACCATCATTGAAGCCATTCCAAGAAAATAAATGCGCAGATACAGCACGGCAAGGTTCAGCACCTCCGGCGGCGCCTGCATTAGTTCAAGCAGCTTTGGCGCCCCGATCAATCCGACCACCGTGAGCAGCAGACCGCTGTACAGGCTCAGCAGCATAGAAGTATGTACTGTCTCTTTTAAATCACGCTCTCTTTTTGCACCATAGTACTGTGCCGTCAGCACGTTTGTCCCGACGGATAACCCCACAAACAGGTTGGTGAGCAGATTGATGAGCGCCGTGTTCGACCCGACTGCCGCCAGCGCATTATCTCCTGCAAACCGCCCCACCACCACAATATCTGCGGCGTTAAACAGCAACTGCAAAATGCTTGAGCACATTAACGGCAGTGCAAAGAGAAGCATCTTGCCAAATACGGAACCGCTGCACATATCAATCTCATACTTTTTGTTCATGCGAACCCCTCCTCTTTTCATCAATTCATGCTTCCGGCTGCCGCATTTTGACAACAGGGCTTTTGAGCGTCATGACAATCAGCGGAATAACCATCAAAAACCATATGACTGGCTCTGTCCAGATGATTCCCCAGTAGCCAAACAGCCGCACAAACACAAATGTGAACACCAGTTTTCCGACAAGCTCAATAAAGCTGGATAAAATCGGTGTCCTGTAGTCCCCAAATCCCTGCATACAGTTTCGCAGAATCACAATAAACAGACAGACCAGCAAAAAGGACATATCCACTCGCAGGTACATCGTTCCCCAATAAAGAATCTCCTCATTTTGAGAGCTTGTGATAAAGCCAATCAGATACGGCGAAATGGTATGTGCAAGAACAAAGACAATCCCGTCCCATGCCGCCCCCAGAATCAACACGCTTTTCATTCCCTGCCGAATCCTGTCATACCTGCCCGCACCGTAATTTTGTCCGCAGTACGTTGCCATGGAGGAGCCGAGCACACTCACAGGCAGTCCCCAGATTTCAAATACCTTGCGCGCTGCGGTGTGCGCCACGATGATATTCGTCCCAAGCTGGTTGATGCCGCTCTGTAGCACCAGCGAACCGAAATTTACAAGACTAGACATCAGTCCCATTGACAGACCGCTCTTATACAAAGAAAGCACCTGCTCTCTCGAAAGTGCAAAATGCGCTCTGGCAAGATGCAGTATTGGAAATGCCTGACGAATCCGAAGCAGGCATAACACGACCGACAGCATTTGTGACACGAGTGTCGCCACCGCGGCGCCCCGCACGCCCATAT
>OFFU01002302.1_pt1 | contig 10477 bp, 12 predicted proteins | sample 1521451 | NCBI WGS metagenome assembly OFFU01 (sample SAMEA3504106, study PRJEB24116) | mouse gut metagenome | biome: mouse gut; feature: mouse-associated habitat; material: faeces | place: Denmark | collected 2011 | reverse complement strand
CCGCCTCTCAGCCGAATTCTTTCGACGGCTGGCTTGTCGGACAGCACGAACTCTTCAAAAACGGTCTGAACCCTGAGAAATTCTTCAAGCGGTCTGTTTTTACCCATTTTCAATTTCCTGATGCGTTAATGCTACTCATTCAAGGAGAAGCAGATGTCGCGATCCTTTCAGCCTGTGTCTTGGAAGAACTCTCTCAAGAGGGGCTTATTGAGTCATCCGATTTCAAGGTTATTTCGCAAAAACCAAGGGATGTTTTGAAGTGTGCGCGGTCTACAGATCTTTATCCCGGAATCGTCTTTGCTGCTCGAGAGAATATTCCTCCGAAACTCATGTGGGAAGTGACTTCGTCTTTGATCAGCATGCCGCCGACCAACGACTATGAATGGACGATTGCAAGTCGGTTCTCTAAAGTGGATGAACTTTTCCGAGATCTGCAGCTCGGGCCTTACCAATATTTAAAAGATTGGAGTCCTGCCGGCATCTTTAAGCGCTTCAAGACAGAAATCTTACTGACCTGTGGCTTGCTTCTTCTTTTAATCCTTAACTCACTATACCTGAGACGAACAGTTGCGAGAAGAACGCTTCAAGTAAGACGAACACTGAATCGCCAAATAAAAATAGAGAAGGAATATCGGGACTCTCGAAACCGATTGGCACAAATGGAAAAATTCGGTGTCATCAATCAGATGTCGGGCATGCTCGCACACGAAGTCCAACAGCCTTTGATGGCCATTAACAATTATTTGGCCGGCTTGCGTGTGTATTTGAAGTCAAAGGGCTTCTCTGATGCCGTTACGGAACAAGCTATCGGTTCTTTAGAACATAACAGCGAACGTATCGGAAGCATTGTGACACGCGTCAGAGGATACGCAAAACAAAAGAAGGGCGAAATGAAAAGCTGTGACTTAACTGCCATTGCTTTAAGCGCACTTAATGTATTGAAGGCACTGAAGTTTGAGCACGTCGAGGTTACTTCTGACTTACCTTCAGAGGCTAGAGTAGTCGGCGATCCGCTGGAACTCGAACTGCTCATCATTAACTTACTTAAAAATGCCTGCAGCGCCGTGGAAAAACAACCCAAGCCGATAGTTGATTTAAAAATCGGAAGCCTCGACGACAGCCATTGGTGTTTGAGTGTCTCGGATAACGGGCCGACGCTTGATGACAAATCCTTCGCCAGACTTAAGACACTGGGAGACAGTGTCAAACCGGAAGGCATGGGCATCGGTCTTTCGATCGTCCGCGGTATTGCAGATAAACACGGAGCGGAACTGGAATTCATCAGACTGCCGAAAGGCGGAATCTGCAGCCGTGTGGTAATTGATAAGGAGGAATGTAAATGACAACCCCGCTGGTTCGTATTGTGGATGATGATGCGGATGCACGATCTTCTTCTTCGTTTTTTCTGAGCATGATGGGTCTGGAAATCAAAGAGTATGACAGCGCTTATCGCTTTTTGGAAGAAGACGACATGAATCGTCCCGGGTGCATCATTTTGGATGTCCGTATGCCGGATATGACCGGCATGGAGCTTCAGGTTAAACTGAATCAAAAGGACTGCCGCCTTCCGATTATATTTCTTTCCGGACACGGAGAATTAGACATGGCCGTCCACGCCTTAAAACGCGGCGCTTCTGATTTTCTTCAAAAATCGGCTAAACCCGAACGCTTGCTAGCCGCTGTCAAAAAAGCTGTCACGGCCAGTATGGAAGAATACGAATCCGGCAATGAGATAGAAACACTCCGAAAAATCTATGATTCTCTGACGCCCCGTGAAAAAGAGGTCGTTCTCGGAGTCGCCAAAGGGGAGCTCAATAAAGTCATAGGCTACAACCTTGGTATCAGCGAGAGGACCGTAAAAATGCACCGAGCAAACCTCTGCAGCAAACTTAATGTCACCAGCGCTGTCGAGATGGCAGCGTTTTTACGCAAAATCGGAGTTTTAAATGCTTAGAAGAAGCTTTGCAGCAGGTTTGAGTTTGTTCGCTGCTTTTCCACTTTCGGTTTTTGCGCAGTCAGATGCCGAAAAGAAATTCGATTTAATCATTATCGGTATCGGGGTAGCCGGTTTATCGACTGCGGTTTCTGCTGCACAAAGCGGCGTAAAAAATACTCTTCTTATCGATAAAGCGGCTTTCGTAGGAGGACATTCTGCACTTTCCGGCGGCTCAGTCAATGCAGTCGATCCGGAAGTTCAAATGAAGCAGGGCATCAAAGACAGCCCTGAGCTTTGGTTCAGACAAATCATGGAAGCGGGAGAATTCCAAAGCGATCCAATACTCGTTAATACCTTAGTAAATAATGCTCATTCAACTCTTCATTGGTTAAGAGAAATCGGCATCCCTTTCGATGACCAAGTCTTCGAAGCGTGGGGCGGAAAGTTCCAGCGGGCGCATTCTGCCGGTCAAAAACGAAACGGAATGACGTACGTTCGAATTATGAATCAAAAAGCTCGCTCCCTCGGTGTCAAGGTACGGCTGAGAACTGAAGCGGTTAGTCTTTTAGAAAATAACGGGCAAGTTATCGGAGTAAGAGTCAAAACCCGAGAGGGGAAATTAGAAGATCTTCAAGCAAAAGATATTGTGATTGCCACAGGAGGTTTCACGGCAAACGTTCCCATGCGTCTGAAATACGATGAGCGCTTAGATGCTTCATTGTTCACAACTGCGAATCCGACGGGCAGAGGCTTTGACGGATCCACTGGAGACGGAATTTTATTAGCAGAAAAAACCGGCGCACAGACGGTTGATATGGAGGCCATACAGCTTATTCCGCTCAGAGGCGGCAGACTGCTCAACTATGTGGGCGGAGATATTTTTGTCGACAGTTCAGGAAAGCGTTTCGTCGACGAAAGCAAAGGGGTTAAGGCTATCGGAGAAGCCTACCTGAATTTACCGGACAGAGTATTCTGGGTCATTACGGATTCTCAATCACAAAAGAGTTTGGATTTAGATGTCGCAGGATACGGTCTTGGAACAACATTCCCTGTTCCGCGGAACAGGTTACGATTTTTTAAATTTGGTCTCCCGGGCCAGCCCCTTATTTCGAGAGACCGTCTAGCTTTACAATTCAGCCGCTTCTTTAGCCTGTTTCCGTGCTAGCGCTCGCCGCGATTCCCCTTTTAACTCTATTAAATAATAGAAATTAATTATTCTGTCGGCGACTCCATCAGCGATGTATTTTCCACCCAGCCACTCATACCAGTCAGCGCATGGTCTTTGACTGACTATGATCGTGGACAAATTATCAGCACGACTTTTAATAATTTCATAGACGAGGCTTTGTTCCTGAGCAGTTAGGGTCCCCAGACCGAAGTCATCGATGGTGAGCAAATCCGCTTCATTGATCTTCTTTAGCGTCTCAGATTTTTTCTCCGCCTTCGATAGTCTTTCTACCAACTCACTCAGACTCCAGTACTTCACATTAAAACCCCTTTCGATTGCCTCGGAACTAATAACCATCGCAAGGAAGCTTTTTCCGCAACCTGTGGCACCCGTGATCGCAATTGATTTACCGTTGCGGCGGCTGTCTCGTCTTTGGTGAGGTACTCTCTTAGCGATCCATCGGCATTCAATGATTTCCTCAAGGGTTTGACGGGAGATTCCTCGTCCGGGCGCAAAGTCGAATTGCCTTAAGCTATAAGCTCCTCTAGTAAGGCCGGCGATCTTAAATCTTTTTTCCGCACCGCGTTCCTTTCGAACCACACGTTCTGCCTCCAAGCAGACAAGAAGGCGTCTTAAGAACGGTTGAGACGACCAAGACGGATCAATGAGCTGCTCGTGGAGCTGCTGGGCAAAGGCATTCAGTCTGTACTCTCTAAGGAGATCCATGATCGTTTCTTCTATCTTGCTTGTTACCGTCATTCGGAGCAGACTATCTCCATTAGCCGCTTCTCTGTTCATCTGCTCCTGAGAGGGCGCAACTCCGCTAGAGCATGAACCGGACAAGGCGGCATTTTCTTTTAGTTTTTCCATAACGTTAGCTCTCCACTTTTCTTTCCCTCAAGATTGATTCATAGTGTTCGGCACCCCTGAGATTTCGGTCAGCTCTTTGTTCGCGTTGAAGCACTTGGCCGGCTCTCCGGCGGATACTGACGATTTCTTTCTTGCCGGCGTTTGTGAGTTTGTCTTTTAGTTCTTCTAAATCCCAACCCGCTCCCAGATCGCGAGATTCTTCCAGGATTTTTTCGAACGGTTCTGCTCCTAATTCAGAGAAGCGTTTATTGATAAATCTGGCATATCGGGCACCGGCTAATTCATCTGCCATTCCCGCCAGCTGCATATACAGTGCCTGAGAGTTTGAACCGGCTTTACGTATATTTCCTATTAATTCTGCCGCTTTCAATTGCATAAATCTTGAGCCGGAACTTTGCTTCTCAAGATCCTCGATGGTCAGGTTGGTGCCGTCCTTGAGAGGAAGTTCTCCGATGAGGCTCCATTTCTTGTCCGTGAAGATACGGATAGTTTGGTCGCTCTCGCAGGCCACCACATTAACGTACTCTCCAACGTATCGATAATTCACCCGGTAGCGGCGTTGGTTGTACCTTACGGTTCCTCCTTTTTGAACTTTTAATCGCTTAACTTCAATGTCCTCGCCCCAGGGGATTGCCGGGATCTGTTTTAAAAACTCTCTTTCTTTGCTTTCAAATAAGGTGCGTCGTGTCAGACTCGGATCGATCTCTAGGGGACGATCGTTAAATACTCTGACCTTTTCGGCCAAGCGCTCATTTGCCTCCTTAATTGATGCGGCCGGTCTTTCATCAATGAGCTGCGAGAGAATTTTTTCCTGAACAAGCCCGACGGCTCGTTCCACATGAGGTTTTGACAAAGGAACATGGGGCTCTCCGGCATAAGGGATCGTTCCGTAATAGCGGCATACGTGTTCAAATTCCTTTGCGTATTTTGGCCAGACTTTACTTGCCTGGCAGACACAGGTAGTGCTGTTGTCCAGAATTAGATATTTCGTTGCTCCCTGGAGAGACGTCATCATTTCCCTGATTGAATGAAGCCAGCTTTTTCTGGTTTGATCAGGAGTTGCGTACGCGAAGGTATAGCCCGAGTAAGGAAGCACGGCCACAAAGATTTGAAGTTCGACGTGCTCGCTGCCGATGAGCGCAGGCAGTCCGTCTCCACTGTAATCAACCATAACCGCCTGTCCCGGCAGCCACTGGCGGCGTCCGCATTCTTGGAATTTTGCCTCTTCGTCGAGTTTTTCCTTGAACTCTCCATAACGCTTGCAGTAAGTCTTGTACCCCATTACTTCAAGACTGCTTTGTTCGTGAGATTTCTTGTATTGATACCAACAATCCTTTAATGACATCCTCAGCTTCACACGATTGACCTTGCGGAAGACCTCTGCAAAGTCTTCCTCGACAAAGACATCAGGTTTCCGGTGAGGTTGATCGAACAGTGCTTGCAGCTGAGACTCTGTAAATTCAATGGCTTCTTCAAGAGGGATATTGTGGTTTTGAAGATAGTCTTTGGTCCTTTGAACTGTTGCAAGACCGCATTTTGAGAGGGTAGCGATCTCTCGGATTTTGAGCTTTTTATAAAGCCCCTGAACGATAGCCTTTCTATCCATACATCCTCCAACTATTTGATTAACAATAAATATTGAACGATGCTGCTTTAATATCTTAGATGGAGAAGCGGGGGATAAACAATCGGAACAAGCGATATTGAGAGTTTCGATTACTGTTCTGCGGAAACTGGCTAACCGTACCTCGGAACGGGGTTATACAAAATAAAATTAATAATTTAACCTAAAAATAGTCCTCGGAATGAGGGCGGCTCGTCTTTAGTCCAATATTGGCTTTCTTTGATTTTGTTCCGCGGTTCCCCAAAAGTCTCTTACGGAACAAAAGCCTGCCAAAAGAATTTCCAAGACTGTCTGAGTTTCACTTTCTAACAGAGGGGATGATCGAAAATAAAAAGGTAAAACGCTAAAAATAACGAGATAAAGTTAAAAATAACAAATACAAAATTATTATTTAAATTCAATGGGAAGCAAAAAACAAAGACCAAAATCAGAAGACTGGTCTCTTTTGTTACAGCAACGAATTTCAAAACTTTAAAAAAGGGGAAGAAGTGGGTCGTTTTTCGTATTCGATGTTTCGAGGTTCGGGGACCGTCTTTCCGAGGAACAGAGTTTTCTTCAATGAATGAGATTTAATAAAGAAACTGTTGTCATGAAGCCTTGATTTTTAAATCTTATTTCCTGGAACGTAGAACTAATTTTTAAGACTGGTCTGCACCGATATTCGGAACATATCAAAGTTGTTCCGCGAAACGGAAATTCTTGTTCCTTGAGATGCGCCGGGTACAATTTATACAAATCGAGGTCCCAGTCCTTAACCTCAATAATTAAAACTCCGCCTTGTTTTTTTAGAATTATGATGTCAGGCCTATCCCCATTGAGAAAAGGGTTGAAATAAACCTCAAAGTTGTCGTCCAACACCTTATCTAAGAAACGCAGCAAAGTCCATTCTCCTTCGGTAGGTTGAACTTTAAACTGGCGAATTGTTTCTAAAGAGGGAAAAATTTGAGCCATGATTATCATCTCTTTTATCAAACCCCTCTAATGAATGTATCACTGCGAGGTAGAGCCGTACAAACATTAACTGCGTGTGATAAGCGATTCTTCAGAGGAAATGTTTAAAAATGCCTGCGATTTGAAATAGGTGTTGAACTTAATGACTGCTTTGTTGAGTTGAAAAATTTTTTACTTCTAAGATACTTTGTTCTTCATGATTAGCATCTGAACTCTGATGGATTTTTACTAGTGTTTTACTAGTAAAAATTCCGACACTTCATTTCCGATTTAATACAGTAATTGAGACTGTTCTGAGGTCCTTTACTCAAAATCAGCTCAATTAAAAAGCTTGCTTTTGCTGATTTATTAGTAAAACACTAGTAATTTCTTCATCAATTTGGCTTTGTTTTTAGTTCGTTACACAAGCTGGTGAAATTACCTTAGCGCCGTAGCCTTTATTCCTACTTCCCTCTGCTTGCTTTTCAAGGGGGGGGCGTTTCATACCTGTACTGGCCCAGTTTGTGTACAGTCTCAGGACCAGCGTTTTTCGGATCCTCGCTCGCTTATCCATGCGCTTCATAGATGCGATGCGTAAGCCTACTTGTTCTGGTCGCCCATAAGGAACACGTTCCTTATGGGTGTTCCGGATCACTCCCTCTTCATTGCTCATGTTCCGATTCAGCTATCACAGGCTGCGGTTTTCCTACTCCCAAAAGATCATCCAAGCCTGGATAACTTCTTCTGATTAGGCCCGCTTCTTCAAGTACTTTAATCGCACCAGATCTAAAAGCCGACTCACCTTTCTCTGTTATTACCTTTTGGAGTGCAGGGATAAAGGACGGTGACAGGATCACCATTTCTGCCAGAAAGATGCTGAAATCATCACGTATTAGCGCCATGGGATTTTTCCCTTTTAATTTAGTGATCGTATCGATCATTGCGCACTGATAAGCCGTTGGACGAACATTTATGTATGAACACCCGCTCTCTAGACTATTTTCTGATTTAGAGAACGTCAGATCATTCACGGCATCGGCTAAAAGGCCATTATTCTTAATAGAAAGATGTTTCATTTGGCATCCCCTGTCAATTTTTCCTTAACAGCAAAAAACGAAGCACTGTGTCCGCTAGATTCGTTAAGCTCTTGCTGAATTTCCTCTTCCTTGCGTTTGTCTCCTGCGGCTCTTGCATTTTCCATTTCAGCCTTCAGGCGATCCCTGTAATTAATTTCTTCATCTGAGCGATATGAAATGCCTGGATTCCCATATTTCATGGTGTTTTCATACGCGGTATCTACTCGATGTTGGAAATACTTGGTTACCCATGGGACATTGAGATCAGCAACCTTTTCTCCGACCAGAGAATCTGCTGCATGCGCAATAAATACTTCTGTATCTACCGAGCCAACCTCTCTCAAGAGGCTCATCAATACCCCATCTATCACAAATGCAATCAGAGTATTTCTGGAAACACTGGACACAGCGCTGAGTTCATCCAACAGAGCAATGTCTGTGTCATACAGTTTGAGGTTGTAGCGTTTGTCTTCTTTTGATCTAACGATCGAAAGATCGTTGTTCTTAAATTCCGCGCCTTTAATCGTTACTTCTAGCTCACGCAAAGGCAACAGACCTTCAGAAGTACATTTGAACTTAACGTCTTTGTTGTTCGTTTCTTCCATTTGAACCTCAGTGGATAGTTTTGAGTTTCTTATAGCCGTGCATCACTGTCAGGACTGTTCCGTCACGAATAATGATTCGCGTATTTTCTAAGCGAGTCAGAGTGTCTAATAACGCACAAAGTTTCTTTTCGGAATGCAGCGACATTTCAGTTATGAATATATCTATATTTTTGATCATTGTATTATTCAAATTATATACATTGTTTTTAACAGGAGGGCGCATGAAGCTTGACATCCTCCGCCGCCTAAAGTCGGGGGAGGATGTCAAAAAGGGGAAGCCTGTGTGGATGCAATCCCAAGGCATTCTGAAATCAACGAGTTCACAGCCAGGGCAATTATGAAACGCCTCGGGCTGAAAAAATGAACCGGAGGGGAGGGCCGCTTCTCCCCCCTGCCCGCGAAGGAGGCTCCATGCGGTATTATTGTCTGGCCTTTGTCCCCGCTCCGGAAGGAGGGTGCGCCATATTTTCCCCGGACTTCCCGGAAATTACCACGCAGGGGAAGGGTATTGCGGACAGCATTGAAATGGCGGCGGACGCCCTGCGTTGCATTACGGAAGAATATGCAAAAATGAAAAAAGCCCTCCCGACACCCTCCACGCTCGAAGAGGCAAAAGAAAAAATGAAGGCCGAACTTGAATATCTGGAAATATCTGTTCCGTCGAATGCCATTCTCTATCAGTTCATCCCCGCGCCTTCCGCCGATATGGCTCTGGTCAAGATTTCCGCGACCTTCACCCGACGCACGCTGGAGCTTATTGACACGAAAGCGAAACTCCACGGCATGACGCGCAGCGGTTTCCTCGCGGCGGCGGCTCAGGCCTATGTATGACAAAAGGCGCGGGAAGAACCTGCCGCAAGCACCTGTCCGGCAAAAGAAAAACGTCCCGTGTTGCGCGGGGCGTTTTTTCTTTTAAGCTTGCGGCCATTCTCAAGTATCGTGACGGATTTTTCTTGACCTTTGAAAGTATTTAGGTAAATACTTTCAAAAAAAGGAGGTGAAATGCCTCGGAACGAACAAGGGTATGAAAAAACTTTGACCCTGAAAGTTTCGGCTGAGGAACACCGCACTATAAAACTTCTGGCGACAGGAGCCGGGGTGACAATCAAGGAGTTTCTTTTTCGCTTGATTGACGAAAAATTCCCCGATTGGCGGCATAGGGAAAAACACTAAAAAACAGCCGTTGCATGGTCTGACCACCACGCAACGGCCTAACCGCAACCCACCTTCATAGGAGGTGTATTATGGCTGAACAAAGCCTATCCCAGCTTACGCCCATAATCAATGACAACGATTTGAAGTTCATTGAAAGCAACGGGAAAATCCTGTTTTCCACGGAAGAAATAGGTCGCCAGCTTGGTTACAGAAATCCCTCCAAATCCGTCAACATGCTTTACAGCAGAAACCAAACGGAATTAGCAGGTTACGCAGTTGGCATCAAATTGATGTCAACTGACGGAAAATATTATGCAGTTCGGCATTTCACCGAAGAAGGCGTGTATATCCTGTCCATGCTGGCAAATACGCCACGAGCCGCTGTCTTTCGCGCACAGCTTGCCCGGCTTCTCCGGGAACTGAGGGAACGCCGTGTGGAGGCCGCCCGCGAAGCCGGATACACGCAGGGGCGGGACGAGGCTCTGGCCCTGCCCGCTGTGGATGCGGAGCGCAAGGCGGCGTACCTCAAGGGCATGGCCGAAGGCAAAAGGCTCCAGATAAAGCGCGACGGGCTGAACCTGCTGACGCGGATTCTGGACTACCGGGCCAAGGGGCTGACGCAGGGAGAAACGGCCCGTCTTCTCGGCATCAGCCATCAACGAGTTTCTGACCTTCTGGCCCGCGCCCGCAAACTCGGCCTTGTGCCGCTCTCCCCCGCCCGCCCCGTGCAGGGGAATCTGCTGGAGGTGGGGGCATGAAGCTCATGTGTGAAGTTCCCGTGGATGTGGTGGATGAGCTTCCCCACGTGGAATGCCGCATCGCCTTTCTTGGCGCGGCCTGCGGCGCGCTCGCCGCGCTGGATGAGGCCAGTCTTGATGCGATGACAGGCAAAAGGGTATGGGAAGGGCTGTTTCACTGGACGCAAGACCTTGAAAGGATGCTGCGCGAAATGAACGAACAGTTGGACCCCGACAGCACATCTTCCTCCGAAAAATAGTTTGCATGGTTCGCGCCCTTTCCGGGCATCGCCTCCGCTTTTGGGTCATAGTACCCGGAAAGCGGAGGCTTTTTTTATGGACTGGATGAATATGGGGGAACGGGCCGCCAGGGAAG
>OFFU01002298.1_pt1 | contig 10500 bp, 10 predicted proteins | sample 1521451 | NCBI WGS metagenome assembly OFFU01 (sample SAMEA3504106, study PRJEB24116) | mouse gut metagenome | biome: mouse gut; feature: mouse-associated habitat; material: faeces | place: Denmark | collected 2011 | reverse complement strand
CTTTTCATAGCTGATTTGAAGCTGTGAACACATGACATAACAGAATTTGTCTAGGGCGTTTCCCGGAAAGCGCATAGCTTTTTCGACATCTGCAATCATTTTCAGCGTGCTGGAATCATCTGGTGCACTCTCCGCGTCGGCTTCATGATCCAGCCGGATGTCGTGGAGGATTGCGTCCCACTCCTTATGCGTGACATGGCAGAAATAATCTTCTTCCTGTATCTGCTAAACCTGCAATGCTTTCAGTGTTGTATCTTCCTCCTCTAGCTGGTATTTCTGCCGGATTTCTGCCCTCATAGCCTCAAGCGAAGCATTGATGTCCTGAAAGCGCATGGTGGCGATACCGTCCACATATATTTCTGCATCCGTCATAAGGGCGGTAAAATTTTCATGTGTGGCAATCTCGCAGAGCAGGCGGTTGTTGATGCGCCCGCTTTTTAACAGTTCCACCATGTCATTATTTAAATGCAGTTCCGTAAGTCTGGCATCTGATCGGTTCCTGTTTTCAGTGGCACATAAAAGGTAATCCGTGGAAACACCATAAAATTTTGCAAGTTTCAGGATGGATTTGTGGCTGATTTCTTTTTTTACATCATTTTCATAGCTGCCGAGGGCAGACTTTGAAATTTGTGTCAGCTCCGCAAGTTCTTCCAGTTTTAAATGCCGCTCTATTCGTAAGTCTTTGAGCCGCTCCTGTATGGTTATGTCCTGCTTCATGGTTTTATCCCCTTTATGGTGTCTTGTTACCCGCCGCCATACTGATTATACCACACCATTCCGTAAACGTGGAATTTTTTGATTTTTTCATTTCATTCCTGATTTATGGATATACGGGAATGGGAACAAAAATGTTCTATGATAGTATCAGTTCATCGATGGATTACTTCAATCGCATGACCGGGCTGATGGGATATGCTCCCCAGACGAAATGACGCCATGAACTGTGAATGGAATGAAAATTCCTGCCGCAGCGAGCGCACCAGAGGGAACAAAACGCTGCCGGAGAAACCGGGGGCAGGAACGGCATCAGGAAGAACCGGCTGGACTGTACTAAAATATGAATAACACAGTATACAGGCAGAGGCATTGCTCTGCCCTGCCTGCATTGCAGAACTGTACGAAATAGAGGACGAAGATATTTTGCTGGTTGATGCTGGAGGGTATGGTTTTGTCAAATTGCAGTGTTATACACAGTCGTATGGTTTTGAGGAACTTGACACGTACATAGGCAGCCATAGCTTATTTGAGGGGCTTTGGGAGGAATGGCTTAATCTAAATGTATTTTTGCTTGCAAGAGAAATGAAGTTAGCGGATGTTCTTTATGATGATATATTCAATCATCTGCCAAAGGAAAAGCGGTCGGAACTTATCGGGAGAAAAAATGATTTTGCGAAAATAGCTGGGATAAATCTGTGATTCAAATTTAATATCCAAAGGCGGCGTTAATAAGTAGAATGTGCAGGGAAAAGCTCTCATGTTAGGGCTTTTCCTTATACACAAAAAAATCAGTATGTTTCGTCTGAATGTTTAGCATTCTCCATTTGTTGTAGCGCAATTACTGTTAATGTTTTATCTAAACAGAGCATAATAGATTATTTCATAGCAGAATAATGTTCCCGATATTTTTTGGGTGATAATCCACATTGTTCCCGAAACAGTTTTCCAAAATAACTTGGACTGTTAAAACCGCAAGAAACAGAAATGTCCGAAAGCGCCCGATCAGAGTTTGCTAACAGCATGGAAGCCATAGATAAACGGTATTCGGTCAGATATTCCGTTGGAGATTTTTTCAAAATCATATGAAAACATCGAAAACATTCTGTTCTGCTGATTGCCGCAGATTTCGCTATATCATCAATGCTGATATGCTCGTTGTAATGCGCATGGATAAAAGATAAAAACAGCTTCATACGCTGTTCCTGCGCCCTGTTTGTAACAGGAATCTGCCCTGCACGTCTGTCCTGAAAAATACGAATGGTAAGAAGCCGCCATATCCTGCATACCATTTCGATAAAATGAAGTTCATATCCCGTTTCCGTATCAGTAATTGAGCATATTTCCTGTATGCTGGATAATAATGGTTCGTCTTTGGCATTTTGTGAGCTTAATATTAAATCTGTAACCTCTGATTCTGTGACAGGCTGGACAATTTGATGCGCTGAATTTTCAAAGGGTTTTTGAAAGAATGTGATAGGAAGTGCAAATTCAGCTATGACTGTATTTGGCATAAGTGCTTTGGCACTGTGCAGACAGCCGGAGTTAATAAAAATGCCGTCTCCCTGATGGAGTTCTTTGCAAAACTGTTCCTGTCCATTATAAATTGTAAAATGTACTATGCCATTTCGGACAATTCCAAACTCAATATCATCATGCCAATGACAATTCCATTCTCTGTGAAAATAATCATCAAAATTGTCAATGCAGATGGTAAGAGGGATGGAGTTACAACTGTATGGAAAATGTTCCCGTAAATCAGTTCCAATCTGCAATGTCTTTAACTTCATAATGCCGCCTCCTATAGTTGGTTCTATTTTTACATAAATATGTACGATTGTGTGTTTATAATAATTTTTTTGGGTGCTATTTTTATGTGGCATATGCAGAAAAAATGTCAAGAAAAGAGGTTTTAATGAAATGGAACAGGTAACGGATATGACACAGGGAAAACCGGCGAAACTGATTTTGTCGTTTGCACTGCCATTGATTCTGACAAATATAGGGCAGCAGCTTTATATGGTGGTAGACAGTTCTATTGTAGGTCGTGGTGTGGGATTGAAGGCTTTGGCGGCTGTCGGTTCCGCAGACTGGACTTATTGGCTCATTCTGTGGACTGTACAGGGGCTGACGCAGGGGTTCGCAGTTTTTATTTCCCGTTATTTTGGAAAGCAGGATTATCGCAATGTAAATAAGACCATTGCCATGTCCACGATTTTATGTGCCATAGTCGGTATTGTAATGACGATTATCGGGCTGTTTTCAGCAAAGCCGCTGCTAATGCTACTCAAGACACCACATGATATTATTGACAATGCGACAATTTATTTGATGACTATGATTGCCGGAACACTGATTGTCACAGCGTATAATATGGCTGCTGCTGTTCTGCGGGCTTTCGGGGATGGAAAGTCGCCTTTGATAGCAATGGCTATTGCAGCCTGTCTGAATGTGGGGTTGGATCTGCTTTTTGTGATGGTGTTCCATTGGGGTGTTTTTGGTGCGGCTTTTGCATCTGTCACTGCACAGCTATTTTCTTTCCTGTTTTGTTTGGTACGTATCAGGAAGGTCGAGTATGTTCAGTTTGCAAAAGGCGATTGCAAGTTCAACGGCAAAATGGCAGCGGAGATGTTGGCGTTTGGTCTGCCTATCGCATTACAGATGATTGTGATTGCCATTAGCGGAATGGTTTTACAGTCTGCTATTAACATACAGGAAAGTATTTTTATTGCCGGCTATACTGCCATGAACAAAATGTTTGGTCTGTTGGAAAGCAGTGCATTTGCCCTTGGCGCAGCTTCGTCAACCTTCTTTGCCCAAAACTATGGGGCGGGAAGAAAAGACAGGGTACGTTCCGGCGTTAGAACTTCGGCAGTTATCTCTGTCATTATGGCTGTATGCGTAACTTTTGTCATGTTGCTGATAGGCAGGTATCTATTGCAGATGTTCATTGATGCAACAGAAGAAGGAGCAACAGAAGCATTACAGATTGGTTTCCGCTATTTAGTAATTGCGTCGGTTAGTCTTGTAACCCTATATCTGATCCATGTTTATCGAAATGCAATGCAGGCGTTAGGAAATTCCTTCTGGTCAATGATTTCCGGCTTTGCTGAATGTGCTGTCCGTATCCTTGTATCGAAAGGCGCTGCGCTTGTATTGGGAACGGGAGTCTTGTATTTTGTGGAACCGACAGCATGGGTAGGCGCACTGCTTTTCATAATGATTCCGTATTATTGCTATCAAAACAAATTGCTGTCATAGAAACAGGAGAAGTATTAAAAATCAAAAAATAGGAGGTTTGAATATGAACCATGTGATTACCATAGGTAGAGAGTTTGGAAGCGGAGGACGGGAATTTGGGCGGCATTTAGCTGAAATGCTTCATGTGGATTATTATGACAAAGAAATTATTGTTGAAATTTCTAAGAGAACACAGTTAGCAGAAGATTATGTACAGTCAGTTGTTGAGCGTAAGCCGCATAAGCTATATCCGATTACGGTTGGACATAGTTTGCAGCCAATTACAATGTATGTTTCGTTGGTAGACCAGTCTATTTATGCCGAGCAGAGCCGCATTATAAAAGAAATGACTAATTCATCCTGCGTGATTGTGGGGCAGTGTGCAGATGAAATTTTAAAAGAATATCAGCCTATCCGTATTTTTGTGTATGCAGATATGGAAAGCAGAATGAAACGCTGTCAATTTCGCCGCAGTCAGGAAGAAACATATTCTGAAAAGGAGCTGCGTCAAAGAATTTTGGAAATAGATAAAAACGTTCTAAATATTATGAATTTTATACGGGAAAGAAGTGGGGAGATAAGCGGAATTATGATTTTTGTATCAATACAGGCACCTTGATATAAAGGAACTTGCAAAGAAATTCGCAAATGAAAAAGATATAAGAAATGGGGGAAATTGAAGTATGAGTAAAAAAGTATTGGTTTTATCCACGGAATTTCGGAAAAACGGTGATTCTGACCGAATGGCTCAGGAGTTTGCAAAAGGTGCAACCGAGGCGGGGCATGAGGTAGAGCAGGTTTATCCCTACACGACGCTCTTCCGATCTTTTATTTATTTGATAAAAATGCACGTTGTGAAGCCATGTGGGCAAGGATTATGGAAGTTATGATACAAAGAAAATGACAATATGGATGGATGGGTGGCTACCGCAATGATAACAACGGAGTGTTAAGAAATTATTTCATTATATATTGTTGTGTGATATACTTTTTATGTGTACAAGCACCCAGAGGAAATATGGCATTATAAGCTGACGGGTGCCCAACATGTGAGTAGGAGAGAAGGACACCCTGCTCAATTGGAGAATTTCATAAGGAGTGTTTTTATGGCAGGAATAAGAGATGTGGCGAGAGAGGCAGGCGTCGCAATCTGCACAGTTTCCAGACTGTTGAATGGCACAGCAAACGTAGAGCCGGAAACCCGTAAAAAAATAGAGAAAGCAATGAAAAAATTAAATTACGTTCCAAACGAGCTTGCAAGGGGAATGTTTAAGGGCAGGTCCAATTCCATTGCCATGCTTGTGCCCAATATTCAGCATCCGTGGTTCTCATCTCTGGCGTCGGAAATTGAGAAGATATTGTTTGAAAAAAAGTATAAATTTATGCTATTTAGTACATCGGATGATGCACAAAGGGAGAAAGACTGCTTTGCGTTGTTGAAATCCAATATCATTGATGGAATTATCTGTGGTACTTCAGCATGTACGGAAAAGGAGTATTTAAAAGTGGACAAGCCAATGGTCATGCTTGATTACAATGCAGGTGCCAAATTTCCGTTGGTAGTGTCTGATCACAAAATGGGAGCCGCGCTTGCAGTACAGGAATTTGTCCGCAGTAAATGTAGATATGTAATTCACATATCAGGTACAAAGGATGATAAAAAAATCATGTCGTTTGTCAGTCATGAGCAATTGGCGCAGCTTTTGGGAAAAGCAGGTATCCATTCAAGGAGAGTGCCGGTTCAGTGGAATGATTTTGATTTTGATGGATATTTTGAGTTGGCAAAATGTATTCTGGAAGAATATCCCGAAGTGGACGGCGTTTTTGCGGCGGACATGCCTGCGACAGCATTCTTAAAGGCAGGGATTGCAATTGGAAAAAAAATTCCGCAAGATCTGGCAATTGTAGCGTATGATGGAACCTACGTCACAAAGACGGGAACAGTGAAACTTACAACCATCAATCAGCCATATCAGGAAATTGCCCACAAAGCAGCTGAAGAACTGTTTTATCTGATTGAGAATCCGAATACACCAAAAGGTGAAACAACATTTCTGCTCCCTGTTATGTTAGAGAGAGGAGAGACAACCGAAAAACTATAAGGGACGATTTATAAAAAGAGTGAGGGATAAAAATATTCCTCATTTTTTTAAGTTCTTATTGACGAAACATGTTTCATAAATAAATAAGGAATAAAGGAGGCAGGAGTACATGAAGACTTTTTTTAAGAAAAAGTTTTGGTTCATGGTATTGCCATCAATTGTATTGTTTTTGATGGTTATTATTGTTCCATTCATTGAAGGTGTGGTCTATTCGTTTACGGAGTGGCGAGGTGCTTATTTTGTGGGAGGCGAACATTGGTGGGATGCAATTGTTGGTCTAAAAAACTATCTTGGTATCTTCCGGTCAAAAAAATTTCTTGGAGCGATGGGGTACACAGCTATGTATGCAGTTCTGGCAGTGATTGTACAGAATACTGTCAGTCTGATGCTTGCACTTATGGTAAAAAAACTTACAAAAGGCAAAGGAATATTCCGTACAATACTATTTCTGCCATATGTCTTGGGAATGCTGGCTATGGGGTATATATGGAGGTTCATATTTGAAAATGTGTTCTCACAGTTCTTGTTTGGGACGGATAGTATCATACATATAGAATTGCTGAACAATATGCTTCAGAATCAGTGGAAAGCACTGCTGGCATATGCGATTGTTGGTACATGGCAGGTTGCCGGATACTATCTGGTGATTTACCTGAATGGTTTGAACAATATTTCAGAAGATTTATATGAAGCTGCGAGGATTGACGGCGCGGGAACATGGTATCAGTTCCGCAAGATAACACTTCCGCTTTTGATGCCGTCATTTACAATCGTGCTTTTCATGTCGCTGGCAAGCAGTTTTAAGATGCTGGATTTGAATGTGTCCTTGACGGAAGGAAATTTTGGAACGACAATGATTTCCTATATGATATTGAAGACCGTGCGTGAGAGCTCACCGCCCAAGTATGGCGTCGCACAGGCACAAGCAGTTGTATTCTTTATTATTATCGCAGCAATATCAATAACGCAAGTTATTATAACAAAGCGGAAGGAGGTTGAATCGTAATGAGCCACAAAGAAAAAATCAGACAGGGGATTATTGGTACTGTTTTAGTGTTATTTGCAATTATCACAGTATTTCCAATCTATTTTTTAGCGGTAAATTCTTTTAAGGGACAGCAGGAGATTGTCGCTTCTCCGATTGCACTCCCCAAATCATGGGATTTTGGTTATTTGGCAAATGCAGCAAAACAGATTGATCTTGGAAAGAGCCTATTTCAGACAATTCTGATAACAGTATTGGCAGTAGGTCTTATTATCCTTGTATCTTCCTTTGCGGCATGGGCGATTGCCAGAATGAATTCTAAAGTGGCAGATTTCCTTTTTCTTGCCTATACAGCGGCCATGCTGATTCCTTTTCAGTCTGTCATGTATCCATTGGTCTCGTTGGTGGAGAAGCTCGGTCTGAAAAATACATTGGGACTGATTCTGATGTATGGAGGCTTTGGACTCAGTATGTCGGTTCTGCTTTACAGGGGATTTATCAAAAGTGTCCCTGCTTCACTGGAGGAGGCTGCGATGCTCGACGGTGCCAATATCTTTCAGATGTACAGGTATGTGATCATGCCGTTATTGAAGCCGACAACAGTAACGGTTATCATTACAAATGCAGTATGGATCTGGAATGATTATTTGCTTCCGTTTTTGGTAATTGGAAATAATGATAAAAAGACATTGACATTGAGTTTGTATTATGCAAAGAGCCTGTCAGGGCAGTACGGAAATCCATGGGAACTGATCTTTCCAGCGGTGTTACTGTGCATTATACCAGTTGTCATTATCTTCATCGTCTTACAAAAAAATATTATTGAAGGAATATCAGCAGGTGCTGTGAAAGGATAAGTTATGGAAAATAGAAAATGGTGGAAAGAGGCAGTTGTTTATGAAGTATATCCGCGAAGTTTTCAGGATAGTAATGGAGATGGAATGGGAGATATTAGGGGAGTTATCAGCAGGCTTCCTTATATCAAAGAATTGGGTGCGAATGCAATCTGGCTTTGTCCCTGTTATAAGTCGCCATGGTCAGACAATGGGTATGATATAGCAGACTATTATCAGGTTGCACCGGAATTTGGAACAAATGAAGATCTGTATGAATTGATAGAAAAAGCCAAGAAGCATGATATCAAAATTCTGCTTGACCTGGTAATGAACCATACATCTGATGAACATACATGGTTTCAGGAAGCATTACAGAATCCAGATAGTAAGTATCGGGATTACTATTTCTTTGAAAAAGGAGTAAACGGACAGGCACCAAACAATTGGAGATCGTATTTTGGAGGTTCCGCATGGGAGCCAGTGCCAGGTGAGGATAATATGTTTTATCTACATGCATTTTCTAAAAAAATGCCGGATTTGAATTGGGATAATCCTTCAATGAGGGAAGAGCTGTACACAATGATTAACTGGTGGTTGGATAAAGGAATAGGCGGTTTCCGTATTGATGCGATTCTGAATATCAAGAAAAATATGATTTACGGTACGGTTGAACCTGACGGCGACGACGGACTGGCCGCGATCGACAAATATATTATCAATCAGCCGGGCATTGGTGCGCTGCTTTCGGAGTTGAAATCACGGACATTTGCAAATTATGACATTATGACTGTTGCGGAGGCAGCCGTACCAGATGATCAGGTTGCCGAGTTTATCGGACCAGATGGATATTTTAACATGAGTTTTGATTTCAGAGCAGCGGACATTGATATTCCGGATTCTGGGGAATGGTTTAAGCCGACGAATTGGACAGTGAACCAGCTGCGAGACATTTTTCTGACAGTACAGACACAGGTTCAAAATGCTGGGTGGGGAGCTGTATATCTGGAAAATCATGACCAGAACCGTTCTGTCAACAAATACTTTTCCGGCAGTGCGGTCAATGATGTGACAAAGAAGATGCTGGGAACGATACTGCTTGGATTTCGCGGAACACCGGTCATATATCAGGGAGAAGAAATCGGCATGGAGAATATAGAACTTGCCTCCATAGACCAATATTCGGATATTCAGACATATCATCAATATCAGGATGGGATTCAGGCAGGATTGGATTCGGAATATGTATACAAGATGGTTACGCATAGGAGTAGAGATAATTCCAGGACACCAATGCAGTGGGATCAGGGCAAAAATGCCGGATTTACGGATGGAACACCATGGTTGCCTGTAAATGATAATTTTGCGGATATCAATGTTGAATGTGAGCGAAACAATAAAGATTCTGTGTATGCCTACTATAAGTCGTTGATTGCCCTGCGGACGGACTCTCAGTATAAAAATGTACTGGTGTATGGTAAAGTGGCTCCTCTGTTTGACAACATAGATTATATCATTGCATACAAACGTCAGTTGGACAATCAGGAATTGCAGATTATTGCTAATTTTCAGGAAGATGAGGTATATCTGGAATTAGATGCGGAGAAATTCAGGGTGTTGCAGAGCAACTATGAAAAAGTGGATCTCGTAAAAGAGAAACTGCATCTGCAACCATATCAGGCAGTTCTGTTAGCGAACTTTTAATGGAAATCAACATGGGAGTTGGTGTTCATAGAGAGGACAGGAGGAAAATATGAGAGCAAAAAGAATTCTGCCAGTTGTATTAGCTGGTATTGTAGGCATGGTAACAATGGGGTGCGGCGCATCTTCAAAAGATTATGATATTTATCTATACAACACGAAGTCTGAGATTGCTGACAGTATACAGGATTTATGCAGTGCATATGAGCAGGAAACAGGAGTAAGGGTTAAGGTATATACATGTGGTACGACAGAAGGTTTGGAACCCCTCCGATCGGAAATGAATTCCAAAAACCAGCCGACAATCTATTCTGTGAATCAGGCATCATTTCAGGAGTGGTATGAAGGCAGATATGCATTATCGTCAAATGAGATTGAGAATCAGGAATTAAAGAGTATCTATGAAGCCATACCAGATGAGATGAAACTGAGTGACGAAGCAGGTGCAAGCTATGGGATACCATATAATATTGAAGGATATGGACTGATTGCAGATACCCGTATGATCTGTGATGTGTTTGGATTGGATACGGAAGAGGATTTCACAGCGGATTTCAGGGCAGCAGAATATCCTGAATTTGAGCAGATGGTTATAGCAGTCAATGATTACATTGACGGAGAAGGTGGAAAGCAGATCACACTCAATGGTAATACATATACAACGGCAACGGAAAAAACAGCACTGACAGAAAATTTAAACGGTGTATTTGCGATTGCAGGCGCTGAGAAATGGACATACGGAAACCATTATGTGAATTATGCATTAAATGCAGTTTTTCCTACCTATCATGCAACGGCGAATGCAACGGTTGAGCAGGTTAGACAGATCGAGGAACCATTGGTAAAAATAGTAAAAGAACTTGATTTTCTCTCCAGCTATACAGCAGGACAAAAAGGAAAAGTCTTGCGAGGACCGGACTATATA
>OFFU01002283.1_pt1 | contig 10554 bp, 7 predicted proteins | sample 1521451 | NCBI WGS metagenome assembly OFFU01 (sample SAMEA3504106, study PRJEB24116) | mouse gut metagenome | biome: mouse gut; feature: mouse-associated habitat; material: faeces | place: Denmark | collected 2011 | reverse complement strand
GCTGCCCCTTCCGGGACAGCGGCCTCTCGCTATTGCATAATCTTCTGGCGGTATTCCACTTTTGCATGATAGCATCCTCCTATTGGTGATGGGAGCTATGATACCACACGCTTTTCCTATTACTTTCCTAAAACTTTCCTAATTATCGCAAGTTTCGCTGGAATAACCTGTCAATCGGTAGCCCATCCTATAAACCGTCTTGATATAGCATGATTGGGCAGGATTCGCTTCGATTTGTTTTCTCAGCTCATGAACGGATCGACCTACTGATTGGGCATAATCCATCCTCCACGCGCCTCTGCATATCTGCTTGGGGGTCAATACTCGGTTGGGATGCTCCATGAAATACAGCAGCAGCGCAAACTCCCTGGGACGAAGCCTGACGCTCCGTTCCTTCACCCGGACAACACATCGTGACGGGTCAATATATATGTCACCGACCTGGAAATCGCGCGCTTGTGTTCCCTTATCATGCGTATAGGCTGCGTAGCGGCGAAATTGGGCCATAATATGATCTGCCGCCAGATCAACCGGCCATTTCGCTCCAACGCACACATCCGCACCGGATTGCAGAGCGGAACAGGCGTCTTTCACATTATACTGATCTAATACCGTGATTGCCGGTGCATAGCTGGTATGGCGCAGATCAATGAGAAATTCATTACAAAGCGCAATTTCAGAAAAGTGAAGTACGGCAAGATGAAATGGCCGCTCTGCACATAGGTGTGTTGCACTACGGCAGGTAGACACCGTAATAAAATTGATATTTATCCCTTGAAATCTGTGTTCTAATGCGTGGTGCAATTCATCTGGAATATCTAACAGTAGGATTTGATACCGCATAAATTCCTCCTTCCGCTTTTTGAAATCGCACTTACCTGAGCATGGTCTTGACATCTTTTTACAAAATTCGCAAATATGCTTATAAAAAAGCAGGACGGTAATGGAACCGCCCCGCTCTTAAAACGCTATTCGTCTTTCAGAAAATTCATAAGCATCTGCGCCACCTGCGCCCGTGTCGCAAGCCCCTGGGGGCCTAACCGCCCGTCGCCGTAGCCGTTCAAAATGCCGTTCTCCACAGCCCACCGCAGGGCCTCCAGCGCGTAGCCGCTGGCCTTGTCCGCATCGGTAAAGTGCAGCTCCTTATCCGTAGCGGCGGGGCTTCCGGCGTACCGCCAGAGCATGACCGCCAACTGCTCACGGGTGATGTTGTCGTTGGGGCCGAACATCCCGTTGCCGTAGCCGCCCACAACGCCCTGGCTGGTGGCCCAGCGGATGGCCTCGGTGTACCACGCGCCCTCCGCCACATCGCCGTATTGCAGCAGGTAGTTGACAACCGGCCTGCCCTCCCTGTTAAAGAGTATCTGTGCGAATTGGGCGCGGGAAAGGTTATCGTTCGGCCCAAACAGGCCGTTGCCGTGGCCGCCCATTAGATCATTTCGCAGAACGTAGTCCACCGCCTCGTGATACCACGTCCCCACGCTCCCCAGGTCGCTAAAGCCGCGAGAGGGGCAGTCCGCGCCGCCGTCGCAGGGCTTTTGCGTATCGTCCGGCAGAGGAACAAAGGACGCTTTTACCGTTACGGCCCTGCTGGGCATCGTGAAGGTGTACTTGTTGCCGCCCTGGGCCGTCAGCTTGATCTCGTTCCCCCGGCTGTCGGTGACGGTCAGAGCGTCCAGCACATAGCCGCTGTCCGGGGTGACGGTCAGGGTGACAGTGCTGCCATTGCTGGCATTGGTGCGGTTGGAGGTCACTTTGCCATGCTCCGATCTCTCCACTGTGACGGCGTAGGTGCTGGAACTCCAGCCCCCGCCGCCGGAGCCACCGCCGGAGTTGCCGCCTGGATTCGGCTGGGGATTGGGCTTTGTGGCCGTCTGATAGCCGATGGCCACCGGGGACAGACTGCTGAACTTGCACCGCAGGCCGTCTGCGGTCAGCTCATAGGGCAAGGTTTCCATCGTCCCGGCCTGCGGGCCGCTGGAAATGAGGTGCTGGACGGTGAAGGTGTAGCCGGTGGCCCCGGTCCCCGCCGGGTAGGGCAGGACCGCCGTCACGCCCTCCGCCGGGAAATGGTTGGGATCGACATTGCGCCACACGCCGCTTGCGTCCTTGTACTGGAGGGTCACATCGAACACCGCGATCTGCTCTCCCACATTGGACATCACCTCGGCCACTCTGGTCCGCAGGGCGGTTTCGATCTTCCCCGGCGTATTGAACTGCTCATTTGTTTTCAGCGCCTCCGGGACGGTGGACAGCCCGGTTTCCACCTCCAGCCGCAGCTCGTGGCCGTCGTCGTCCTTCTGATCCAGCGGTTTCTGCTCCACAGGATTGATGATAAATACCGCTGTGGCTGTTCCTGTGTAATTGCCTTTGCCGGTGAGGGTGACGGTATATGTGCCCGCTTCCGTTCCCTCCGGGATCGCGGCGGTGTAGTCCACGTCCGCCGTCAGCGGGGTCCCATTCAGCGTCACACTGGTGATGCCGGGGCGGTGGGGCTGGCCGTCGTACTTGAACGCCGTATGGTCCAGCACGATCACAACACCCGTAATGGGAGCCGGGAGGACCTGGATCAAGGCGGTTCCGGTGACAATGGCGTAGGTTTTGTTATCATCCGGCTTGAAGATCCATGCCGCCGCATAGTTTTCCTGCACAGCAGGCCGGTTATCCGGGTTGCTCCACTCAAATTTACCGGGAACAGGCGTTTCGCCGTCCTTCATGTTGCCGGACAGGGTAATGGCGCTGAGGGCTTGCCCATAGGTGAGGGTATTCCCGCTCAGGTTGGGTCCGCCGGTGGGGATGATCTTGTTGACGCTCCGCACGTCGATGGTGGCGGTCATATCCTCGAAGTTTTGGGTATGGATGGTGACGGTGATGGTTCCGATTTTAGTTTCGCTGTCGCTCTCCACCGCCTTAATGGGCAGGGTGAGGGTCTGGCCGTCAATCATTGCGCCGCTGTCGTAGTAGCTGCCCAGATTGACCGGACCAAGCTCGTAGGTGACGGCGGTGCTGCCCAGGCTCATGCCCTCCGGCACATCGGGCCGCAGAGCGCCCAGGCCGTAGGTGTAAGTATGCTCCTGCTTGTTGGCAACCGCCAGATCGCCGGTCTTGGGGGTGAGGGCCAGGGCCTTTTCAATCGTCACGCTGGCCGGAACCGCGCCCGCAGGCTGGGTCAGGGTGTAGTTGGACGCCGCCCCGCCGGTGAGGGTCAGCCGGGGCAGGGTGACGGCGGTATAGGTCCCTACGTCGGAGCCGTTCAGTGTTCCGGTCAGGTTAGCCAGATTGACGGACACCGCATCGCCGGTCACGACCCCGCTCAGGGCCACATCGGTGATCTCTACCGCATTGGTGCCGTCATAGGCCCTGTCCTCCGCAGTCAGGCCGGTGACAGTCAGCACCTTGGGAACGGCGGTAAAGGTGATCTGATCTTCCGCCGAATAATGGTTGTTATCTCCGGGCTTTGTTGCGGTAATGGTCACTTTACCTGTACCAGTGACAGTGACCTTGCCGGAACTGTCCACAGCGGCGGCGCCGCTGGCGGACCATGTTACACCGCTTCCGGCGCTCAGGGCAAAGGTATCGCCGTAGGTGATAGTGCCGGAGGGCAGGCCGGTAATGCTGGGCGCAGTCTGGCTGGCCTTGGTAATCGTGCCGGTGGCATTTACCGAGCTGTTGGCGAGATTGTAATTGTTTGCCTTGGCACTGCTTTTTAGCTCTACGAGGATGGTAGCAGACTTATTTTCCCCAGCATTCGGGTCATCATAGTTGCCAAAGGCGGCGTAGTCCTCGCCGAGGGCCAGTGTTTCGCCGTTTACCAGCCCGGTAAAGGTCACGCCGGACACCTCAGCCGTATGATAAGTGGGTTTATAGGGCCTTGTCTGAATGGTCACGCCGGTGACGGTCAGGGGGGCCTTGCTGATGGTCACTGCCAGCGGATCAGTGTTTGCCTTCTCCGTATTAGGCGTTTCCTTAATGTTGGCGGTGAGGGTGTAGGCCCCCGCATCCTTGGGCGTGGCGCTCCATTCAAAGGTCACATCAGTATAATTCGCGCCGGTGATGGTAAGTTGCTCCGCCGTTGGGTTGGGGATCGTCTGGCCGTCATAGGTCTTGCTGGGGTCATAGCCGCTGATAAAGGCGATGGTGGGCTGAGATTTCGTGATCGTCCCCGTTGTGGTGGCGGTGGTGCTGGACAGTGTATAGTTGTCCTTGCTGTCACCCTCCAGGGTGATGCCGCTGGCGGTAATGGTCTTGTCCTCTCCCGCGTTGGCGTTGTCGTAGGCGTAGCCGGTGGCCGTGGCGGTCACGTCATCGCTGCCCACAATGCCCGTCAGGGTAATGGACAAACCTGCGGGAACGGCAGTTGTGCCGTCATAGGTCTTGGCGGCGGTGCCGGTAATGGAGGGCGTCAGCGGGGCGGGGTCAATCGTAAAGTTCAGTTCACACGCATTTGAGCTCACACCAGCATCACTGAAGAAAGATACCTTCAGCTTATGCTTTCCCGCAGTTACCTTTGTGTTGCCGAAAAGTTGTGCCAGTGTCCACGATCTCTCAGCTATACCTTCGTCTGCATTTTTATCAAACTGCGACTGGCTCCCTCCTATATGATGTGGAGCTGGATGTGCCGGAGCGTCTCTCCATCAATGAGCCGGAGGTCTGCGCCCTGTTGGGGAACCTGCTGGAAAACGCGGTGGACGCCTGCCGGGAGGTCCGCCGTTCCGCTCCTTTTATCCGTGTGCGGGGCGCGTGGGAGGACAATCACATCGTTTTCGCGGTGGACAATTCCTGCGAAACGGAACCGGCGTGGAAAGACGGACGGCTGCTCTCGTCCAAGCGGGAGGGCGGCTTTGGCACCGGCACCCGGTCTGTTCAAAGGACGGCGGAGCGCAGCGGCGGCACGGCCAAGTTCACCTATCAGGACGGCGTGTTTTATGCGTCAGTTTTTTTGTATGGGTGACGGCCCTTTTTTCCCGTCATGGACTGAAAGGGCAATCCCCGTTCCCCGGCCCAGCGGTAGACGGTGGTGATATGGATGCCCAGGTGTTCGCACAGGGTTTTACTGGTGATCTCCCTGCGCCGCCAGCGCAGATACCACACGTCAAAATCCTCCGGCACCGGCTTCCGCTTCGCGCCGAATTTCACGCCCCTGGCTTTGGCGGCGGCAATGCCCTCCGCCTGCCGCTGGCGGATGTTCTCCCGTTCGCTCTGCGCCACATAGCTGAGAAGCTGGAGAACGATGTCCGCAATCAGCGTCCCGGTCAGGTCCCGGTGGTTGCTGGTGTCCAGCAGGGGCATATCCAGCACCCGGATGTCGGCCTGTATCTCCTTGGTGATGTACCGCCACTGTTCCAGGATTTCATTATAATTCCGTCCCAGCCGGTCGATGCTTTTGATAATCAAAAGGTCGCCCGGCTTTAATTTTTTGATTAACTTTCGGTAGGCCGGACGGTTGAAGTCCTTGCCGCTCTGCTTGTCCAAGAACAGATTCACCTCCGATATGCCGAGGTTGGTCAAGGCCGCAAGCTGGCGGTCCTCGTTCTGGTCGCGGGTGGAAACGCGGATATAGGCGTAGGTCATGGGCTGTACCTCCACAATAGATTTTGTCCTGTCTATTGTAGCGGATAGGCCCGATTAGGAAAGTAGCGGCTTTGATTTTCAAAGCCGCTACAAACCACTTTATTACACCCCCGCTAATTCCTGATACATCCGCATCAGTTCTGCCACGCATTTACTCTCGGTCATCTCCCCAACCTTGAATCCATAGCCTATCATCACAGCCCGGTCATTGTTCTGGTGGGCCTTCCGCAGTTCCGGGGGCATGGTGGTTTCATCGTAGAGATCGGCAAGGCTGGCGTCCGGGTAGAGGGCACGGGCGTCAAGAATCGCCTGGGCGGTCTGTTCAATTTTGGCCTTTTGTGCGTCCGTAGGCGTGGGCCAAGGGAAGTTGTTGTAGACGGCTGGTGAGTAGCTATAATCGCTTTTTAGTCTGCCTGCAACTACACGCATCCAGGCCATGTGAACATTTGAAATCATTATGCCGAACATATATAGGTCAGCATTTGGAACTAAATAGAGTTTGTTACTTGCTATGATGTCCGGTGTCATGAATCCGATTGGAACATAACGCCGTCTTTCAGAAGATACTTCCGGGATTGCTAAGTAGTTAGAATCAGGCTGACGAATTTGTGAAAAGAGCATGGGGGTTTCAGCTTGGGCTTGAACTGCAACCGTCTTTGTCTTACGGCGGATTTCCGCAACTCCCTTTAACCGCTCCATTATTTCTGGGATTCCTCTATACTCTGTTGGGGAAATACCTTTTAGCCACAAACAGTATCTTTCTTTGCCATTGATGAACTCATAAGAGCCTATGAACGGTTTGACGTATTTTTCACTCTCAGGGTGTTTCGTCAAGAGATCATCACGTTCTTCTGCTGATAGGACTAAGTAGCCGCCATCCCAGGGCTTATTGCCTTGAACAATAGACGGGTAATTGTGCAAAGCACGCCCCCTGGAATTGATAAATATATCTGGTGCTTCGAGAAGATAGCCATTGATATGGGAAACCTCTTTCCCACGGTCGGATTCAAATAGCTGCTTCGGTTTGTCGGAAGTCCCACAAGTAAAACCAACGATAGACGGTGAAGGACTGCTCATAGGAGTAACTGCGGCCTCCGGCGTCCTTGAAGCTGGCCCGCAGCCTGTACTCACCCGCCTGCTTAAACTGGATTTTGCCGCCGTCTGCGGTCAATTCTCCGGTCACATAGTCGGAAACGGGGACATTCTCGCCGTTCCGGGTCAGGGACCAGCGCAGAGGGTTCTCGCCCAATTTCTCAAAGCCAGTCACCAGAGTGACCACGGAATCAGTGTGGAACATCTTCGGCAGATAGAAGCCGGAGACGCCCACGGGGTAAATCTGGATGGAGGTCGAGGCGGTAGTCACCCGGCCCAGCTCGTCCGTCACGCTGGCGGTGAAGGTGTAAAGGCCGGGTTCGGGGAAGAAGCCGTGTCCGCCCCTGGTAGTCAGATCAAAGGGCGGCACGATCTCTTTGCCGTCCCGCAGCACCGTCCAGACCACTTCATTGCTGCCCAGGTTTTCCGTGGTCAGCTTTACATCCTCCGCAGTATCGGTGTGGCTCATATCGTTGGTGGATACGGTCAGACCGATAACGGGGTAAATCCTGATCGTCTGCTCACAGGAATACTCCCGGCCCAGCACATCCACGGCGGAGGCGGTCAGGGTGTAGGTTCCCACTTCGGGGAAACGGACTTTGCCGCCCAGGTTCCCCAGGTCGCCCAGCATGGAGCCGGTCAGGGAAACCGCCGCGCCGTCCTTTGTCAGCGTCCAGGTCACGTCCTGCCCCTGCAAATCGGAGGTCAGGAGATCCACGGGGGTGCTGCTGTCCGTCCACGCGGCGGCTGGGAGGGTGAAGTCCAGGCCAGCCACAGGATAGACCATGACGGAAACAGTGGGAGCGGCGAACACGCGCCCGGTGGCATCGGTCACGCTGGCGGCAATGTCGTAGGTTCCTGCGCTAGTGATCTGGATGGTGCCGCCGTTATCGGTCAGGGTGCCAGAGTAAGCGGTGGCGGTGGCAGGGTCATTGGAAGGGCAGACTTTCCAGGCCATGGGCAGAGCGGTGTCCTTTTCCAGCGTGACGCTGATCTGTTCATCCGTATGGGTGGCGGCATCCGCCGTCAGCTCCAGGTGGAGAACGGGATAGACCTGGATGGTCTGCTCATAGGTGAACGCACGGCCCAGGCCGTCCGTCACGGAGGCGGTCAGGACATTGGTGCCAGTCTGCATGAATTTCGCGCTGCCGCCCTCATTGTCCAGACTGCCCTTGATACCAGCAGCGAGGGAAACGGGCTGACCGTTTACGGTCAGGGACCACTCCACCTTGTTCTCGCCCAGGTTGGTGGAGGTCATTTTTACCTTCACCGTCTCGTCTGGGTGGGCGAACTCCGGGAGCTGGAACGACAGGCTCATAGTGTCCCACACGCTGATCGTCTCGCTGGCGCTGAACGTGCGGCCCAGGCCGTCCGTCACACTGGCGGTCACGGTGCAGCTACCGGCAGAGGGGAAAGTGATCTCGCCGCCGCTGTTGGTCAGCTCGTTCTCAACCACAGCGCCGTCCTCGGAGGTCACTTCCCAGGTCACGTCCAGGTCAGTCCCGGAGAGACTGACGGTGGCGGGCTGGTCAACGTGGGCTGTCTCCGGCACATCCAACGTCAGGACGATCACCGGGTAAACTTCCAACGGCAGGGCTGTGGTGTACTCCTTTCCCAGCCCGTCCGTAACGGTGGCGGTCAGCACATAGGACCCGGCCCCGTCAAAGGTCAGCTTGCCGCCGTTATCGTCCAGAGAAACAGAAATACCCTCGCCGTCACGGGTCAAGGCCCATTGGACAGTCGAGGGTGTGCCATGCTCCACGGTCAGGCTGATTGCTGCCGCTTCATCTTCATGGAGCTTATCAGCGTCAGCAGTCAGGGAGAGGGTCAGGTTCGGGATTACCTTAATCGCCACAGGCTCGGAAGAAAATTCCCGGCCCTGGGTATCCACAGCAACAGCGGTGAGGGCATAGTCCCCAGCGCCATCAAAGGTAAGAGCGCCGCCATTGTCCCCCAGGGTGACAGCGGCCTCTTTGCCGTCATGGGTCAGCGCCCAGTGGATGGAATCAGGCTTGCCGCCCTCCACCGTCAGGCCAATCTCCGCAGTTTCATCCTCATGCACCTTGTCCGCGCTGGCGGTCACAGTGGGGACGATCACCGGCAGGATGGTGATGGACTGGCTGGCGGTATACTTCTTCCCAGCAGCGTCCATGAGGGTGGCCGTCAGGGTGTACTTGCCCGGTTCAGTCAGGGAGAGGGTGCCGCCGTCCCTGGTGAAGCCTTCCGGCATGGGGACGCTGTTCCCGTCACGGGTCAATGTCCAGATCACGGAGCCAGTCAGGTCGTTCTTGGTCAGCAGCTTCACATCCTCGGCCCGGTCGGTGTAGCCGTACTCCGGCAGGGAAAAGGCAATGTTCCCGATGGGCAGGACTTCCACGGTTTTCTCGCAGAAGCCGGTGCCGCCGCTGTTCTCCACGGTGCCTTTCAGCGTGTAGCGGCCAGCCTCCATGAAGAAGCAGGTGCCGCCGTCCTTGGTGAAGCCCTCCGGCATGGCGATAGATTTTCCGTCATGGGTCAGCTCCCAGGTGACGGCAGCCGCGCCGGTAAGGGTAGTTTTCACAGAAAGGGAATCCCCCACATACCGATACGCCGGAAGGTCAAAGGCGATAGCGCCGTTATAAGCAGAAACACTATATCAATCTTGCCTTGTTTTGGCCTTATCCTGCCAACCCTTGCGATACTGCTTAGGCGTACAGCCTATTCGCCGGAGAAATGCTTTCCCAAAATAACTGCTGGTTCCAAAACCACAGGCATGGGCAATTTCCGTGATAGACAAATTACCCTCTCTCAAGAGATGGCAAGCCTCCTGCAATCGGTAACTTATGATATAATCTGTCGGCGTCGTATGCAGGCAGTCCCGAAATACCCGGTAACATTCACGTTCGCTGATATATGCTGATCCCGCCAGTTCTTTTATCGTGATAGCGTTTGAATAGTGCTTCCGGATAAAAAGCATCATTGTTTTTATCGCTTCGACATTAGGGAATTGTCTGTTATCTGGATGAGCGTTTAAGCAGAACATTTTGTATAATAAAAGCCATATTTCCAACAAAGCCCTTTCGATTTTGATTTCAAAGCCTATCTCACATTTCTGAAAACAAAAAGCGTCCTGGATCAGCCGCAGCGCACGGGCTTGTTCGGGCACGTCCTGGCGCAACGGCAGTATTTCGAGTTGAGGATTTGCCAAAAGAGGGACAAAGTATGTCTGCTCGATCAAGCTGCCCTGCCGCCCAGCTAAGAATGAGGGGTCAAATATATGGAGGAGCTGTATATTCCGCTGCTCCGAAGTCAACACTCTGGTCTTATGGAGTACGTTGAAATTGACCATCCCTCCAGAACCGGTAGGAAAGGAAATTTTTCCATTTGGAGTTTCGTATTCCAGCGCACCACTTTCGATGTAGAATAGCTCAACTGGTTTATGCCAATGCCAGGGTGCAATAGACGCCTCGTATTTATCTAATTCCGCGCAAGTCGCAATGTAGGGAAACTCTATGGAATAGCCAGGCAGGTATTCTTCTCTTGTTTGGCTGTTAAGTTGGATACCCTGCACAATTTGCATAACTCTCTCCCCAAAAGTAAATGCTTGGCCTGTTATTGCCAAATTCAGCGTATCATTCTGATAGGTAATTATAGCACGCCTTTTTTAAAAGAACAAGGACAGGAATGCAGCTCCCACCCTTGTCTGTCATGGTTAAAGATTATTCTCAAATGCCAACAGTGTTGTGGATAAAGTTTCCCGTTTATAAAGTTATGATAATTCGACAAATTGTGTCTCATGGTGAGATTTAATTCCGGGGGGCTGGCGCACTCAAGCTGGCCTTTTGCGGGGTGCCCCCTTACCCACAAAAACTGCCGCCGGGCGCTGGCTGTCAAGGCTGGGCCGGGCCAACG
>OFFU01002277.1_pt1 | contig 10560 bp, 9 predicted proteins | sample 1521451 | NCBI WGS metagenome assembly OFFU01 (sample SAMEA3504106, study PRJEB24116) | mouse gut metagenome | biome: mouse gut; feature: mouse-associated habitat; material: faeces | place: Denmark | collected 2011 | reverse complement strand
GCGCCGCCTCGTTTCCGGCTTCCCCTTCCTGCCACTTCTCTTCGTTATACTTTTCTTTTAAACGCTCGTAAGAAGCTTTAACTTCCTCGTCAGTCGCGCTTGCGTCCACTTCTAAAATTCTGTAATTTTCCTGATTCATAATATTTCCTTTTAATTTTTCACAGTCCGTTCAAGCTTTTCCTGCTTCTCCCTCTTTTCGCCCCGCATCACGCGGTTCGTTTCGGCAGGCAGTCCCAGAAGAATAATATTGTCCGTCAGATCTCTGTTGAACGCAAACGGAATTTTTGCAAGATTTTCCCGTATCGAATAAAAGAGCGTATCGAAGAGAAAACGGATCTCATCCCCTTCTTTTTCCATGAGCTGTGTTAAGCTCGCCTTGCCGTAGCTTAACACAAATGGATTGTAGTTATTCTTCTTTCCGTCTTTTTCGTAATCGTCCAGTGCGTCGATGAGATATACCCACTTGCCCAGTCCGTAAAAAAGCTGCCCCGTCGCTTCGCTCTTCTTCTCTTTGAGAAAGTGATCGGAGAGCGCACGCATCATATTCGCCGTAGGATCGGCCGCCCTGTCGCAGGAAGCGGTTTGAGCCTTCTCCGTTCTGCTCTGCTCCTTCATGTAACCGTCGACGATCCCGACGAGCGCGGGATACTTCTTCTTTGCTCTTTTGAATCCACGCTTGAAGAACAGCCTTTTGCCGCGCCCCTTGCCGCCGTCCGCAATGTCGTCAGTGAGTTTATAATACAAAAGTATCGTATTCAGGGCGCCGAGTTCCTCCGTAAGCGCATCTACGCATGCAATCGGACGTTTTTTGACGGAGTGCTGAACGCAGTGCGACTTCTCTATTTTAATGTCGATCCCGGCAATGTTATGAAGAAGCGCCGATAAAAACGCGACGTCGTAGGTGAGCCCCATGCGCGCGATACTGCCGCACGCTTTTCCGATCCCCTTGCACAGTCCGCAATACATCGCTTTATAGAGCATGAAGTCTTTGATATATAAATTTGGCAAATCGTAACGAACGTAACCGAACATCAGTCCCCCTGATAGAAGCCTACCTTGCGATAAACCTTCGATAAGGTCCTGCGTGCAGTCTTGAACGCACGCTCCTGCCCCGCTTTGAGGACGGAAGAGACGTATTCCCTGTCGGCAAGCAGCCGCCTCTGTTCTTCCTGTACGGGCGCGAGCGCGTCGGCAACCGTTTCGCCTACTGCAAGCTTAAAGTCGCCGTAACCCATTCCTTCGAACTCTCTCTCCGCCTCGGCTACCGTACAATTCTTAAAAGCCGCGTAGATCGTCAGAAGGTTAGTCACGCCCTTTTTCTCTTCGGAAGCGCGTATCTCATTTCCGCTGTCTGTGACGGCACGCTTAAATTTGCGGATAACGGTATCCCTGTCGTCCGAAAGAAAAACGGAAGCGTTCAGATTTTCGTCGGACTTGCTCATCTTTTTATCGGGCTCTTGCAAAGAACAGATTTTTGCGCCCTCTTTCATGATATAGGGTTCGGGTACGCAGAAGGTTTCACCGTAACGGTTGTTAAACCGTACCGCAAGGTCGCGCGCAATTTCAAGGTGCTGCTTCTGATCCGCGCCGACGGGCACCAAGTCCGTTTGATACAAAAGGATGTCCGCCGCCATGAGCACGGGATAATCCATAAGACCCATATTGATATTATCGGCGTGTTTGCGGCTCTTATCCTTGAACTGCGTCATGCGCTCCATTTCGCCTACATAGGCAACGGAATTGAGAACCCAGGTAAGTTCCGCGTGCTGGGGGACTTGCGACTGCACATAGAGCGTGCACTTTTCGGGATCGATCCCGCAGGCGAGATACAAACTTACAAGTTCGAGCGTGCGCCGCCTTAAAAGCGCGGGCTCCTGCCGAACGGTAATAGCGTGCATATCCGCTATCGCAAAAAAGCAGTCGTAACCGTCTTGAAGGGAAACCCAATTACGGATCGCGCCCGTATAGTTCCCGATCGTTAAATTTCCGCTCGGCTGAGCCGCCGAATACAACGTTTTTCCTTCCATAACTTTAACAGTATAACATAGTTTTTGTTAAAAATCAAGACGGATAAGGCGCTTTCCGTCCGCTTTTCATGCCTTTTACACAAAAACCGAAAAACAGACAAAAAGCTCCGCCTGAGGCGGAGCTTTACTGTTATCGATCATTCGGCGAATTTAAGAACTTCCGCGCCGATGTCCTTGGGCGCGACGCATTTTTTAAAGAGAACGGGTTTATAGCGAACGTCCTTGATAGGTTCGGGTACCTTCATTGCCGTTGCAAGATTGATACGCTTGATACATTTGAAGGAATCCTTTACATCGTTCCCCGTGAGCGCATACAAAACGTCCTGCGGAAATTTATAAGGGCTTGCCGTGCTTACGACGATCATCACGCGCTTAGGCGCGAGCGGGTCCCGCTTTTCAAGATAGCGGTCGGCAACGCTCATCGCCACCCCGGTGTGCGTATCCATGGGATAACCGTAGTCCGAAAAATATTCGTAAATACATTCGACCGTGTCGTCCTCGCTCGTAAAACCCGCCGAGAATTCGGAGCGAAGATTTTTAAGTTCCTCCTGCGAAATACAGTACTTCCCCGTTTCGGAGAGCGTATCCATTCGCTCTCGCGTAAGCTCCGCGCTCCTGCCCGAAAGCTCGTAGACAAGCCGTTCAAGGTTCGAGGAAAGAAGAATATCCATGGAGGGCGACATGGTTTTATAGAAGGTGCGCTTCGCATTATAATTGCCCGTGCGGATAAAATCGGTCAGAACGTTGTTCTTGTTGGACGCACACAGAAGCCTTCCAACGGGAAGCCCCATTTTTTTTGCGTAATACGCCGCAAGAATATTGCCGAAGTTCCCCGTCGGCACGGTAAAGTCCGCCTCTTCGCCCGTCTGAATCTGCTCGGAAGTTACAAGGTCGCAATAGGTGGAAAAGTAATAGGCGATCTGCGGAAGCAGCCTTCCGATATTGATCGAATTCGCAGAGGATAACAGATATCCCTTTTCTTTGATTTTTGTTGTATATTCTCCGGAGGCGAAAATTTTTTTGACCGCCGACTGACAGTCGTCGAAGTTCCCCTTGACGGCGACGACGGAGACGTTCTTCCCCTCCTGCGTCGTCATAAAAAGCTTTTGCATGGGAGAGACGCCCTCTTCGGGATAGAACACCTGTATCTTTACGCCCTCCCGATCTTTGAACCCTTCGAGCGCGGCTTTTCCCGTATCGCCGCTCGTAGCGGTCAAAACAAGCACGTCCTCTTTGATTCCTAATAGCACGGAGCTCTTTTTGAGAAGATAGGGTAGAATGCAAAGAGCCATATCCTTGAACGCGCAGGTAGGTCCGTGGAAAAGTTCGAGAATATACTTTCCCTCGTCGATCCTGACAAGAGGCGCGGGATCGCCGTCGAAACGGGCGTATGCCTCTTTCAGCGATTGCAGCAGTTCCTCCCTGTCGAATTCGTCGAAGAACTTGAAAAGAACGGTTGCGGCGCGCTCCGCATAGTCCATTCCGAGCATGGCTTCCATTTCTTCGTCCGAAATTTTCGGAAAAGTTTCGGGAACGAACAGACCGCCGTCCGAGGCGATCCCCTTTACGATTGCCTCTGCGCCCGAAACAGTTTCTCCGCCGCGCGTACTGATGAATTTCATTCTTTTCTCCTCGTATGTAATTCTTTACAGTGCAAAATATCCCTTACGAAAAGGGATATTTTTAACGTTAAATTGAGCTGAAACGAACTTAAAGATACTTCTTGACAAAGTCGGGAAGTTCCTCTTCTGCGCAACTGCACGTAAGAGTCACGGTCAGGCTGCGAAGCGTTGCAACTTTTTCAAGCATATAGAAGAGCTGCGCCATGTCTTTAATATCTTTTCCCGCAATGCGCGTGACGCCGTCGATATATACATATTCGTTATCGTATCCGCCTGCGATCGCGCCCTTGATAAAGCCGCACAGCGCCTCTTCGCCTGCGATCGAATAATCGCTGACGTCGATAAAACGAATATCGCGCTTTAAGTCGTACATATAACGCTTGGTGTCCGTAATGAAAATAAGATGTCCCTTTGCTTTTTCGATCGCGCCGTTTGCCGCGTCGATAATTTTTTTGGTTTTTCCGCTTCCTTTCGTTCCGCAAATAATTTTGATCATGCCTTCCTCCACTCGCCTAAGGCGATTTCTTTATATTATTGTATCAAGTTTTTAATCACTTTTCAAGAGTTTTTCGAAAAAAAATTATTTTATTCCAAGCTCATTAAAAATGCGTCGATCCGATCGAGCCCTTCGAGCATCTCTTCCATCGAGAGCGAATAAGATAGACGCACGCATTCGTCCGCGCCGAACGCCGCTCCGGGAATGACCGCGACTTTTGCGGCATCCAAAAGAACGTCGGCAAAGCTTGCGGAATCGGTGATCACGCGGTCGTCGAACTTCTTGCCGTAAAAGTCCTTTACATAGAGCATCGCATAGAACGCACCGTCGGGGATGATGCAATATGCGCCCTTGAATTCGGAAATACGCTCGATCATCGTGAGCCTTCTTCTCGCAAAACGGGCGACCATTTCGTCGACCTGCGCCTCTGGCGAATTGAGCGCCCTGACGGCGGCATACTGCGCAATCGAGTTGGGGTTGCTCGTTGCGTGACTCTGGAAGGAGTCGATCGCTTTTGCGATCTCCTTGGGCGCCGCAAGATAGCCGATACGCCAACCCGTCATTGCGTACGTTTTGGAAACGCCGTTGACGGTGATCGTGTGCTCCTTCATGTATTTGGAGGACGCCGCGATAGAAAACGGCTTCACGTCTCCGTAAACGAGTTTCTCGTAAATTTCATCGGAGAGAACGTATATCCCCGCTTTTTCGCAGACGGCGGCAAGCGCTCTTACTTCCTCCTCCGTATATACCGCGCCCGTCGGGTTACAGGGGGAGTTGAAGATAAAAAGTTTCGTCTTGGGTGTGATTGCGGCTTGGAGCTGTTCGGGCGTGATTTTGAAGCCCGTTTTTTTGCTCGCCTTTACGGTAACGGGCACGCCGCCGCACACCTTTACGATCTCGGGATAGGTAAGCCAATAGGGCGCAGGAATAACGACCTCGTCCCCTTCGTCGATCAGCGCGTAACACACGTTAAAGATGGAATGTTTTGCGCCGTTTGAAACGATGATCTGAGAGGGCTCGTAAGATAGCCCGTTATCCCGTTCGAACTTTGCCGCGATCGCGTGTTTTAAATCGGGCATACCCGAGGAAGGAGTGTCCTTCGTAAAACCTTTTTGGAGCGCCTCTTCCGCCGCCGCGATGATGTAGTCGGGCGTATTGAAATCGGGCTCTCCCACGCCGAACGAAATCACCTTTTCTCCCGCCGCCTTCATGGACTTCGCCTTTGCGCTGATCGCAAGCGTAAGCGAAGGCGAGATGCTCGTAATTCTCTTCGCAAGTACGTTCTTTATCATAAGCTACCTCGTAAGGTCAAGTTTCCCCGCCCGCCAGCTGCGCTTCCCTGTCCGCCCGTGCAAGCGCGTCGACCATTTCGTCGAGCTCGCCGCCCAAAAAGGCTTCCATGGAAAAAAGGCTCAGTCCGATCCTGTGATCGGTAATACGCCCCTGCGGATAGTTATACGTTCTGATCCGCTCGCTTCTGTCGCCCGTGCCCACCAAACTTTTGCGGTTTGCCGCTTCTGCGCTGTCCGCACGCATTCTGTAATGATCGTAGAGCCGCGTTTTCAAAACCTTCATCGCTTTGTCTTTGTTCTTTAACTGACTGCGCTCGTCCTGACAGCTCACGACGATTCCCGTGGGAAAGTGCGTAATGCGGATCGCAGTCTCCGTCTTGTTGACTTTCTGCCCGCCCGCGCCCGAAGAACGGAACACGTCGATCCTGATATCTTCGTCTTTGATTTCCGCGTCAAACTCCTCCGCCTCGGGGAGCACCGCAACGGTTGCGGTGGAGGTGTGTATCCTGCCCTGCGATTCCGTTTCGGGAACTCTCTGCACACGGTGTACGCCGCTCTCGTATTTGAGCCGAGCATACGCGCCCCTGCCGCTCACATTCACGACCGCCTCTTTGACCCCGCCCAGCTCCGTTTCGTTGAGATCGACGATCTCGAAGCGAAACCGTTTGGAAAGGCAGTAGTTTTCGTACATCCTATATAAAACTCTGCCGAAGAGAGCCGCTTCCTCGCCGCCCGCGCCCGCGCGGATTTCGAGAACGCACCCCCTTTCGTCGTTCTTGTCTTTGGGAAGAAGCAAAATTCTGAGTTCCGCTTCAAGCGCAAGCGCCCTCTCTTTAAGGATCCCGCACTCGTCGAGGAGAAGTTCTTTCATCTCTCCCGACTCGTTTTCCGCCTCTTTTTTCGCCGCTTCGAACTCCGATCTCACATTGCAGAGATCCCGCCAGACGAACACGATCTCCTCCGACTCCGAACGCTCCTTCGAGAGTTTTTTGAAGAGAGCGGGATCGGACACCGTTTCCGCCTTAGAGAGAAGTTCGCCGAGCTCCTCGTACCGTTTTTCGATCGCAAGCAGCTTCGCGTCCATTTAAAAACCTATCTTGATGACGCGTTCCACGCCGGCAAGGTCGCGCACGACCATCGCGTAATCGCAACGGGAGACCGACGTAAAAATTTTAATGATCTCCTGCGCCTGGTTTTCGCCGCATTCGAGAATAAGCATTCCGCCGCGCGCAATGTAACGGCTTACCTTTTGCGCGATCCTTCTGTAAAAATCAAGTCCGTCGACGCCGCCGTCCAAAGCGATACGGGGTTCGAAATCTCTCACTTCCCGTTGAAGGGAAGAAATTTCTTCGCGCTTGATGTAGGGCGGATTCGCCGTGATAAGATTGTATCTTCCGCGCAAGCCGTTGAAAAGATCGGTCTTGATAAAATTGATGCTCGCCTTATTGAGACGGGCGTTGGAGCGCGCGACTTCGAGCGCCTCCTCGGAAATATCCGTCGCCGTTACGGAGACCATTTTATCCTTTGCCGCCTCGCACGCGATTGCGATCGCGATCGCGCCGCTGCCCGTGCAGAGATCGAGAATGGCGTCCCCCTCGCGCAGAGAAGCGACCGCCTCTCTTACGAGTATCTCCGTTTCGGGACGGGGAATAAGCACTCTTTCATCTACTTTGATGCGGTAGCCGTAGAACTGCGTATCGCCGAAGATATACCACAGCGGTCTGCCCGTAAGTCGGGATTCGTAAATATCGAGAATGCGTTTACAGTATTCCTGTTTGACGATCCGCTCTTCACTCAAAGAGCTTCTCGGAATATTCAGCGTTAAGGCGAGTATCCACTCCGCGTCCGTCTCGTCGATCTCCCTTTCCGCAAAGCCCTTTTTCATCATGGCAAGCAGTTTGGAAAGCTTCTCTTCTGTCGCAAACGTCTTTTCGGGAGATTCGGGATCGCGATCCATTTCAAGCACCTTTTCGAACGCCTCTATGGCGCATTCGATCATGTCGTCGCTGGGCTCGCGCGTCGTGAGCATCTGCATTAAATAGCCGGGAGCTTTCAGTGGCAGAAGCAAGGGAGAATTCGAAAGCGAAAGCAGTTTTAAAATTTCGTACGAAACCGCCGCAACGATCGGAAGGCACGCAAACTTGATGAGAACCATGATCAATACGTCGAGGGTGGAGTTCCCCGTCGTCATGCCCGCAAGCCCTACGACGAGATACCCCGCAAGCGCAAACATTAAAATGGAGATCAAAAGAACGATAAAGATAAAGGTTGTTCCGCACCTGTCGTGCAGACGGGAACAGGACTTCACGTTCTCCTTTGTGAGAGGAAGCCCGTATTCATAACAGTTGATCGTTTTGTGCTCTGCACCGTGATAACGGTATGTCTCACGCAGAGATTTAAAGAGGAGCGTGAACAAAATATAAAAGATAAAGATGACGAGCCTGAAACCGCCCTCTATCAGATTATAATAAATACCGCCCTGACCCCAATTCTTTAAGTCGTTGAGTTCGCCGTTCGCTCCGCGGCGCACCGCCTCGTCGACGAGCTTCGTTAAATAATTGGGCAGGAACGCAAAAAGACCGATGGCGATCACGATCCCGAAAAGGGTCGCGATAAAGGTAACGATATCGCTCGCGCTCACCTTCCATTTCTCTTCGATCCAGGCGGAAAACTTGCTGCCCGATTGATCGTCCTCCGAAACGGCGACCTCGGAACTGCGGAGCAGCGCCTTCATTCCGTCGACTAAGGAAAGCACGAAACTGATAATACCACGCACGAAAGGAATGCGCGACCACTTTCTCCTTTTTTCGGGAGAAGCGATGCGCTTAGCTTCCATATGAATTTCACCTTTATCGTCGCGCACGACGGTAGCCATGCCGCTCTTTCCGCGCATCATGACGCCCTGAATAACCGCCTGCCCGCCGATATAAGTCCGTTGCGTTTTCTTTTTCATATCTGCATTACCGAAGACATATTAAAAAGATTTCCTAACAAAACAGCCTCTCGGATAAGAGGCTGCACACGATTAAATTCCGTATCTTTTTTTGAACTTATCGACACGTCCGCCTGTATCCACAAGTTTTTGTCTGCCTGTGAAGAAGGGGTGGCATTTACTGCAAATATCAACTTTCAGCACGTCGGAATCCTTCGTCGTACCCGTCGTGAAAGTCGCTCCGCAAGCGCAAACGACCTGCACTTCGTGATATTTCGGATGAATGTCAGCTTTCATATTTTTCACCTCACTCGGTATTATACTGATTTACGAATGATATTATATCCGTTTTTTTATCTTTCGTCAACTGATTTTGGAATACAAACGAAAATTCTTGCGTATTAGACGTTCATTTTTTTATATTTTACGGTTTCGGGAGAATTTGCGTGAATTGCTTGCCAATTTTCGGAAAAAGAAGTATAATATACTAAGCCTAACGGCTGCAAAGCGGATTTTTTTCGTTTAAGGAGATTTCCATGAATTCCTGGAAACTTGTCAGACCGCGCGAACTTATTAAGGAAGAACTCCCCGTTCCCGAACAGGAAGAGGGCAAACTCCGAGTCCGCGTGACCAAACTGCTTTTAAGCAGAGTAGACGCCGAAATCTATCGCGGGAACGTAACGGCGAAATTGCCCCTCATTCCCGGACGGTTTGCCGTAGGACAGATTTCAGTTCAGAACGACAATACGCTCTTTCCCAAAAATACGCGCGTGCTCTTCCACACCTATCGCGAAACGCCGAATCTGGGCGTAATAACCAAAGACTTTACGGAAGAGGACGTGAGCGTATGCGGTATGACGACGAACGGCTTCATGCGCGAATTCATCAACGTATCGCCCCACGACATGACCCCCCTGCCCGATTCCATCAGCGATGTCGACGCACTTCTCGTGCACTACATTTCGATCGCGAAGACGGCGATCGACAAGCTCAATGCGAAAAAAGGCGACCGCGTCGCGGTTATCGGAGCGGACTTTTTGGGGATCCTGATTTCGCAGTTGCTCATTTATCAACAGATTTCTCCTATTCTGATCGACTCCCATCCCGAACGGCTGTTCTTTGCAAAGAAATGCGGCGTTTACTATACGATGACCGCAGACAGCTCCGTGATAGACGAGGTCGCCTCCGTCACGGGCGGCAGGCTTGCAGATAAGGCGGTATATGTAAAGACCGCGGGCGAAGATCCCGTTCTGCCTGCAATGCTGCTTGCACGGGGCGGAACGCTCGTCGGCTGCGTCTCCGACCGATCGGGCTTCTCGGCGGATCTGGGGTATGCGATCCGCAAACAGGTCAATTTCGGCTTCGTTTCTGATCCCTCTACAGACGGTACGCTCGAAGCTTCGATCAATCTGATCGTGAACAACGCGATCAACCTCGAACCATTGAAGAGCACTATGAAGACGATCGCAAATCCTTCGGACTTCTTCGACAACGAACAGGAAGATTTTTCGATCGACACCTTCTGCATTCATATCTTTAATTTATTTTGAGCGGATTCCCGTCCTCGGAATGGGGACGGGAAATTTATTGCGCCATGCTGAAATTTATTGCATCCGATCTAGACGGAACTCTCCTCGACGGAGAGCGCCGCATTCCCGAAGAAATATTCCCCCTCATACGCGAGATGACGAAGCGGGGAATTTTGTTTTGTCCTGCAAGCGGAAGACAATACGCGAATCTGAAAAAACTCTTCGCGCCCGTTGCGAACGACGTTCTTTTTATGGCAGAAAACGGCGCACTCGTCAAGTATCGGGATAAAACCCTTTACCTGAACCCCATTCCCGAAGAACTTATCGGGGACGCGCTCGACGCGATACGCTCCGTTCCGCACGTCTTTCCCATGCTCTGCGGAAGCGAGAACGCGTATATCGAGAATACCGAAGAACCCTTTCACACCTGTGCACGCCTCTCCTACGACAACTGCATTAAGGTCGGTTCGTTAAACGACGTGATCGGCAGAGAACCCATTTGCAAAATCGCAATTTACGACGCGCTCGGCTCACACAACAACTCCATTAAATATCTTCCCGAAAAAATCCCTTTTTTAAGAACGATCCTTTCGGGCGCAGATTGGTGCGACGTTGCCGCCCTCACGGCGAACAAGGGCGACGCAATGCGCTTTATCAAAGAA
>OFFU01002276.1_pt1 | contig 10560 bp, 11 predicted proteins | sample 1521451 | NCBI WGS metagenome assembly OFFU01 (sample SAMEA3504106, study PRJEB24116) | mouse gut metagenome | biome: mouse gut; feature: mouse-associated habitat; material: faeces | place: Denmark | collected 2011 | reverse complement strand
GACACGGCGGGACAAGTTGCACCGGGTCAACACATTCCTCATGGCTCTGACCACGGTGTCCGCCTTTTTCGCCACCTATCTGGTGCGCGGCAACGTGGTGAACTCCGTGCACGCCTTTGGCGAAGGTGGCGTCGGCCCGGCGCTGCTGATCTTTGTGCTCTCTTCTCTTGTCATTTCTTTTTTCTCCTCCCGGCAGGCCGGGCGCGGCAATGCGGCCGAACTGGGCGGGCTGGAAACGCGCGAAGGCTTTCTGGTGCTCACGGCCTGGATGCTCATTGCCATAGCCTGCGTCATCCTTGTCGCCACGCTCTGGCCTGTGATCACCACGGCTTTCGGCAAAACTTCCAGCGGCCTTTCGCAGGAATTCTACAATCGCGTCTGCCTGCCCCTGTTCACCGTGGTTATGGCCCTGCTCGCCGTCTGCCCCTGGCTGGGCTGGAAAGGCGGCGTGCGCGACTGGCCCCGCCTGGGCGCGGTGGCGGCATCTTTTGCGGCTTCCGTGGCTGCGCTGTGGATATCCGGCATCCGTGACGCCCTGCCGCTCATGGCGGCAGGGCTGAGCATCGCGGCCCTGCTCAGCATGGTTCTGGTAATGGCTGAACGTTCCACTCGCTCCAGTCGGCCCACCCTGGCCGCGGCTCTGGTTCATTTCGGCCTGGGCCTTGTCGCCCTGGGCATCGCCTTTTCCGGGCCGTACTCCACACAAGTGGAAACTTCGCTCGGCAAGGGGGAAAGCGTACAGGTCGGCCCGTACACCGCCACGTTGAATGAACTGTACGAAGGCCGCAGCAGCAACGGCGCGTATGAATTTCTGGAAGCCGAAATCCGGCTGAGCAGACACGGCAAGGATATCGCCGTGGTCAGCCCCCAGCGCAGGGTCTATGCCAAGTTCAGCCAGTCCGCCTTTGCCGAAGCTGAAACCCGCCCCTCTCTCGGCACGGAATTCTACGCCACGCTACTCGGTCTGGAACAGGGCAGCAAGGCCGTGCTCCACCTCAGTGCCCATCCTCTGGTCAACTGGTTATGGATAGGCGGCGCCATCATGGTGCTTGCTCCTTTCCTCGGTCTGCGCCGCCGGCGTCCTGCGGAACACGACCGCGCAACGTCCGGCGATGCCTGATTGCGAGCCGTCCATGCCTGCCGCAGCTTTTCCTGAATCAGATCCCCTGTTGCGCCTTTGCGGCGTGAGCAAGGCCTTCGGGCCGCGCGTGCTGTTCCGGAACATCAGCGCGGAATTCCGGGCGGGAAGCATCACTCTGCTGGCCGGAGCCAACGGTGCGGGCAAATCCACGCTGATGCGCATCATGGCAGGCCTGGGACAACCCGATTCCGGCAAAGTGGAACGCCTGACGGATGAGGCGGAAAGCGCCTTTCTCGCCCACGCAACATTCATCTATTCCGGCCTCAGCGCGCGGGAAAATCTGCTGTTCTGGGGCCAGGGCCTGGGACTTTCCGCTGCGGAACGGAATGCGGCGGCGGACGCGGCGCTGGAGCGGGTCGGGCTGGCCCGACATGCCCATGACCGGGCGGGCATTTTCTCGCGGGGCATGGCTCAACGTCTCAATCTCGCCCGTGTACTGCTCGCCAAGCCACGCCTGTTGCTGCTGGACGAGCCGGGCACCGGGCTGGACGTCGCCTCGCGCGCGCTGCTGCGCGATATCGTGCGGGAAGCGCGCGCACGCGGAACGGCAGTGGTCTGGATCAGCCATGATCTCGATACTGACGGCGATCTGGCGGATCGCGTCCTGACCTTGCGGAAAAAGACCCTGGAAGAACGCGTTTCCTCCGCTGTTTCCGCAACTTGCACAAGTTCCGCAACCTTGGAGCGGAATTCCGCGCCCGCCTTTGCCGCAAAGGAAGGAGGATCGCCGTGCTGAAGCTCGCTCTTGCGCTATGCGCCAAGGATCTGCGCCTTATCCTGGGCCGCAGTGCGGGCCTTGCCCAGGCGCTGCTGCTCGGGCTGCTGCTGGTCTTTTTGTTCAGCCTTTCGCTGGAAGCCGGGGATCGCCTCAGCCCCCAGGCCGCCGCGACCATGTTCTGGCTGGCTTCGGCCTTTTGCCAGGTGCTGGTATTCAATATGCTGTACGCCTTGGAAGAAGAAAACGGATCGCGCCTCGGCCTGCTGACCCTGCCTGCGCCGCCTCAAGGCATCTGGCTGGGCAAGGCGCTGGCCGGGCTGCTGCTCCTGCTTGCCGCGCAGGCCGTCTTTCTGCCTGCGACCTTTGTTTTTCTCGGACAGCGCATGGGAGAAAGCCTTGTGCCCGCGCTGTCCGGCCTGCTGCTCACCGATGCGGGCATGGCCGCTTCCGGTTCTCTGCTCGGAGCGCTTTCCGTGGGCAAGGCGGGGCGTGAGTCCCTGCTGTCCATCGTGCTCTTTCCTCTGATAATTCCCCTGCTGCTGGCGGGCATTCAGCTCGGCTCGGCGGGTTTCAACCCCGATCCTCCGCCCGACGGCTCCCAGGGATGGATCGGACTGGCCGCCGCCTTTGACGCGGTGTTTCTGGCCGCTGGGCTGGCGCTTTTTCCCTTTGTCTACAGCGGAGAAGACTGATGCGCGCATTCGCTTTACTCGGCCTCGCCGGGGGCCTGCTCATGGCCTTCTGCCAATGGCTGGTCTATGTGTACGCCCCAGTGGAACAATCCATGGGCATGGTACAAAAAATCTTCTATTTCCATCTGCCCGTGGCGTGGTGGTGTTTTGTCAGTTTTTTTCTGTCCTGCGCCGCAGGCGTGCTGTGGCTGAAAACGCGCCGCCCAAAATGGGATGCTCTTTCCGCCACAGCGGTGGAAGTGGGCATGGTTTGCGCTACGCTCGCGCTGATTACCGGATCCATATGGGCGCGCCACTCATGGGGCGCGTGGTGGACCTGGGATCCGCGCCTGACCACAACGCTGGTGCTGTGGTTCATCTATGCAGGGTATCTCGCCCTGCGCTCCATGCCCCTGCCTTCGGGCAAACGCGCTTCCATGTGCGCGGTGGTGGCCATTGTCGGCTTCCTTGACGTACCGCTGGTCTTTCTTTCCGCCCGCTTGTGGCGCTCTATCCATCCGGCGGTCTTTGCCGCAAAAGGCGGCGGGCTGGAGCCGCAAATGGCCGTGGCGGTCATTGCCTCCGTACTCTGCTTCGGCCTGATCTGGGCTGCGCTGATTATCCTGCGCTGCCGCCAGACTCTGCTGGAAGCGAAGCTGAACGAAGCAGCCGCCGAAACAGCTCCGGACGAAAGTGAAGCAGGTGAAAACTGAGCCCAAACGTGAAACTGTGCCGTCGACACCGTGGATGGAACCATAACATCAGCAACGACCTCAGGAGAATTTCATGAACGCGATACATTGGCTCATGGCGGCGAACGCCGCCCTCTGGATCGGATTCGGCGCCTATCTCTCCTTCCTGATCGGCAAACAGCGCGCTCTGGAAACCCGTGTTGCCCAGCACGCAACCAATGCCGCTCCGGAGGACGACGATGAATAAGCCCGGCCTGTCGGCCCGCATCACGATCATCATGCTCTCACTCGGCCTTGTTGCCATGTTGGCAGCTTCCCTGAAATACCGCCTCGAAGATCATCCGCTGATTACCAATATCGCGCCGCACACGGCCCGCCAGGCCGCTCCTGTGGAAAACAGCGCTCCGGAGCAGGCTCTGGACGCCATGGCGGAAGTCATGCAAAACGACCCGGAACAAGCATCCATGATTGCGCTGATGCTGAGGATGCAGATGAATCCAAACGATCCGGACACGCTGCTCGATCTTTCCGATATGTTCATCCGCGGGAACGATCTGGAACGCGCGGAAAATTTTATCAACCGCGCAGCAGTGGCCGCGCCGTCCGACGCCCGCCCGCCCTTCTATCTCGGCGTGCTCAGGGAACGGCAGGGCAAGTACGCGGAAGCGGCGGACTCGCTGGAACGTTCCCTGTCCATGCGGGATAACCCGGCGGCACGCTTCAGCCTGGCGGTTCTGCGCATTTATCATCTGAACGACAAGGCCGCGGGTAAAGCACAGCTGGAAACCGCCCTCCAGGCGCCCGGCCTGACCGACCATCTGAAAAAGCTCATCGAAGAGGAGCTGTCCAAGCTGTGAACACAAGCGGCATTTCAGCCCGGCCGGACACCATCGCAGCAGTGGCCACTGCTCCCGGCGCGGGCGGCGTGGGCGTCATCCGCATTTCCGGCCCGCTGGCAAAACATTTGCTCGAACGGATTTTTCGCCCCTCCTCGCCCCGCTTTGCGGGCTTTGTCCCGCGCAAGATGCACCACGGGCACATTGTAGATGACCGGGGCGGAACACTGGACGACGTGCTGACGGTTTTTTTTCCGGGTCCGCATTCCTTCACCGGGGAAGATGTGGCGGAAATCCACGGACACGGCGGCCCTGCGCTGCTTCATACCGTGCTGGACGCGGTACTGGATGCGGATATTTCTGCCACATCCGGCGCGGAAGGCGGGCGCGTCCGCATGGCGGAACGTGGAGAATTCACCAGGCGGGCCTTCCTGAACGGGCGTATGGATATCTCCCAGGCCGAAGCCGTGGCGGAGCTTATCGCCTCGCCCGGCGCGGAAAGCGCGCGTCTGGCATCCGCCAAGCTGGAGGGCCTGCTCGGCAAGCGCGTAAGCGAACTGCGCGACCGGCTTGAATACTTGCGGCAGCGTGTCTGCCTTGCCGTGGACTTTCCCGAAGAAGAAAGCGAATGCCTGCCTCCTGCCGAATTTGCCGCAGTTGCCGGTGAAGTGGCAGACGCCCTGCGCGGTCTGCTCGCCGCATACGAACGTGCCCGCATCTGGCGGGAAGGAGCGCTTGTCGCCCTTGTGGGGCAAGTCAACGCGGGCAAATCCAGCCTCATGAACGCCCTGCTGGGCCGCCCCCGGGCCATTGTCACAGAGTGCCCCGGCACCACTCGCGATTATCTTGAGGAAGAATGCCGTATCCTCGGGCTTCCTGTCCGGCTGGTGGATACCGCCGGGCTGCGTGAAGGCAGTGAAGACCCCATTGAACGCGAAGGCATGCGCCGGGGACGGGAAAAAATGCAGGAAGCCGGACTGGTGATTCTGGTGCTGGACGGGGAACGCCTTGCCGCTCTGTCTGAACGGGAGTGTGACCTTGCACTGCGCGCGGAGCTTGAAGCTCTGGACGGAGTGGACTGTTCCCGCCGCGTCGCGGTATGGAACAAGGCCGACCTCGCGCCGCTCTCCCCGGAATTACGCAACAGGGCGGAACAAACCCTCGGTATGATCTGCCTGCCGCTTTCCGCCCGTACCGGGCACGGGCTGGAAGAATTATGTTCTCTGCTCGCTGGCAAGGTGCGCGGTGGGAACGCGTCCGGCCCTGATGAAGGCGAAATCGCGCCCAACCGGCGGCAGGCCCGTGTTTTGGAACAGGCCCTGTCCGAACTGACGGAACTGAAGCGGGAAATTGCCGCCCATATTCCCCCGGATTTGTGCGGCCTGCGCCTCGACACGGCCTGCGTGCACCTTGGGGAGGTCATTGGGCTGAACAGCACGGAAGAAACGCTGAACGCCATTTTCGCCGATTTTTGCATCGGGAAATAGGCGTTATTGCGGGCGTCCGTATCAGATTTCTGAGGAAAAAATCTCGCTTGATGGCGGCATGTATGAAGTTGGGCTTGCAGGGCTGTGCGCAAGGCTATACTACGCTCCCGGCATACACATCCGGACGGCAGCCGCGCGCGGCTTCCTTGTCGCCGACAGGCTTGTTCCCGAAACAGTTCAACGGCTTTCTCCCCCTGTCTCAGCCCAGCGTCCGCCGCATTTCGTCCAACGCGCCTTCCCGGAACATGTCCAGGGCACGGGAATGTTTACGAACGGAATAGACTCGGTTCACATCCGCGCAGGGCAAAGCCTCCCAGGCCCGGCCGATGCGCGCGGCCATATTTCCCTTGTCCGCCCAGGGGGCTTCGGCATAATTCACATAAATATTTACCCAACGCGCCACATGCGGCAGTGCAGCGGGCGGATTACGCCAATCCACCGGGTCCAGCGTCACCAGAAGGGCCACGGGAACGCGCTCGTGAGCCACGGCGTCCAGCACCAGCGAGCTTGCGCCCCAGCTGTGTCCTGCAAGAATCATCTTCTTGCCCTGCCTGGCATACAGCTTGATGATGTCGCGCGCACAGCGCGCCTCGTCGTGTTCCCTGTAGAACACATCGCACCGCGAGGCCAGGTCGTGCGGCAAATTCTCCGCAATCCCCCTCGCGTACCCCTTCAGGCCGTCCATAAAGCCGCCCATCACCAGAAACAGCGGGTTCAATCCGGACGGAGGAACGTTCCTCAGCCTGCGCAGAAAAACCGCTTCCCCCCGTTCACTGGACGGGGGCGCCATTCCGCAGGCGGCGAGCAGGCGGCGCGGATTCCGGCTGGGTACCGCATAGTTTACAAAAATGGGCATCAGCCTTTCCTTTCAACGCATGTTAAGGACATGCCAGCGCCGGAAATATGACCGGACTCCTGTCCGCACCTGTTTCCGCCGCCCGCTTCGTTCGACTCTTCACCAGTCTCGCACAACGGGATACAGGGTTCCGGCGTATCAGGCAGATCCGGCTCTGCAGGGCTTTCTCCGCGCGTCCCTCCCCGATACAGGTCTGTACAGTTATCTGTCCCGCATTCTTCCATAAAAATCTGCCACACAGTGACAAAGAACACCGCCAGAGTGGGTCCGGTGACAAATCCGTCCATACCGAACATCATAAAGCCGCCCAGCGTGGACAGCAACACCATAAAGTCCGGAAGCTTGGTGTCGCGCCCCACCAGGACGGGCCGCAGCAAATTGTCCGCCAGTCCGATGACGCACGCGCCATAGGCGATCAGAATGGCCCCCTGCCAGTACTGCCCCGTAACCAGCAGATACAGTGCCGTCGGCCCCCATACCAGCGCCGCGGCTAATACGGGAATCAGGGAAAGCAGCGTCATCACCACCCCCCACAGCACGGCGGCGCGGATATCCAGAATCCAGAAAATCAGGCCGCCCAGCGCGCCCTGCGCCATGGCCACAAGCAGACTCCCCTTCACCGTGGCCCGCATCACACCGGCGAATTTGCGGAACAACCGTTCCTCCCGGTGATCGCCAAAAGGGAGCGCCCGGATCAGCACATTTTTAAGATGTTCCCCGTCGCGCACGAGAAAGAAGGCAATATACAGCACCAGAGCGAGATTGGTAAGAAAATGGGCCGCTCCGCCGCCGAAGGCCACAGTGCTTTTCGCGATCAATCCCCCCAGGGAAAGCGCCAGCCTGGAAACTTCTGCCTTGATCCGAGCCGCGTCGTAACCGTAGCGGGCCAGCCATTCCTGCGCGGCGGGAAATGCCTCGCGCAGACGATCCACGGCGTCGGCCAGACTGCTGGAATCGGAAGCCAGCCGGGCATACAGCGTGGCGGCCTCACTCAGGCAGGAATACAGAATCCAGGCAGTATAATGACAAACAGGCAGAGCAGCACGGTGAGGACGGAAGCGAGGTTCGGCCCCATCCTCCACCTGCCGCGCAGGAAAATGTTGACCGGGGAAAACAGCACGCCGATGACCACGGCCCAGAACAACACGTCGAAAAAGGGCAGAAGAAGCCAGCCGAACAACGCCGTGGCCGCCGCCAGCAGAAGCAGAAAGGCGCGGGCTTCAAAGCGCCGCATGTCAGCGAACATCAGATACTCCTTGCGTATGAACCCGCATATTAAACACGGCCTCGCTGCGGCGCAAGCACAATACACGAAGCCGCAGAAGGGAAAGTTTTGCAACGGACAGGTCAATCCGCTTGCATAATATCCGTTCCATGCTTATTCTGAACCTATCCTTCCGGGGGATTTATCCTCCGGCGGGACGCCGCCCCCGCGCGGCGCACGTTTTCGGCATCCCGACCGCAAAGACGCGCCTGATATGCGCCTCCGAGCGGAAAGGTCTGAGCCGCCGCCACGCCCTCCTTTGCGGAATCCGTCCGGCGCCTTTCCTTTTTTCGGGAAGGCGTCTTTTCTTTTTCCCGGCGGGGAAAAGCGCGCCCGTTGTTCTCTCCCGCCCTGTAAGGAAAGGTCACATGGAAGAAACACGTCTGGGCACCGTGGGCATCGTGGTGGAAGACATGGAGGCCAGCGCCGCCCTTAACACCATTCTGCACCAGCATGCCGACATTATCGTAGGCCGCCTCGGCATTCCCTACCGCAGCAGGGGGGTGGCCATTATCGCCCTGGCTGTGGACGGCAGTATGGAAGAAATCTCGGCCATGACCGGCAAACTCGGCAAAATTTCGGGAGTTTCGGTCAAATCCGCCATTGCGAAGCAGTAAGGAGAGCCGCCATGTACAATCCCAAATCCCGTGATGCCAACGAATTCATTGACGACGCCGAAGTACGTTCCAGCATTGAAGATGCAAAACGACTCGCCGCCGACCCGGCCAATATCGAGCGCATCCTCGCCAAAGCGGCCAAATGCAAGGGGCTGAACCACCGTGAAGCCGCCGTACTCCTGAACGTGGACGATCCGGCCACGCTGGATCGCATCTATCATCTGGCCAAGGAAATAAAGGAACAGATTTACGGCAAGCGCATCGTGATGTTCGCGCCGCTCTATCTTTCCAACTACTGCGTGAACAACTGCAAATACTGCGGCTTCCGCTGCGCCAACGGCATTGCCCGCGTCAAGCTTACGCAGGAACAGGTCAGCGAGGAGGTGCGCGCGCTGGAGAAGCTGGGGCACAAGCGGCTACTGCTGGAGTTTGGCGAGGACGACCGGAACTGCCCCATTGATTACGTGCTGGACTGCATACGCACCATTTACGCGGAGAAATTTGAAAACGGAGCCATCCGCCGGGTCAATGTGGACATTGCCGCCACTACCGGCGAAAACTATCGCAAGCTCAAGGAGGCGGGCATAGGCACCTATATCCTGTTCCAGGAAACCTACCACAAGCCCACCTATCTGGCCGTGCATCACGGCCCCAAGCAGAACTACGAATGGCACACCGAAGCCATGGATCGCGCCATGCTGGAAGGCGGCATTGATGACGTGGGCATCGGGCCGCTCTACGGCCTGTATGATTTCCGTTACGAAACCGTGGCGCTGCTCATGCACGCCGAACATCTGGAAGCCGTTGTCGGCGTGGGGCCGCACACTATCTCCGTACCGCGCCTTCTGCCCGCCGAAGGCATTGACCTGAAGAACTTCCCCTATCTGGTGAACGACGCGGATTTCAAAAAACTGGTGGCTGTCATCCGGCTGGCCGTTCCCTACACCGGCATGATCCTGTCCACACGGGAACGCGCCTCTTTCCGCAACGAGCTACTCAACGTGGGCATTTCACAGATGAGCGCCGGTTCCTGTGTGGGGGTGGGCGGTTACGCGCATCCCGAGCTGATTCCGGATAATGAGAAGCCGCAGTTTGATCTGGCCGATCACCGCGCGCCGCTGGACGTGCTCAAAGGACTGGTGAAAGACGGCTATGTGCCCAGCTACTGCACCGCCTGTTATCGTGAGGGGCGCACCGGCGATCGTTTTATGCCTCTGGCCAAATCCGGCCAGATCGGCAACTGCTGTCTGCCCAACGCCCTGTTTACCTTTCAGGAATACATGATGGATTATGGGGATGAAGAGTTGAAGACGCTCGGTTCCGCCATGATTGCCCGCGAGCTGGAGCATATTCCCAACGAAAAGCAGCGCGCCCGCGCCGCCCGTGGCCGCGAAATAGACGGTCCCGTACTTCTGCATGGCGTCCTTGACAGCCTGCGAACGGTTGCCCTTGCCGATCATGCCGGAAAGCCCCTGCTCCATGAGGCGGGGAGCGTAGGCGTCCATGCGGCCGGCTGTGGTCGGCCCGGCGGAACCGATGGCCTGTCCCGGTTTCGCCGGAGAGGGGCCTACGTAATAGACGATCTGGTCGGTCAAATCCACGGGCAGGGGCTCTCCCCTGTCCAGCGTTTCCACCATGCGCTTGTGCGCGGCGTCGCGGGCGGCGTAGATGGTCCCGGTAATGAGAACGCGATCCCCGATATGGAGCGAACGCACCTTGTCCCGAGTCAGGGGCGTAGTCAGACGGATGGGCTCGGACACAGCAACCTCCTCAAAAAGTCAAACGTCGTACCCTTCCGGGGGAAGGGCTCCCTTCCTACAGCTCGGCCTCCGCGTGACGCGCGGCATGGCAGTTGATGTTCACGGCCACCGGAAGGCTGGCGATGTGCGTCGCGCACCATTCCACGTTGACCTTGAAGGCCGTCGTCGTGCCGCCGAGTCCCTGCGGGCCCGTGCCGAGCGCGTTGAGCAGCCCGAGAAGCTCCTCTTCAAAAGCCGCATAGCGGGGATCGGGATTGCGGGTGTCCACGTCGCGCATGGCGGCGCGCTTGGCGCAGAGGGCGGCCAGTTCCATGGTGCCGCCGATGCCCACGCCCACCACCATCGGGGGACAGGGGCTCGAACCCGCCGCGCGCACGGTATCGACCACAAAACGCTTCACGCCTTCGATGCCGTCGGCGGGGACAAGCATCTTCACCGCGCTCTTGTTCTCGCTGCCAGCGCCTTTGGGGGCCAGCTTGAGACGGATGCGGTCGCCGGGCACCAGCCGCACGTGCAGC
>OFFU01002274.1_pt1 | contig 10566 bp, 6 predicted proteins | sample 1521451 | NCBI WGS metagenome assembly OFFU01 (sample SAMEA3504106, study PRJEB24116) | mouse gut metagenome | biome: mouse gut; feature: mouse-associated habitat; material: faeces | place: Denmark | collected 2011 | reverse complement strand
ACGTGGTCTCGGCGGTGCTGCACATGGACGAGCACACGCCGCACATACACGCCACACTTGTACCGATAGTGACGGGAGAGCGCAGGAAGGCGGGACAGAAGAAACCGAAGGAGGGAGGACGAACCTACCGCAAGAAGGCGAATACCGCCAGATTGTGTGCCGACGACGTGCTGAACCGCACCAGACTGCTTGCCTACCACGACGACTATGCCAAGGTCATGGTGAAATACGACCTGCAACGCGGGGTAAGAGGTTCGGAAGCCCGGCATGTCTCCACCGCCCAGTATTACCGCGATTTGAGGCGGCAGACGGACGAACTGGAAGAGAACGTGCGACAACTCCAAGCCGAGCAGGAAGAGGCGGAAAAACGGCTGGAAACGGCCAGAAAGGAAATCAACACGCAAAAGCTGGAGGCGGTCAAGGTGGAGGCAAAGACCGCCATCATAGCAAAGGTGGGTTCTCTTTTGGGCAGTGGAAAAATCAAGGAGCTGGAGGCGGACAACCGCAGCCTTCAGAACGAGATAGCCGCCCGCGAGGAGAGCATAGAGGACTTGCAGGCCAGTCTGCAACGGCAGCGGGCACAGTACGGCAGGGAACTTGCCACGGTGCAGACCGACTACATCCAAAAACTGGAAAGGGAAAGGGAGCGGACGGCATATCTGCAAAAATGGACGGATCGTGCGTGCGGATGGTTCCCGCTTTTCGCCGACGCGATGCGCATGGAGGGGTACTGCCGTTCGGCAGGCTTCACGCCCGAGCAGACGGACCGGCTTTTCACCTTCCAGCCGTTGGAATACAGCGGAAACCTCTACTCCGAAGAGCACAAGAAAAGCCTCTCCGTGACGGACGTCACCGCACAGATGGGGATAGAGCAGGGAGAGAAAGGGAAACGCTTTGTCCTGCGCATCAACGGAAAGAACATCCTCGACTGGTTCAGGGAGCAGTTCGAGAGGCTGCTCCGACGGATACGGCCAACGATACAGCAACCGCAACGGAAAAACAAGGGATTCAAACTGTAATGACTATAAATACTTATGTGCCAACATAAAAAATGCAGGAAATATTATTGCGCTTCCTACATTTTTCATATTTTTGCATTTGAAGAGAGGAAACTCCCTTCAAGACATTTTAGAATTTGAAGAAGCGTTATGCTGAACTCTTGCGAGTGAAAACCTGAGAAATTTTCAAAGATGACAAGAACGGCATAGTGGTTCTCACGCATATAGCGTGGGCTGCTATAACCATATCTGTCATCAAAGGTTTTCTCAGGACCTTCACTCAAAGACGTGGCATGCAGTTCCACGCTTCGTGTTTAATAGAAAACCTTGAGGAGCTGAAAGGTGTACTTAAAAATTAGTTGTATTATGAAAAAAACTTATTTTTTATTTTTGTTGGGATTAATGTCTATTATGACTTTCGGTTTTAGTGCATGTTCCGATGATGACGAAAAAGCCCCCGAATCTTCATCCGCCTTAATAGGTACTTGGGAAAGAATATCTTGCACTTATCAGTATAAGGAAAACGGAGAGATCGTAGATGAAGGCAAAGATGAAGGTAATGATTTGGTTGGTTTTAAATTGGTTTTCAAAGAAGATGGGACATGTAAGAGTGCTGAATACCATACAGACAAATGGGATTGGTTCGATGAAGGTAAATGGAGTTATAGTAATGGAATAATTACAATAACCGACAATAACGAATCAGAATTGATAAAAGTAAAAACATTAACAGACTCTCAATTAATAATCGAAACAACAGATAAATACACAGAAGACGGAATCTTTTATGAAGATTATGAACTCACAGAGTATCGCAAAATCTAATAGGGATTCATCTATATTCACATCGAGCGATAAGTTTCGTAATTTAACAAATAAAACTCTTCAGGAACCTGAAAGTTATTGGAATATCACAATGAAATATTAAATTCAAAAAGTATGAAACTGAAAAAAATATCTATTTTATTCATACTGTTGCCGTTATGCATATTCTTTACAGCTTGCAGCAAAGAGAATGACAACGCCCCGAAACAATCTGAGAACATTATCGATTTTGAGCAGGGAAATATGAATTTTACAGAAGGAGCAGGCGAACAGACATTCTCCTTTACGACAAACACTGCATGGGTAGTAAGCGTAGCTTCCACACGGAACAGGGGAGTCCCTTGGTGCACCGTTGCCCCTACAAGTGGGAATGCAGGTAGCCACACTATAAAGGTCACCACAACCCCAAACGAAACCTATGACGACCGCAGTGTGACAGTCACTTTAAAGGCGGGTGCGGAAGTCAAAAGCTTTGTGGTTTCCCAAAAACAGAAGGATGCCCTCCTGCTTACCAATGACAAGTTTGAGGTGGACCAAGCGGGAGGAACTGTCACAGTAGAAGTGAAATCCAATGTCAGCTATACCGCAACTATCGGTGAGGAATGCAAAGACTGGATAAAAGAGAGCAACAGTACCCGGGCATTGTCCACCACGACAAAAAGTTACACTGTTGCCATGAACGAAGACGGTAAAAAACGTGAGGGAAGCATAATCTTTTCAGACGGTTCCTTAACGGAAACGGTACATATCTACCAAGCTGGTGGTTCCATAATTCTTTTGAGCCAGAACGACTGTCATGTAAGCGCTTCAGGGGAAGAGATTACGGTGGAACTGAGAAGCAATTGTGATTATGAGGTCGTCATGCCTTCTGTAGATTGGATAAAGGAGACCATGACACGCGGCATGTCCAGTCACACACTGCATTATACTGTTGCACCCAATGATTCTTATGACGGCAGGAAAACTGAAATCATATACCGTGACAAGTCGGATAGCAGCATAGCTGACACACTGACCATCCTGCAAGCGCAGAAAGATGCCATCATCATTTCAGAGAAAGAGGTGAAGGTCGGCAGTGAAGGCGGTACGGTTGAAGTGAAAATTGACGCAAACGTGGACTTTGAGATGCAGCTTCCGGATGTAGAGTGGATAAGCGAGACTTCCACCCGTGGATTGTCAACGCATAAAAAGTATTTGAAGATAGCTGAGAATACGGGTGAAACTTCGCGAACAGCAGAAGTTGTTTTCAAGAATACCACCAGCGGGATTGAAGAGACTTTGACCGTCAGCCAGTCCGCCAAAGGAAAGAGGGTGAAGGTTCATGTAGAAAAGGCCGGCACATTGTCTGACTATATTGCAGAATCAGAAAAACTGAATGTTGAGGAACTGGAAGTTTCCGGAAACTTAGGAGGAAAGGACATTGCATTTATCCGTGAAATGGCGGGAACATATAATCACGCCAACACGGAAGGGAAATTGGTTTATTTGGATATGACCGAGGCGAATATCGTAGCGGATGGAGAATATTATCTCCCCAACTCATCAGGAAAGGAGTATTTGCCAACGGAGAACACCATTGGCGAACGTATGTTTACCAGCCGCGGTTTACAGACGATATTACTGCCTAAAAGTGTCACATCAATAGATGACCGTGCTTTTTCCTCGTGCCACTCTCTTAACAAAGTGGTTATCTACGAGAATAGTGTCAAAACGATAGGAATGGCGGCTTTCGAGTATTGCTCCAGTCTTGCTGATATTGTCCTACCAGAAGGTGTGACAACAATAGCGCGCAGTGCTTTTTGGGGTTGTTCCAGTCTTTCCCGTATTGATTTGCCGGAAGGTGTAACAACAATAGGACACAGTGCCTTTTATGGCTGTGAGAAATTGTCAAGTGTCAAGTTGCCCAATAGCCTGACCACCATTGAGGGATTCGCTTTCAGTGGCTGCAATGGACTCACCATTACTATTCCGGACAATGTGGAATCAATGAGTATGCTGACTTTTTCCGACTGTACTGGACTTGATATAACCATACCGGGGCGTTTTTTGACTAAAATAGAAAATCCGATAGGTTCTAACTGCAAAGATGTTCGCGTGACCATCGCAGAAGGAACTACGGTTATTGAAGAATATGCATTTCAGAAACGCCCGGGTATTGTCAGCGTCACGATTCCTGAAAGTGTGACATCGATAGGACATGCGGCTTTTTGGCAGTGCTCGGGACTGACCGATATCATCATTCCCAGCAGTGTAACTGAAATAGGCGATGACGCTTTTAGCAAGTGTACAAATCTTACCAATGTCACACTGCCTGATGGTCTAACTTTCATAGGGGAAGGTGTATTCAGTGGTTGTGTTTCATTGCGTAACATGATTATTCCCGACAATATCCAGTCAATAGGGGGTCGTGCATTCGAGTATTGTTCCCATCTTACAATGACAATACCCGAAACCGTCACTTCAATAGGCAGCCAGGCTTTCAGGAACAATGCAGACCTTTCCATCGCCATGTCCGGAAATCTTTTGGATAATGCTCTTTTCTCTGATTGTGAAAATCTAAGAATAACGTTGTCTAACGGGTCAACGTTTATCAAAGAAAGTGCATTAATAAACTGTAGCGGACTAATAGAGATCCATATTCCCAATAGCGTCTCTTCAATAGGAGCCCATGCATTCTACGGTTGTACCAATCTGAAAAATATCATTATTCCTAATAAGGTGACTTCTATCGAGGAAAGAACGTTTTACGAGTGCAAGGGACTTGTCAGTGTTGTTATTCCCAATAGTGTGAAATCAATCGAGTATGAGGCTTTTAATGGATGTTCAGCTTTGAAAAGCATTGTTCTTCCCGAAGGAATGACATTGATTAAGAAATGGACTTTTGCCGACTGTAGCTCCCTTGTGGATGTTACTTTGCCGAGCACAATGACCACACTGGAGTACGGTGCTTTTGAGAATTGCACCTCCCTTCGCAGTGTGACCATTCCTAATAGTGTAAATACAGTCGACGCTCCATTTTACGGTTGTTCCAGCCTTTCCGACATCAAAGTACCTGACTATCTGTATGAAACCTCCATTTTTAGTGGAACCGGTATTACCGATATCACTGTTCCGGAAGGCACAACGGTAGTCGGCAGTTTTGCAGACTGCACCAAGCTTGCTAGTATTACATTCCCGGAAGGAATCAAGGCACTTACCGACTTTTCCGGTTGCAGTAGCCTTAGAGCCATAGATATTCCGGACGGAGTGTCGGTCATTGGTTCAGCATTGTTCAGAGGATGTGTCAATCTAACCAAAGTCACCATTCCCAATAGTGTTGTTTCATTGGAATGGTTTGCTTTTAGCGATTGCAGTTCTTTAACCCGCATTACCATTCCCAATCATATTGCAACAATAAGCTCAGGTGCATTTTCCGGCTGCTCTCTTCTCACCAATGTCACATTAGGCAGTGGGGTGGCTTCTATAGAAGATATAGCATTCCATAATGCACCGATAAGACAATTGCGATGCTACGCCGTTGTCCCTCCTAAACTGCATGGGGTGGTTGATGGTTCTTTCAGCGCAGATTTGGTTAAAGGGGCTACGCTGTATGTTCCTGCCGGAACTGGTATGGCTTATTCAGAATCAGACTGGAAGATATATTTTGAAAATATTGTTGAGATGGAAGAGTAAGCGAGCACATGAAAGGAGGTGTGTCGTAATGCGCGATGCACCTTCTTTGTGCGTAAAAAAAGAGGTGGGCAATTTTGACACACCCCCTTTGAATTTCTATATCTAAAAGCAAAAAACCAATATCGGGATGACACACTCTAAAAACAGCCCGCTAATTATTACAAAATGATATTGCGTACCCGACTGGTCGGTGCGGTTCTTCCATTATGCGAACAAATTCCGGTAACAAAATGACAAAACGGACACCCCACCGAAAAACAACATTTTTTTCTTTTTTCCTAAACACCTGTCAGTAAAGAACAGAGTATTTGTCAAGGGCGAAGGGTAAAATACCGTACGAACGAAACGAACACAGGAGATTTTTTACCCGGAGAGTGAAACGTTCCCTTACAAATATTTGTTTCTATTTTCTTCTAAATACACTATGTGTATGCAAATTGTATGTCGCATTAATTGTGTTTCATGTTTGTAAAATCATTAAATCTTTGAAAATAAAACAGTTATAAATATAGATATAAATTTAATATATTAACCTAAAGATAACCGTGTATTGCAATACAAAGGCATCTCCGCTTCGGCTAATGATAGCAGGGAATGCCAAATAAATGGAGTTTAATTTAGAGAAACAAAAGAGGGATGGTAAGAAAGCTATTTTCTTCGCAGGAACACGCTTCCTTCCACCCCTTGGGTTTCTCCTTAAAGAAAGGAGGATTAGTCCGATGCAAACTTAATGGAAATAATCAGAATCTGCAAGTCATGTATTTGCTTTTTCTGCGGTGGAGTTCTTTCCGATAAAAGATGAAAACAAGATTAATGAATCATCGAAACATAGAAAAGAGATGAAAAAGAATATTTTGAAAGCAACAGTTGTTGCTGTATTTGCTCTGGTAGCAGGATTTAATGTGTATAACTCTCAAAAGGCTGAGGGAATGATGCCTGATTTAGTATTAGCCGATATCGAGGCCAAAGCAAATACAATTGGATGTGAAACTTCTTATGGAAGTGTTCTTTATTATTGCATTGATTGGAGTGTTGTAACCATTTGCACCTGTGGAACAAGCCATTCACAACATGCAAAAAGTTACTGTCCGGATAAAATGTGCCAATAATGTAAAACATGAGCCTGAACCTCATGCAATAACATGATCTTCAGGCTCTATATTTATGATATATTATGGATAAAAAGAATTATTTCATATTGTTTGTCGTCGGCATCTTAGTGCTTTCTTGTTCTTCTCCCCAAAAAGCGGAACCACTATTTGAGCAACAAAAAGAGTTAACATTTAACACATTAAATGTTGATGAACTTTTTTTTAAGCCTTTGTGTATTGAAGTCTTTGATTCTTTACTATTAGTGTGTGACCCCACAGATGAAGGTATTTATACAGTATTGAATTTGGAAACAAAGAGTATAGTCTGTAAAGGAGGAAGCACCGGGACAGGCCCTAATGACTTAATATCTTCTTGCATTATTGATAAGATAGACAATCACCGATTTCAGGTTATAGATGTATCAAATAGAAAAACTCTTTTATTTGATATTTGGGACATAACAAAGACTGGCCAATTTATTCCTTATGACAATATTTCGTTTGAAGAGATTAGCGATAACAAGGAAAATAGCATACAATTATTATATCAAATCAATGATTCCACATGTGTAGGATTAGGCGCAATAGATGGCGCAAAATATTTACTTCACGGAAATAAAGAGAATAAATATATAGGAGAATACCCCGAACAATCAGCAACTCAGGTCAATCCTTATTGGATACACCAAGGCATATTGCACATAAATAGAGAGCAAAAAATGTTCCTTTACCATAGTCCATTCGGATATTACTGTGAATTAATGTCATTTAATAATGGTCAAATCAATCCTTTGTTTACAGACTTTAAGCCGCATTCGTATAAAGTTGACAATAATGAATGTTTAATAACACCAGAAACACCATGTGGAATTAATAATGCGGAAATAGTAAAAGATGGTGTGTTTTTATTATATTCAGGACAAACAATGAAAGACTCACCCAAAATGGCTTTTTATTGTGAAAAGATATTGTTCGCAAATTTATCAGGAGAGCATAAAATTGAATATAAATTAGACAGAATGGCATCTATGATGGCTATTGACGAGCTTAAACACAAAATATATGTTATATCAGTGAATCCACAAACATACGAATTAGAATTAGGATATTATAAATATTGAAATCATGGGAAATCTATATTTATTATTAGCCGCATTTTTATTACTATGTGTATCATGTAAAAATACAAAAACAGACAATAACAATATTGCAGAAAAAATCTGTTTGAATTTTATAGAGAAAGATAAGAATTTGATAATACCCGATTCCTTAAAAAATTTAGTAGATGGAAATTTGTTTAATATTAATAATGTATGTGATTCAGGCATTATGTTGATACATACTTTAGACATAACTTGTGGTGGTTGTGTAAAAGCGTTAGATAATCTATCTGAATATTTTGCAAAATTAGACAAAAATCATAATATAAGAACTATAATTATAGCATCTAGTGCATATATGGAAAATGAAGTTGAAAAATATTTTTTCAATTATCCTTACCCAATATTATTAGATAGTTCTGAGAACTTTAAGATAAAAAACAAAATAATTCGTGATGACATTTTATGTTCTTTCTTAATTGAAAACTCTAAAGTTTTAAAGGTTGGAGACTTAAAAGACCAGACATTCAGAGAGGAGCTAATAGATTACATTTCAAAAAAAAATCATGAAAATAAGAAAGAATAAAAAGAAATTTTAGTTGTAACATTTGTTCTGATTAGAAGATATAATGTTTACAACCTTTAGAGGCTGAAGCAATGTCTGGCTTGGTAATATTGATTATGCAAAATATTTTCCAATAAAATACCTCATACTTCTTTCAAATCGTTTAAGGTAAAAAATTATGAGAAGTAATGTCTGTTTAATTATTATATTATCCACTATCTGTTTTAGTTCGTGCTGCCGGGAAAAGGATTTAAGATATTCCCTGAATGCCGCAGGCGAAAACCGAATAGAACTGGAAAAAGTACTGGAACATTATAAAGATAGTGGCCTTAAATATGATGCTGCATGTTTTCTCATAAAGAATATGCCGGGATATTATTCGTATGCAAAAAGTTCCGGTCTGGACAGTTTGAGAAAAATACAATCCGTCATATTCCATAAAAAACATTTTCCTCGTGATTTGCAAGACAAATGGAGTAAGTTCTCCTACAAGAGCACGCCCAAGGTGTATGACTGCCACGCTATAAAGGCTGAGTATTTAATTGAAAATATAGACTTGGCCTTTGCTGCCTGGCAGAAGAGACCGTGGCGGCACTCTCTTTCATTTGACGAGTTCTGTGAATGGATATTGCCTTATCGCATAGGGGACGAGCCGTTGGAAAACTGGCGAAAGGTTTTTTATCAAAAATATTCGGCTGTACTTGATTCTTTATATAAAGGCAATGATATGATGGTAGCGGCAGACTCGTTAATCAGGTTTGTAAAACGAGAAAGCGGCTATGTATATTCTGATGAATTAAGCCTGCCTCATCTGGGAGCCCTGTTTTTGCAAAAGAACTGTGTCGGATATTGTCGGGAGAGTTGTGACTTGTCTGTATATGTCCTCCGTTCGGTGGGCATACCTGTTGCCACGGATTTCATTATAAGTGCTCCCGAAGCACAAGGTGGCCATTCCTGGAATGTTATAAAGAATGGGACCGGAATAATCCCTTTTGAATATGATGAGGGAAAGGTTACTCAAGGATATGATGACAAACGCTTAAAAGGCAAAATATACAGACAGTGTTTTGGCAAACAGAAAAAGGATATAATGGACAGGTCGGAGATACCCGCTATCTTAAAATTTCCCTACATAAAGGATGTCACCGGTGAATATTTCGGCGAAAACAGTGTGGAAATAGAAGTAGATGAGACTGAATGTGGACAATATGCCTATTTGGGAGTCTTTTCTTTTCCGGGCTGGAAGGCTATAGATATGGCGTTACACCAAAATGGGAAAGCCATGATAAACAATATAGAGCCTGATGTCATTTATGTACCTTTGGCTTCTAATCATAATGGAAGTGTGTTTCATACAATAGGATTCCCTTTCTGGCTGACAGATAAAGGATTAAAATATTTCCAGCCTGAGAAAGAAGTAGAAACCGTTGAATTATTCCGAAAATATCCGCTCCGAAAATGGACGCGTTTCCATATCAGTGAAATCATAGGAAGCCACTTGGATGTTTCAAATTCTTTGGATTTTCGACAGAGTGAGTTACTCTATATGGTTGCTGACACACCGAGAGTGAATTATAATCAAGTGATATGCCATCCCCCCAAAAAATACAGGTATGTGCGATATCAAGCAGCTGCAGATAAACCTGCACGCATTGCAGAGCTAATGTTATTTCGTTCAGAAGAGGACACGGTAAATCTGCCTTTTAAGATTATAAACGGAAGTGAGCCGTGTAAAGGAAATGAGAAAGAAGTAAAAGAGAATATTTGTGACGGAAACTATCTGACCTATTTTCTTTCAGACGAAAAAGGAGGCTATGTAACTTTAGACCTCGGCAAAGATGAATGGATAAAAAAAATAGTTTATGTGCCACGCAATGATGAAAATTTTATCAGTATAGGACATGAATATGAATTGTTCTACCAAAACGGACCGGACGGCTGGATATCTTTAGGCAGGAAAACGGCAACGGAACCCCGGTTGGTTTATAACAATGTCCCCAAAAACGCGCTGCTTTGGCTGCATAACCTATCTGCCGGCAAGGAAGAACAGGTGTTCTATATGCAAAATGGGCAACAAATATTCTTAAACAAATGGTAGGAAAGGTGAAAAAGCTGAAAAGAATAACGGACCGCCTGCTGTCTGTCGCTTTCTATATATGCATATTGATAATAGGATGGCTGGTGTTACAAATAACCTGTTTCACGACCTTTACCATCCCGTCTGATTCAATGGCTCCCACCCTGCAGGCGGGCGACCGCATATTGGTGAACAAATGGATAATGGGAGCCCGCATCTTCAATATCTGGGATGCACT
>OFFU01002271.1_pt1 | contig 10605 bp, 8 predicted proteins | sample 1521451 | NCBI WGS metagenome assembly OFFU01 (sample SAMEA3504106, study PRJEB24116) | mouse gut metagenome | biome: mouse gut; feature: mouse-associated habitat; material: faeces | place: Denmark | collected 2011 | reverse complement strand
ATAAGTGAACTCTAACATTTTTTTTATCACATTTAAGAATTCTCTTTGACCTGTATTATACCATTTGGCATTGCATCTTATGAAATGCAAGAAACTATTTTGATGCGTGCTAAAAACCAATATGAAAGCTTTACCGCATCTGTTCAAAAAATTATGCAATACGCAAAGCAAGACAAAATACTTGATAGTAAAATGCTAGGAGTTGTGGCGGAACTTATTAATGTTCCTGCACGATTTGAAGTTGCAATCGAAGTTGCTTTGGGCGGGGCTTTGCAAAATATAGTTACTGCAAATATTGATGATGTTAAATATTGTATTGAAATTTTAAAAAGATATAAAATGGGTACAATTACATTCTTGCCAATCAACTCTATGCGTCCACGTTTGCTTAGTGAAGAACAAAAAAATGAAGGATTAATGACTCCTGCTAATGTAGATTATGTATGTAAAGGATACAACTTTAAAAAGCTTGGATATGACTATAACGGAAGTTTATTAGTACTAAAAACTATCCTTGGATATGATTATTTATGGAATAGAGTAAGGGTTAAAGGTGGAGCATATGGATGTATGTCAACTATTGCAAGAACTGGTAATATGGCATTTGTATCTTATAGAGACCCTAACTTAACTGAAACTCTTAAAGCTTTTAATGAAGCTCCAGATTTTATAAAATCATTTGATGTTTCAGACAGAGAGTGAAAAATAAATAAAATATGATTTAGTAAAGTACGATTGACTAAAATATAAATTAGCATTATAATGAGGATGTAGAAATGGAGGTGCAGATATGTTTATTGAAAGAGACAAAGAATTAGAAGCTTTAGACAGATTATATAAATCAGATAAGTTTGAATTCGTCGTAATATACGGACGTCGTCGTGTAGGAAAGACAGCTTTGATCAATCATTTCATTGATAATAAAAAGGCTATCTATTTTATGGGGATAGAGAGTAATGAGAAGCAGAATCTGGAGAATTTCAGCAAAAGTATCATTGAGTTTAGCAGCGGAATTCAGGCAGAGACCTCCTTTTTGTCTTACCAGACTGCACTAGAGTATGCATTTAAGTTAGCAGAGAATGACCGTATCATACTGGCTATAGATGAATATCCATATGTGGCAAGAGCATCAAAAAGTCTTGCTTCTACATTGCAGAGGCTAATTGACAAATACAAGGACAATTCAAAATTAATGCTTATCCTGTGTGGATCTTCAATGTCATACATGGAGGATCATGTTCTTGCGTATAAAGCTGCGCTTTATGGTAGGAGAACTGCACAGATGAAGATTATGCCGTTTGATTTTGAAGAGTGCTGTACTTATCTAAGTGGGGTGTCAGATGAAGACAAAGCATATGTATATGGGATTGCGGGAGGAACACCACAGTATCTTCTTCAGATGAATGACAAGTTAAGTGTGGAAGATAATATAAAAAATACGTATTTGAACCCAATGTCTTTTTTGTATGAGGAACCGTTAAATCTTTTGAAACAGGAAGTAAGAGAACCAGCAATTTATAATGCAATTATTACAGCAGTTGCAACAGGACATTCCAGAATGTCAGAAATTTCGACAAAAGTAGGAGAAAGCACTACGGTTTGTTCCGGATATCTCAAGAATCTGATGGATCTTGGAATTATCAGGAAAGAAACTCCATATGGGGAGAAGGCGTCTAAGAAATCAATCTACTCCATCGAGGATAATATGTTCTATTTCTGGTATCGCTTTGTACTGGATAATACTTCTGCCATTGCAAGAGGAGCCGTGAATCTTGTTTACAAGAGAATCGAAGCACAGCTCAGTGATTATATGGGTAGAGTATTTGAAGAAATATGTAAGCAGTATTTATGGAAATTGCTTCTAGAAGGGCGTATGCCAATAGAATTTGTATCGCTTGGGCGTTGGTGGGGAAATGATCCAAGAAAGAAAGTTCAGACAGAGATTGATATTATGGGTGAGCAGGATAGCAGTTCGGCTATCTTTGCCGAATGCAAATGGCGAAACGAGAATGTTGACCTGGATGTGTTAGAGACTTTGATTGACCGAAGCGGATTGTTTCATTATACAAAGGTACATTATTTCCTGTTTTCTAAAACTGGATTTACAAAAGGCTGTATGGAAAAGGCTCAAGAAATGAGAAATGTAACGTTGGTAAGTTATGATGATATTGTGAATATTGGCCGATGTCTTCGCCTTTCGGAATGATTCGCAAGATTTAAAATCATCAAAATTAGTATACTGTTGACAATACGACACTATTCTCAATCACACAGACTTATATGAATATAAGCACGGGAAAATGTTAATGCATTTACACTTTTGCTTTGAAGGTGTTCCTACAGAACAAACTCCTGCGGCAATGCTAAAATACTACCGACAGCGAAAGTGTTTAACCACACGACAGTTAGCCGAGAGTGTAGGAATTGCACCCGCAACAGTGTTAATGTATGAGCGTGAACGATTCCCGATACCATATCAAACAGCCGTTGCTATGGCTGAAATCCTTGAAATTGATAGAAATATGCTCTTCGATGAATTTGCTCAATTTATGGATTATCCATACAGTGATAGACTTCGTGAAATCAGAAAAGCACACAGATTAAATCAAGCAACTTTTGCTGAAAAAGCAGGTATTAGTTTGAGTATCTATTCTAAGTGGGAGGGCGGTTCACGACAGCCGTCAAGAAAAATGTTTCGGCAATTAGTAAATACATATCCAGAAATAAATATATGAAAATACAGCGTATCTGTGATATAGCAGGAACGCTGAATTTTTTATCGGCACATTGGTGTTATTACCTGTCTTTATTTAAAATAAAAGTACACTAAAATACAGGAGGAAAATACTATGGAAAAGTCATTATTTGAACAAATAGGCGGTACTTATACGCAAGTTGGAGATTACCTGATACCAAATCTCCGTTTGCCAGAACAACAAGGTCAGCCGATCGGAGTATGGGGACAGCGACACGCGAGATATTTGAAACAGTGCCATAAAATTATTTATATGAACCTGTTGACAAGCGGGAAACTAAACGACTATCTTGTCGATATTGAAAATCAGGCTGAAAATATGTTTCTTCAAATCGTAAAGCAACTAACAGAAAGCGAAAATATAACAGAAGAACTTAAGGAAAGAAATCCAATGCTTTGGTGTTCACAACTCAATAATATTCGAGAAAGAGCTACCGAAATAGTTAATGCTGAAATAATCTATGTATAAATAAGAAAGAATCAGTTGCAAAACATCACAACTGATTCTTTCTTATTATGGTAATAAATTCAATCCCAATTCCTTCAAAAACTCATTATGCCGAGCCTTTGCCACATTAATGTCATTCTCAATTTTTTCAAGTTCCTGCCGTACTTCTTCAATATCAACAATTTCTTCTTCGGGCGCAGTGCTGACATAACGAGAAATATTTAGGTTATATCCATTTTTCTCGATTTCCTCCATAGAAACTCGGCGGGAATATTTTTTGTCATCTTCTTTTCGGTATTGGTATGTTTCAATGATCTTATCAATATGCTCAGGTAAAAGCGTATTTTGACGCTTCCCTTTTTCAAAATACTCACTTGCATTGATAATTAGCACATCATCATATTTCTTGCATTTTTTAAGAACCAGAATACACACTGGAATACCCGTAGAGAAAAACAAATTTGCCGGCAAACCAATGATAGCATCAATATTTCCATCTTTGAGAAGTTTTGTTCTGATTTTTTCCTCAGCGCCACCACGGAACAGTACACCATGCGGCAAAATAATTGCCATTGTTCCATCATCACTTAAAAAGTGGAAGCCATGCAATAGAAAGGCGAAGTCTGCCGCTGACTTTGGTGCAAGTCCGTAATTCTTGAATCGAAAATCTTCTGCCATTTCTTCTTTGGGTTGCCATCTATAGCTGAAAGGCGGATTGGCTACCACTGCTTCAAACTGCATTTTTTTTGCAGGATTCATCTCATTTAAGATATTCCAATCATTTAATAATGAATCTCCGTGATGAATCTGAAATTCAGAATCCTTTACACCATGAAGTAACATATTCATACGAGCAAGGTTGTAGGTAGTAATATTTTTCTCCTGCCCATAGATCTGACCGATACCATTTGCACCAAATTGTTTTCGTACATTAATTAACAAAGAACCTGAACCACAGGCAAAATCGAGTACGTTTCTTAGTTTGCTCTTTTTTCCGGTGCTTGGATCTTGACTATCAAGAGATACAATTCGGGAAAGGATAGTTGAAACCTGCTGCGGGGTATAGAATTCACCCGCTTTTTTACCAGAACCAGCAGCAAACTGGCCAATCAAATATTCGTAGGCGTCACCCAGAATATCTGTTTCATTTGGAAATTCGGCAAGTCCTTTTGCGATTTCTGTAATAATCGAACATAGTAAGCTATTGCGTTCACCATAATTTTTCCCGAGCTTATCGGAATCCAGATTAACTTCTGAAAACAATCCACGAAATCTGCTTTCAAACGACTCATTCTCAATATATTTAAAGCCACTCTGCAAAGTTTTCAGCAATTGACTATTTTGTGTTCGTGCCAATTCATAGATATTACTCCACAAATATGCCGGTTTTATCACATAATGAATTTTACGGCGCATTTGTTTTTCAAGCATATCAACTTGATCCAAATTGCGAATATACCAGACTGCAAGCGGGATTACATTGTGGCTATAGAGCATCTTATTATTGTCATCTACAAAATCTTGTCTTGCTTTTTCAATTTTTTGATGGTCTTTTTCGTCTTCATGTAACCCTAATTTTTCCGGAGAAAGCGATCTACTGTATTGGGTAATAACGGATTTAAGCTCGTCAATATAGGTATCAAGATCCTCTGCATTTTTTTGAATTTCAAGCTTGCTTTTCTGATAATCGCTTCCCAATTCCTTTTTTACTGCCTCTTCATAATTATCGGACAAGTAGCGTAAAAAGAGAAAAGACAGCATATAATCTCTAAAATCATCGGCGTTCATTGCGCCACGCAGTTTATCAGCAATCGCCCATAAAGTTGAGCCTAACTGTTTTTGTTGTGTGTCATTCATAATTTGCTACCTCTATCTTTCTGTAAACAGCTTGTCGTTAAATTTGTAATTTTCCAGAAATCTATTCAGTATATTTTTGAATATTTCCTTATTATCCTCAACCATTTCGAGAGGATTGAATATCGAGTGATTGCCATGACTTAGTAGATTCGTCATTCGTGCAAAAATCACATCATCTAAATCATCATCTTCCCGTTTTATGCAGGCTGAAAAATCATCAAATCCATGAAATGCAGCCGTTTTTTCAAGGATATTTCTTAAAATATTAAAATGATAAGTATAGATTTTCCCGCTGTCAGCCACTTTTTTTAATTCTTTCAATAGTGCAACATGATGAAAGAACGGGGTATCTCCGGTGTTTTTTACTATGTATTTGTTTGTCTCTTTATCAAAACTCAAAAAACGACTGGCTGTGCTTTCTTTTCTCAACTCATTGTACATCACATTAAAAAACAGCGTGTGATGAGTGGAAATAACAGTTTTAATCTTACAATCTTTTAACAATTCTGAAAGTTGACATGCTAACGCTACAACATTATTGTCATCAAGGGACGAAATCGGATCATCAATATAGATATATTTCACCCAATCATAAGATAACGCTTCGTCTTTTACAAGTTGAACAATAGCAAGAAAGAAACACCAAACAAATAGGTTTTCTTCGCCACGAGAAATTTTTATTCCGGTAACAGTTTCCTCTCTGGTTCTGGTTTGTACTGTTCGTGAAAAGCTGACATATCCATCATCATAATGAATTGTAAAGTCAAAATCTGCATGAATCTGCAAAAATCCCCGTATACGAGTGTCCATTTCAAGGTCTCTCAAGCCATCAAAAAAACGAGAATTTGTATTAAAAAACAGGCGTCTATCCGTATCCCCTTCTAAATCATTGTCCCAATAGAATAGATCCTCGGTAAAGGCATTATAATACAGTGTATCTCTTGTTGTTTCCTCACTGCCCCGAATTCTTCTTTTTCCTAAATTTTTAAATTCACCGGAAAGCCTTGTTTTTCCAGTTCCATTATACGCAAACAAAAGGTAGTAATTTTTCGTATCTGTCGCATCCGAAGTACCAAGCGTATCACGAATATTGCGTGCAAATCTTTTTAAGGTTGCAAATTGTTTTGTACCACTCATACATCTGCCTCCTCAAGAGAAGGAAACAATCCCTGCATCAATCCTTTTTTATGCGCTTTTAACTGTTCTACTTTATTTGATTGTTCTTCAATCATGGTATCTACCTCCGACAAACAGTCCGCGATTTTTTGTTGTTCTTTTAAATCTTTTGGAAAGAAGATATCCATATCTGTAAGTGTTTTTAAAACTATATATGGCGTATTACCCTCGTTTTTTTCCGTGTTTATTCTACGAGATAAGTTTCGTTCCAAGTAATATTGAATATAGTGGATATCTTCATAAAATTGATCTAATACATAGGTTCTTTGATAGGCATTAAATTTACCTTTATAATAGTGAATATATCCAACATTCGCACCGTTTCCAGAGATCAGCAAAGCTTCTGTATTAAATGCATATTTGTCAATTTGAAAAAATTCTTTTGCACATGTATAAAATCGATACTTTCCATTTGCTACCATAGCATTTGCATCTAATTTACCAGTGGTTATCTTACACAAATTACCTAATTTGTCGATATTCCATTCTCCACATCCTTGAAACTCAGGAAATCTCCATTCAGGCATAGTTTTCCCTTCCGCTGGGAACAGCTTTTGCAACAAGCCTTTTTTATATTTTTCTAATGCTTTCAGTTTTCTGCTTTCTGCGTCAATCAGTTCATCAATGGAGGATAAACAATCAGCAATCTTTTGTTGTTCTTCTTTTTTTACCGGTGAAGGAAATACAATACTAAAAAAATCGGTTGGACTAATGTTCAGTAGTCCATCACTTCTTGCTCCACTGGTAATAAATCTAACCAGCTGTTTCCCATGAAAATTACTGTCGAAATAGCCTTGATAAAAAGAGGGTACTAAATTTTCTTTGAACCTAAAACTTATAAAAGCATTCGGGACAGCAGCCTCATCATACTCCTTCAATTCATATATGCATCCTTGCGGAAATGTTTTTGAATTGCCTTTATTGTATGAAAATTCACCTTTTTTTAGATAAATATAATTACAATACTGCTTGCCCGATATATCACGACTAAACTTTTCCGCTTGCGATACAAAACCTATACCAGCAGATATACTTAATGTAACCAGCTTATTGTCTCCAACTTTTTTGGTAATTCTATCTGCCAATTCTCTAAGTTTATATTTTTTCCATCCCTCTGACGTGCCGAACTCTGGAAATCTCAATTTCGGCACTATTTCTTTCTTCTTATTCATACGCATTCAACCCCACAATTTCACGACCATCTGCCAGCTTCTTTAACAACGGAATCAAATCAGCCACCAAATCCAGTTCTTTTTGAGTTCTTTCTCTCCAGCTTAGGTCAAGCGGTGCCAGAAGATCACTGAGTTTTTCTCCGTCAAAAATCATTCGGTCAATGATTTCCTGAATAAACGCTTGCAAACTTTGGATTTCAATGCCGTGTTTTTTCGCAATGATATTGATTTCCTGATTGTTTTTCTGCTCTCTGAATTTCTGATACCCTGCTTTGATTTCCTTTTCATCCAAAGCCATGCCAACTTGAAGCGAATCGATATATTCGATAATATCTTCTCTTTCATCAAGCAAATTGGAAGTAGCCGAAAGCATGCCGATGAGTTGTTGTTTACTCATTTTTTGCTTTTTCGGTTCGGTCTGGGTGTATTTCGCAATCAATGCCATAATATAGTCATAGTCGATAATTGCAGACGAAAACAGAACAAACTCAAAATCGAGCTGTTCAACTTCAGGATTTTTATCCTCGTTCTCTTTTCCTTGCTCAGATTTCAGTCTTTGTGCCACGTCAATATAAGCACCACGGAACGCACGCAGGGTATCCTCCGGCAACAGCTCCTCGATTTTTTCTGCGTCTTTTTCTTCAATTTCCGTGTACTGCTCCAACTGCGTTTTCAAACGCTGTACTTCCTTGAATTTATTGATAAATTCACATCTTGCGGCATCGCCTTTCAAGTTGTTTACCTCTTCCGGTTTGCACTCCAATCCCTGAGATTCCATAAACTTTTCTAATTCACTTACTGCCTTATCCAGTTTCTCAACAACCTTTGGTGCTGGGTCAACAAGCCATATTTCTTTTGCTCGGTTACTGTTATTTTCACCGGAAAACAGAGCAATGGCTTTATCTACTTCATCAGACTGGCTTCTGAAATCAAGAATATTACCATAAGGTTTTGTATCATTTAAAACTCGATTTGTTCTGGAAAATGCCTGAATCAAGCCATGATATTTTAAGTTTTTATCTACATACAAAGTATTCAGATACTTAGAATCAAAACCGGTCAGCAGCATATCCACAACAATGGTAATATCAATTTTGTTTTTATGAGGATAATCTGCGTTAGTATATTTCTGGTCTTTAATTCTTTGCTGTACATCCTGATAATACACATCAAAATTGTTGATGTCATGGCTGGTTCCATACTGTTCATTATAGTCTTTGATAATACTGGTCAACGCTTGTTTCTTTTTATCAGGTTCTTTTTTGTTATCTTCTTTTTCCTGTGGAAGATCCTCTTGAATTTGCTGAACATCCTTATTACCTTCTGCCGGCGGCGAGAATACGCAGGCGATATTCAATGGCACAAATTCACTGTCGTCGGCATCAATACAATTTTGTTGTGCTTCTTTGAACAAGTTGTAATATTCAATAGCATCATTGATTGATGATGTAGCTAAAATAGCGTTGTATCTTCTGTTATTTGTTATAGCGTCATGTTTTGACAGAATAGTTTGTACCACAGCCTTTTTTTGTTGTTCCTCATTGATTCTTGAAGCATCTCTGTCATTTTGCGGCTTAAAGTAGTCAATATGGAATCGCAATACATTTCTGTCGTCGATGGCATGAGTAATCGTATAAGCATGCAGTTCTTTTTCAAAAATATCCTTCGTAGTTGTATAAGAACCGATTGTTCCATCAATTTGCTTGTAAGTTGCGTTTTCTTCAAAAATAGGTGTGCCAGTAAATCCAAACAGCTGAGCCTTTGGGAAAAAGTTTTTGATTGCTTTATGGTTTTCTCCAAACTGTGAACGATGGCATTCATCAAAGATAATTGCAATTCTGCTATCTTTTAAAGGCGCCAATCTTTCTTTGTATGTGAGCTCACCTTTTTTCTTTTTCTCTTTACTCCGCTTATTATCGTCGTCAAGCGCCAAACCTAACTTTTGGATGGTCGTTACAATAACTTTATCTCGATAGTCCTCCGAAACAAGTCTTTTTACCAAAGTTTCCGTATTGGTGTTTTCTTCCACACATCCCTCTTGGAACTTATTGAATTCCTCTCTGGTCTGTCGGTCAAGATCCTTTCTGTCTACCACAAAAAGACATTTTGCTATGTTGCGATTATCTTTTAACAAGGTAGATGCCTTAAAAGAGGTAAGAGTTTTACCACTTCCTGTTGTATGCCAAATATAGCCATTTCCTCTGTTTTGCTCTATGCAATCCATAATGGCTTTAACCGCATAAATTTGATATGGTCTCATAATCATCATTTTCTGTTCACTTGCTACTAAGACCATATATTTGCTAATCAGCTCACCCAAAGCACATTTACGCAGCACAGCCTCAGAAAAATCGTGCAAATGGGTAATTTTTTTATTATCCTTATCGGCAAATTGATATACAGGTAAAAAGCGTTCATCAGCATCAAAAGCAAAATGCTCTTTGTTATTGTTGGCAAAATAGTAGGTATTACTTTCATTGCTGACAATAAAAAGCTGCATGAAACAGAGCAAAGAATTTGTATATCCATTTCCCGGATCATTTTTATAATCAACAATCTGCTCCATTGCTCTTTTAGGAGTAATTTGGAGCGACTTTAATTCAACCTGTACAACAGGAATGCCATTGATAAGAATAATAACATCGTATCTATGATGACTATTTTCTGTATTAATACGAAGCTGATTAATTACCTCATACTCGTTTTTGCACCAATCATTCGTATTTACAAGGGTGTACTGTAGGGGTGTATCATCATCCCTTTTAAATGTGTTCGTTTCTCTCAAGATTTTTGCCGCTGAAAACACATCCGGTGTAATGATGCTTTCTTTCAATCTTGCAAATTCAGAATCACTTAATCTAACCCTATTAAGTTCTTGAAAATGCTTTCTAAAATTTTCTTCTAAAGAAGCTTTATCTTTAATATCTTCTCGATATATATACTTTAACTCTTTAAGTTTTTCAATAAAACTCAGTTCAATTTGTTTTTCGTTCTTCATATTGCGACACCTTTCACTTAGTTGTTTTCTCTAATAAATCTATCAATTCCTGATCTAAATTATTTTTCCTGCAAAGTTCTGCCAAAGCGTGTCTTGCAATCTGATTGGGTTTTGATTTATTGTTTTCCCATCTATTAACTGAAGTGAATCCCATATGTAATTCTCTTGCTAATCCTTCTTGAGATAAACTCAGTTGGGA
>OFFU01002266.1_pt1 | contig 10628 bp, 6 predicted proteins | sample 1521451 | NCBI WGS metagenome assembly OFFU01 (sample SAMEA3504106, study PRJEB24116) | mouse gut metagenome | biome: mouse gut; feature: mouse-associated habitat; material: faeces | place: Denmark | collected 2011 | reverse complement strand
AAGCGGCTTCGCGGAGGTGGTCACGCCCCAGTCGCTCGGCTGCCTGCCAAGCAGACAATCCCTGACACAGCCGCCAACTGCGTATGCCTCAAAGCCTGCCTGCTCTAGCTGCGATATGATGTAATTGACTTTTTCAGGTAATTGTATCTGTGTCATGCCTGCGTGTACCCTTTCTATTATTTCCGTTCATAGATTTTAAAACTCACAACTTTGGTGCCGCCGTACTCGCCCCAGCCGCGAAGTGTTACCTTTGCGGTGCCCTTTTTGTAATTATTGACATAGCTGTCTGGGAGAATCTCGTAGTCGTTCTTCGACAGCACCGCGCCGCCGACCGTGACGGTCAGATCTTCTGGCGCCAGTGTAACACTGCTGCCCGTAAAGTATTGTTTATGGTTGAGCGTCACTTTTGCCTTCGACAGCTTTTTGTTCGCCCCATAAATTTTATATGTAGCTGTGACATGCAGCATTCCTTCGTAATTTCCCTTGCCAATCACAGCCAGCTCGACTGTCACCACGGCACCGGACGGAAGTTTATCCTTCTTTCTGTCCAGCACCTTCCCGCCGCACTTGTAGATAACGCTGCTGTCGTAGTCCTTTCCTGCCCGGAGCTTCTTTCCGTTCGTGTCTGTCAGCACCGGCACGCTCACAAAGCCGCCCTTTTTACTGCTTGCGACCTGATCTGGCACGGAGACTGACACCGTTTCGATGCGTCCCCTGCCCACGGTGTAGGTCAGTGTGCGCTTTCCGCTAAAGTTGTTTTTGCCCTTCACTGTCACAGTGGCAGTTTTGCCAATCTTTTTATTATTTTTGTAGCTCAGTGTGTAGTCAATATTTTCTGCCAAAATCTCCCCGTCATAGCAGAGGACAAGCTTAGGCTGCGCCCCGTCCTTCTCGTAAGGCTGTGTCTCTCCCTCCTGCTCAAACCAGACTTCGATGGCACTGTCGTCAATTGGGCGCGGCTTAATCTGGAACTTTGTCGTCATCTCGCCGGCATACTGCTCTCCTGTGCCGCGGATTGGCACATAGTACGTGCCCGCGCCGTTGTATTCATGCTGTACAAACTCATAGTCCGTGCCTGCTGCAAGCTGGTTTGTGCCATGCTTTAGGACTACCATCTCCTCGTCAAGACGGTTGCCGCCAGCCGTGTAGACCTGTTCGGCAATCTTCTTCGTCACCTTCACCTTGCTCATGGAGGTCATACTTGACGTGTCCACAATGCGCAGGGTGGTCTTGGCTGTCCCGTTAAAATCCCCCTTGCCGGTGATGAGCACCTCATACCCGCCAACCGCTGAGGGCGCCTCGGCATACGTCACTGTAAAATCCTTCTTGTTGGCAAGCTTTCTCCCATTCCACAAAACTGTCGGCACGGGCTTTTGCACTTTTCCTTTTTTGTAGGGCACTGCCATCTCCTCAATGGTCAGTCCGTCCGCTGTTCCGATATTGACCGGCCAAGCGGTATCCCATTTCGCATAGAGCGTGCGGTCTCCTGTACTGCCTTTTTCTATAGAAGTAATCCGTTCCTGAAATGTCTGGTCACAATACCAGCCCGCAAAGGCAAGATTCGTATTCCCATGCCTCGGCGCTGCCAGTGTGACGTCCGCTGTTTCGATCGTGTAGGTGTCTGGATTTCCTCCCGTATCCTCGGCGCCGTTTAGCTCATACTCAATGTGGTACACAATCGGGCTGAATACTGCCGTAATATCAAGAGCTTTCTGAACATTTGTGTAGTTCTTATCCCATTTTTCAAACTGGTATCCTTTTTCGGCGTCCGGCTGCGCTGGTGCGGCGGCGCTGTCGCCCTGCTCAATCTTTGACGCGGTGAGCAGCTTTCCATGATGGTCAAAAAAACGTACCTCGTACACGGGTTTTCGCACCCATTTTGCATACAGCGTCATATCGCCCGTGCTTCCTGTTCGGATACGCTCGACTTTTTGCGTAAACCCGTCGTCTGCAAACCAGCCCTCAAAGTTATAGTGCGCCCTTGACGGTGCGTGCAGCACAAGCTCCTCTGCCGCCACATCATATGTCACTGGGTTCTCAGGGCTGTTTGTGCCCTCATTCAGCTCATAGGTAATCTGATATGGAATCACCGTCCAGTCTGCATACAGGCGCATGTCGCCTGTACTGCCCGCTGGAATATCCGTCACCGCCACCAGATGCGCCGAATCCGCAAACCAGCCGTTAAATACATACCCTGCCCGTCTGGGCGCTGCCAGACGGATTGTGTCTGTCTCGAAGGTGTACTGCGCGGGATTGGCTGCATTGTCCGCCTTGCCGCCCAGTTCATAGGTGATCTTGTACTGTGCGGGCGACCATTTTGCATACAATACAACATCGCCTGTTGTCCCCTGTTCGATGGCAGTCACCTGCTCACGATACTCTGCATCTGTATACCAGCCCTCAAAATCATAGCCTGTTTTTGAAGGCGCCTCCAAGCGCAGGGCAGTCTCAACAGTATATTCCTCCACATTGCTGAGGGGGTTCGTGCCCTCTCCCAGCTCATAGGTAATCGTATACGGAACCGGTGTGTATCCCGCCGTGACAGTCTCGTCCTGCCTCACATCGCAGTAGTTCCCCTCCCAGCCTGAAAACTCATACCCTTGGGGGATTTCCAGCCCGTCAGGCGGTGCCGCATAACTTCCCTCCGCGACGCTGCGTGTTTCAAGGACTGTGCCGTCTCTCTCCTGAAACGTGACGGTACAGGTCTTAGATTCGTCAAAGGAATAGAGCGGGCTGTTTCCCGATATGTTATAAGAAGCCCTTTTTGCATAGTATATGGTATTGTTGTCCTTGGTAAAACCATAAATATTATCTTGCTCCTCCTCTGCGAGCGCATAACGCACCACGCTCCCGCAGTCCTCCTCGGTCACATCAATGTAGGAGATGGTTTTATTGTCATTAAAATACAGCCTGTTTCCGTCCAGCGCCAGTCCAGAATAGGGCGTGTCGAGCGAGAGCAGCATATCCGCCTCACCGATCCTGCTTCCCTCGGCGTCGTGATCATACACCCTGCCTTCAAGCTGCTTTTTGTCCGTAACATAATAGTACTGTCCATCTGCTGCGCTGCTGTCATACACAAGCGGCGAGCGCACTGTTTTCCAAAATGCATTGTCATACGCGGTGCCGTCTGCCTGAAGGTCCACAATTCCGCTGCCCTTGGTCACATACCAGTCGTGATGGCTGCTGTGCTCATAATAGCTTTTTTGAAATTCTTCGTCCGACTGGAGCATATACGAGTGGCGCACCTGTCCGGGTTTGTCCCATGTCGGGTCGTCCCATGTCGCGTCAACTTGGTACAAAGCGCCGTCAATCTCCACGAGATTCCACGCGTGGTTCATCTTGTCACTTGTCACAATATAGCTGTTGATGCCAAATTCATTCAGCAGGTATTTATAGGCGAGTGCATAGCCCTGACAAACTGCAATCTGGTTTACCAGCACGCCGTAAGCGCCATACGACACCGCTGGGATTGTCTTGTCTGCCAGACGTTCTTTGTCATATTCACAGTTCAGCACAATATAGTCATGGAGTGCGATTGCTGTCTGCAAGTCATCCATATCCGCTGACACTGCCTTTTTTGCGCGCTGCACGCCCTCCTGAAAAGCGCTGTCGTCAATGTCTGTATAGTAGCTGGGGGATATTTTGGTGATGAGCTTCGAGCTTGTCAGATAGCTCTTTTTATATCCTGTCCGCACATAATACAAGTCCGGGTGGTCGTTTACCACTGCATAGTACATCATTAAAAGCTGCTGCGTATCCTCTGGTTTATCATTGTAAAACGCATAATCACGCACTTCAATAGTAGTTTCCCGATTCTTCAAGGCAGTGTACAGCTCGGACGCAAGCTGATCCAAATCCTCTTGTGCGAGCAGCTTGGCACGGTCCTCGTCCGCCCCATACATACGGATTCGCCCGTCCCCGCTGGAATCCATCACCTGAAAGCCGCCCGCCTGAAACATGAAATCAGGATTTCCCTCCTCATACGCCTCCTCCTCGCTGTCCTCTGTTTGTAAAGTACTGACGGAGGCTGTGAGCGTCTTGCTCTCCGCAAAGGCAGCGTCCGCTGGCGGTTCTGGACGCGTGGACTCTGTGCCGTACTCTTGTGTGCTTTCAGTCTCGGCTTCTGTGCTGAGGTCTGTTGCAGGCTCTGTCGTTTCCGCAGTGACAGTCTCCGTACTTGCTTCGGTATTTTCATCTATCGTTGTATCGGTATTTTTATCGTTCGTTGCATCTGCGTTTCCTTCTGTATTCTCTTCCGCGCTTGTTTCTTTATTTGTTTCAGTGCTTGTCTCCGGCATGAAATCTGCCGCGCTTTCGACCGCTGCCATTTCCTCTGCCTGCTCTTGCATGACGAATAGTTCTGTACCTGCTGGCTGTGATGTGACCTGTTTGGCATTTCCCGCGGCATGCACAGTTCCTGCACACATCTGAAATGTCATTGCAACTGCCAGCATTCCCGATATCATTCTTCTGTACATAGCATCCCTCCTGTTTTATTTCTACTACTATGTCCATTCCTATATCAACCGCTCTTTCGCTTTATCATTGGAGTGCTTCCTATTTGAAATTCTTCCAATTTATAAGACCCCTGTTCTCTTTATTATACGCAACTCCTGCGAAAAAATCAATTGCAGAATGACACCGGGAATGCTTTTGGAAATGCTTTATCCTTCTAAAGCGAGCCTTCTAATCCTGCCAATCGCCTCCTTCACCGGCACGAGCAGAAGCACCACGATGCTCACGCCAGCCTCCGCAAAGATATAAATGCCATTGTACACCATTGAATACGGAAGCACGTTCCAGCCCTCCCATGCATACGAGGCAAAGAAGATACAGCCCGACGCCACGGTGAACACATAGCGCCCCAGCACACCCACAATATAGCCCTTGAGCAGCCCATTCCTGGCATTGGAGAAAAGCCCTGACAGCCCAAGCGCGCCAAATGCCAGCAGATAATCCATCACAAGCTGCATTGGATACAAAACATAAGGGTCTGCCACAAGCTGCAGGACGCCGTATGCAAGCCCGGTCATCAGCCCTGCGCCAAGCCCGAAGAAATATCCGGGCAGGCAGGCAACCAGCATGGACAGCAGCGTGATCGAACCGCCCGTCGGAAAGTGAAAGAGTTTGATGTTCGAGAGCACCGTGCCGAGGGCAACTGCCATTGCGCAGAACACAAGCTGCCGGATTGTCAGCTCTTTCCTGTCACCTTTTTGCGCCTGCTTTTGTATCCGAATATGAAGCCGCGCAAATGTGACCGCAGCCACAAGCAGTACCACAATCACCGCCGCAAGCAGGGCGTTTCCAAGTGCCGTCGGGACATAGGTAGTCTCGTCCCAGTCATTTACTACTACATTGTACAACATAAAAAAATCCTCCTTCGTCTGCGCGAGGAGGTCAGCATCGTAACTGTTGATAGATCTTCTGGCTTTACACAGCCGCATAGCCTGATGGTATTTGCAGCCTGTATTCCGACAGAATCTAAACAGTTAAAGTCCCATTATTCCCATATTGCTTCCTTACGCCGGTATTATCCGGTTCAAGTAATGAGGGTAAAGTCTCAGCGATGTGCACCCCTAGCGTGATCTAATATATGTTAGCGTACTACACTGCGCCGGCTGTCCAGCCAGCGCCTTCGTACAGGAATAACTATACCGTTTCATGATTTTATTGTCAAGTTAAATTTTTGTATACCATAAATCAGCTTTTAATAGACAATCCGGTAATAACTGCGCGATGTAATGCGGAATACGATAAAATAAATCACCGCAAACACTACGGATGTCACCACCAGACAGCCGACAAACAGCTCTGTATTCATCAGGCCGAACACATACATGATTATCTTTAACATCGGAAATGCCATTGTCAGATGAAGGACGGCAACGATAATCGGCATAAAAAATACGGTTCGCACCTGCGTGTTGATTGCAGCCTTCACCACATCACGCCCCATGCCGACCTTGGTCATAATCGCAAATCTCTCCCTGTCCTCATAGCCCTCCGAGGTCTGCTTGTAGTAGATAATCAGCACTGTGATCATCAGAAACAAAATTCCAAGAAACAGCCCGAGAAACAAAAAGCCGCCGTTTAATGCCATGTACTCTTCACGCTGATGCGCCCTTGACATGAGCATACCTGATGTGAACGCTGTAGTTTCCTTGCACGCCCCAAGCGCCTCCTCCACTGCTGTTGCAAACGCCTTTCTCTCCTCCGGCGTCCCATCTGTATCCAGTTCGATATGGTGGCGCACTTCATAAGCCGCAAACGGTTCCAGCGCCTGCTCGTCCTCCACCACAATGTAAATCAGCTGTTTATTGCCCAGAACTGCCTGAAGTTCACTGTCCGGGAAATTGTCCGGAAACATTGTCTTATCCGCCACCAGATACGTTGTCCCAAAAATCTCAATAGAATCCTCCTCAAAAAGATGTGATGCTGCCACCATCACGCTTCCCGGCGCAATCGGCTCATAGGTATGCCCTGTAAATTTCTCATAGTCCGCCCGCGCCATCACATAGAGCATCCCCATATCTGTAAAATCGTAAGTAGGATTTTCATTGTCATAGTGCTCTATCACATTTCCGTCCATGTGAATCACCGTCACAATGTCCATATATGATGACACATCTGTCATTTCTCTGTTCTGCTTTTTTGCCGCCGCCGCAACCTGCTCTACAAGGTATTCTCTGTCTGCCCGCGCTGGAACATGGTCAAAATACTGCGTTGCGCTGATTTCTTTTGGAAAATTTTGTTTCAAAGAATCTTCCACGCCCGCATACAGGCACACCGTCGTCGAGATGATTACCAGAACCATGGTGGACAGCACGCAGATATTGGCAAGCCCGACCGCATTGCGCTTCATGCGGTAAAGCATTCCTGACACGGTGATAAAATGTGTCGTCTGATAATAGTATTTCTTATTATTTTTAAGTATTTTCAAAAAAGCAATACTCACAGACAAAAAGAGCGCATAGGTTCCGGCAATCACCAGAAGCACCGCTATAAAGAACATATTGACCGCTTCCAAGATGCCCTGAACGGTCACGGCAATATAATACCCTGCAACGATGCACCCAATGCCAGCCACTGCCGAAATCCATTTTACCTTAGGTTCACGCTCCCCCACGCTGTTGCCGTGCAGCAGTGCGACCGGATTGGCAAGGCTGACCTGCAAGAAATTATAGAACAGCATCAGCACATAGACGAGGCCAAACAGCTCAACCGTCTGCAAACAGCCCCAGCCAGAGACATAAAACGGAATACTTTCTGACATTCCTGTCAGTTTTGCCAGAAACATTGCCACCAGCTTGTGAAACACAATCCCAAGCACAAGGCCGCCGCAGACCGTAAGCACATACAAAATCACAGATTCCCACGCCATCACTTTTGCAATATGCTTCTTTTCCATGCCGAGAATGTTGTAAACCCCCAGCTCTTTCTTGCGCCGCTTCATCACGAAGCTGTTTGTGTAAAATAGAAAAATACCAGTGCACAGCGCCACGATTACGAGACCCATCGTCAAGATCAAGTACACTGTGTCTGCGCCGCGCATCGCCGCAATTGCCTTGCTTCCCTGAATGGCACGCATGATGTAAAACATCATTGCAGACACAATTCCAGCCAGAATGTAGGGCAGATAAAACTGCCGGTTGTTTTTTAAGTTGGTCACTGCCAGCTTGCAATATAAACAATTCATAAAAATCCCTTTCCTGTTTACGAGTCTAAAAAAGTTATTTGGCAACGTATTGCCGCAGTTTAAGACACATACATTTCATCTGCCTTTTGAAGCCCAGCGCCCGAATCCGTCCGGTTGAATTGGCACTCCGGCGGAAACTGTGCGCCCTCCGCTTTCTGTGCCAGCACGGTGAGCGTATCCGATATTCTTGCGTAGAGCTGCTCATTGGTCAGATTACCGCGGTAAAGCTGATGGAATACCTCCCCGTCTTTGATAAAAAGCACCCGGTTCGCAGTGCTTGCCGCCTTGACGCTGTGTGTCACCATGAGGATTGTCTGCCCGTCGCGGTTAATCTCCCGAAACACATGAAGCAGCCCCGCGGACGCCTTGGAGTCGAGCGCGCCTGTCGGCTCATCTGCAAGAATCAACTGCGGACTGGTGATGATTGCCCGCGCTACGGCTGTGCGCTGCTTCTGCCCACCCGAAACTTCATACGGATATTTTTCCAGTGTATGCCCTATCCTTCTTTGAAATTCCTCCACGGAAGGCACCTCATACTCAAAGGTAATTGCCGTCCTCCTGACATAAGGCGCATAGATTTCCACAAGCCGCTCCGCGTCCGCCATCTTCGCCGCCCTGATAATACTTCGCTCCATTTTTATTCACACTTTCTATCATGCAGCTTCCATGCCATTTTGTTCCGATTGCCGGACGCCGGAAAGGACATAAAATGCTCCCTCCCGGCCGGATAAATGATTCAATGAAATCACACTGATTTTACTTTATCCTGTCCGCAATGGCATCTCCCATCCCGGCGCAGTTCACTTCACTGCATCCCTCCGACATAATATCCACGGTCCGAAGGCCATCCTTCAATACCTGCCGCACCGCCTCGTCGATGGCATCCGCCTCTTTATCCAGGTCGAAACTGTAACGCAGCATCATGGACGCCGAAAGAATCGTGGCAATCGGGTTTGCCTTTCCTGTGCCTGCGATATCAGGCGCGGAACCATGGCTTGGCTCATAGAGGCCGAACCTGCTGTCATTTAAGCTGGCGGAGGAGAGCATACCGATGGAACCGGTCACCATACTCGCCTCATCCGATAAAATATCCCCAAACATATTTTCCGTCAGGATCACATCAAACTGCGCCGGATCTTTCACAAGCTGCATGGCACAGTTGTCCACCAGCATATGCTCCAGTTCCACTTCCGGATAGTCCTTTGCCACCTCTTCCACCACTTTCCTCCACAGTCTGGAGGAGTCAAGCACATTTGCCTTGTCCACACTGGTCACTTTCCGGCGGCGCTTCATGGCAATGTCAAATCCTTTCACCGCAATGCGGCGGATCTCGTTCTCGTCATAAGTGAGGGTGTCCACGGCCTTAGTGACGCCGTTTTCCTTGTAGGTCCTGCGCTCTCCAAAGTACAGGCCCCCGGTGAGCTCCCGCATAATCAGCATGTCAAAGCCCTTCCTGCTGATCTCCTCCTTTAGAGGACATGCTCCTGCCAGTTCGTCGTAGAGCACTGCCGGACGCAGGTTGGCAAACAGATTCAGCACTTTCCGAATGGCCAGAAGCCCTGCCTCCGGACGCCGATCCGGGGGCAGCTTATACCAGGGGGACTTGGTGGGATCGCCGCCGATGGAGCCCATCAGCACTGCGTCCCCTGACCTGGCCGCCACCACAGCCTCCTCTGTGAGGGGAACCCCGTGCACGTCAATGGACGCCCCTCCCATAAGAATATCCTGAAAGACCATCTTATGCCCATGGACCTCCCCGATCTTCTCCAGAACTTTCTTTGCCTCCGCTATAATCTCCGGCCCGATACCGTCGCCGGGAATGCATGCAATATGTAATTCCATGATCTGTCCTTTCCGCGGCAGGCCCTCTGCCGCCTCTGTCTGCCACCTCCGGGCATTTCTTATCATAATAGCCGATACAGGGAAAAATAGCAATAAAATGATACAATAAATCAACCACAAGCACAAATGAAGTATGGCGGCTGACAGTAAAACAGACCGGCGCTCTCCAGCACCAGTCCGCCTTCACCACATCTTCACTTAGGAATTGTCGAAAAATAACCGTTACGGTTAATTCTCCCCCGGCTTCTCCACACGGCTTATCGCGGACTTTTCCATGGGGATGCGGCAGTTCTTGTTGCTTCCGAATTCTACAATCACCATGTCATCCTTCATGTCAATGACAATGCCGTAAAAACCCGAAGTGGTCAGCACACAGTCCCCTATGGCCAGGGATGAGAGCATGGCGGCCAGCCGCTTTTTCTCCTTGCTCTGAGGGCGCATCATAAAAAACCACATGGCGCCGATCACTACCACATACATGAGCACAATGCTCAGGAGCCCCATGCCGCCGCCCTGGACTGCCGCCGCATCCGCCCCTGCCGCTGCATCTGTCAATAATATACCCATTTTTCCTCCCTTTCCGGCGTCAGACGCCACACGCTTGTCAAGACACCATAATACACAAAAAAACCTCATTGGTCAAGGGACTTTGCCATACTTTCCAATTTCCTCTTCTTATAATCGCCAAACCTTCCCTGGTCCAGAGCCTCCCGGATCTCCTCCATCATGGTGTTGTAGAAGTACAGGTTGTGCATCACCGCCAGGCGCATGGCCAGCATCTCCTCCGCCTTGAACAGATGGCGGAGGTAGGCCCGGGAGAAGCTGCGGCAGGCGGGACAGCCGCAGCCCGGCTCGATGGGCCGCTCGTCCAGCTTATACTTCTCATTTTTGATGTTGATGGTCCCCTGCCAGGTGTAGAGCTTGCCGTGGCGGGCGTTCCGGGCGGGCATGACGCAGTCGAAGAAGTCCACCCCCCGGGCCACCGCCTCGATGATGTTGGAGGGGGTGCCCACCCCCATGAGGTAGCGGGGCTTGTCCTCCGGCATATGGGGCTCCACCGCCTCGATGATGGAGTACATCACCTCGGTGG
>OFFU01002259.1_pt1 | contig 10646 bp, 10 predicted proteins | sample 1521451 | NCBI WGS metagenome assembly OFFU01 (sample SAMEA3504106, study PRJEB24116) | mouse gut metagenome | biome: mouse gut; feature: mouse-associated habitat; material: faeces | place: Denmark | collected 2011 | reverse complement strand
GGTGCGGGAAACGCGCGCTCAACGCGGTTTTGCCGCCGGGGAGTAGAAGAAGGGCAGAAGTAAAGCAGATGTGGAGCGGCTGGCGATGAAAAACGAGGAAATAAAGGTCAGTGTGATTGTGCTGACATTTAACCATGAAAAATATATCGCGCAGGCCCTGGACAGTATTTTGATGCAGAAGGTTGATTTTAACTATGAAATTCTTGTGGGGGATGACGCGTCGTCAGATGAGACGGCAAATATTGTGCGCCAGTATGCCGCAAGGCATGCAGACAAGATCTATGCGCATTTTCGCCTTCGGAATATAGGCGCGGCCTGCAACGCATACAGCTTGATTCAAAAGGCGCGGGGAGAGTACCTTGCCTTTTGCGAAGGTGACGATTTTTGGCTTACGGAGGATAAACTGTCCCAGCAAGTCCGCTTTTTGGACAGCAATCCCGCCTTCATCGGGTGCAGCCATCGGTGCAGGGTTGTAGATGGGGACGGAATTGCATTAAAAAAGCAAAAGATCTCTTGGGTAAGGGAGAAAACGCGATTTTCCCTGTCAGACTTTAAAGGGGTTTACCTGCCGGGGCAGACAGCCACGATTATGAAGAGGAACATTTTTAAAAACGGAGAGAAAGACTGCTCATTCCTTTACCAAATAAATCGTAATATTTCTGACCGAACGTCTACCCTGCTTTATTTGACTAAAGGAGATTTTGGCCTGATTCCCCAGGTGATGAGCGCATACAGAAGGGCTGACGGCGGTTTCCAAAGCTTGACGGACACACTGTATACGCACAATCCGAACAGCCTGCGGTTTGAGCTGGATTTTACGGAAAAGCTTGATGAGCTGGCAAAAACCAGGTGGAAGCTGGAAAATATATTCCGCCCGTACTATAAGCAGCTGTACGCCTCGGCTGTTTATCACTTTTTCAAAAATCCCTGCGCGAATGGCTATGAGCTGGTGGCACGCACAGCCGCCCACATTGGATGCGGCATAATTCATCCCCTTGCGTTTGGGTATGGGGCCTGCCAGAAAATTTGGAACCTTATATAATTGGATTGGAGAAGCGCGAGATGAAATATTTGCATATTATCCCGCTTGACAGTCTGTTGATTTTGCCGTTGGCAAAGATGATTCAAAGATATGGGGACGCTGACGAGCACGAGTTTATGGTGACGGTGACCTATCAAAGCATTTTAAGGAACGACCCCAAAATGCTGGCCATTAAGGGATTAAAGTGTATTCCCAGCTTTAAGCGCCACAAGAAGCTGAGGAAAATGTTGTTTATTTTTCGCCAAGCGAAAAAGGCGGATCACGTAATTTGGCATTCCTTCCGCACAAATAGCGGCTATAATCCAGTGCTGCTGTTTTTAAACAGAAAACTGTTAATGAAATCTACCTGGATTGCCGCAGACGGCGAACTGGGAAACTACACAAACGTTCCCAACAGGATTTTAAACCGCTTCATTCCCCTGATCACCCGATACGTCCAGAAACGCTTGGCCTATATCGGCGTGTGCTTCCCGTCGGATCAGGAAGTTTTTGCAAACCAGGGGATTGATCGCGCCAGGATTGCGGTGCTGCCCTATCCGATTCCAGCCAAACGGGAGGCGCTGCTAGACTTCGCCATCAGGCAGGATAAATTGGCATGCGGTGCAGGCTGCCTGAAGCTCCAATTGGGGATGACGTCCCAGAGAGGAAATCAGCATCGGGCGTTGATGGAAAAGATGTCGGGATTGGCAGGCGTTGAGCAGGCGTTTGCATTTATCCCATTTAAGTATTTTCTGAAGGAAGCGCGGTGCATATCAGGAACAAAAAAATACCAGAATTCAATTCGAAGAAAGGGAAAGCAACTTCCCTGCAGAAGTGTTTTCATGGATCGGCCAGTTTCGGCGCAAAGCTTTTTAAAATATGTGAGCCAGCTTGATGCGGTTTTCCTGATGAATCAAGCTGCTTGCGCCCTGGAGTTTTTGTTCTACCTTTTGGCGCAAGAGAAAAAGGTGTTTCTTCCCGCAGATTCCCCGCTGTTTATATACTTAAACTGCTTAGGCGCGGGGATTCAGCCGCTGGAGCGGATTGATGAAGGGCTGTCGCTGCAAGAGGTTTTGGATTGTCCCAACGCATGCCTGCCCGCGGCGCTGAAAGATTATTATCACACGGAAAGGCTCGCGGGAGTTTGGGAAGAGTGGTTTCAAAGCCTGAGCGCTGCCCGGCAAGCGGTGGAGGTGTGATATGAAAGCAGAAAAAATAAAATTCCTGCACATTGTTGGGCCGGATACCAAAAATTCCTATGGGATTATGTCTCAGATTCACAAAAAGCAGGATATGAACGAGCATCGGTTTCTGATTACGGCATATGAATCCTGCAAAGAGCGCTTTCCCAAGCTGGAGGAGTTCGATGACAATATATTTATGCCGGAGGAATGCCCCTGGCCCCGGAGGCTGCGGAGACTGCTGTTTTTTTACCGTACTCTGTCGTCGGCAGAAATCTTAGTTTGGCACAGCCTTTTTTTCACAACCCAGAAATACATGTGGTTTTTGTTCTTTTTTCAAAAATTTTTGAAAAAATCTGTTTGGGTTGAATGGGGGGCGGATCTCTATGTATGGAAGTTTCCGGACACCTCTCTGAAAAATCGCATAAAAAACTATATAAACGATAAGGTGAGAAAAAAATTCCGCTATGTCGGCGTTACGTTTTCGGTGGATACTTTAGAGTATGCCCGACAATTCGGGACGGCCGCTCAGTGCTTTTACACACCGATGCCCAATCCGTATCATGGGGCCTCGGAGTTGATTGACTATATTCTGGCGTCCAAGCCGAAAAGGCGGACGAAAGATGAGCTCACGGTTCAGGTTGCCCACAATGCCTTTACGTTTAACAACCATTTCTATCTTTTTGATGTGTTGGAGCGGTTCTGTGATGAGCCCATGCATTTAATTGTCCCCATCAGCTACGGCATTTATGGGATCAACGGACAGTTTGGAGGCCGGGCTTATTGTCAGGCCATCCAAAAATATGTGCGGAGGGCGTTTCCGGGGAAAGTGTCTATTTTAATGAAAAATATTCCTTTCGACCGCTACTTACAACTGCTTTGGTCCATTGACATTGCGGTGTTTGATTTTGACCGCCCGTGTGGGCTGGGTACGCTGCGCATCCTGCTCCTGATGGAGAAAAAGATTTTTCTGCCGGCGGGAAGCCCCTATTATGATTTCCTGGTTTCACAAGGGCTTCCTATCTGCGATACCAATCAAATTCCCAATATGACGTTTGAGGAGTTTGCCGCGCCGGTGGTATACAAAAATAAGGACTGGGTTTACAGCTATATGAACAATGATGCGGTGATGGAACATTGGGACGCCATGTTCCGGGCGGTTGAGACTCAGTAAGGGCTTGGGGCGTGTCAACCTATGCCTGGGGGAGCTGGCGCAAATTTGATCCTGACCAATAACGCAGGAGGCATACAAAAATGAAAAAGTGTATGATTATTGGCGCTACATATACGCAGATCCCGCTGATCAGGACCGCCCGGCGGCTGGGCTATGCTGTGGTTGTGGCCAGCGTGGACGGCAATTACCCCGCTTTTTCCTATGCGGATGAGGTGTGCTATGTCAATATTTCAAACCCGCAGGCGGTTCTGGAAAAGGCGCGTGAACTGCGTATAGACGGTATCGCAACCTGCTGCATGGATACCGGGGTCCGGGCTGTCGGCTGTGTCTGCGAGGCCATGGGGCTGTGCGGGCTGACAGAACGCGCCGCGCTGCTCTCCAACCAAAAGCTGCTGATGAAGGAGGCATTTGTCCGGGGCGGGGTTTCAAGTCCCGAGTACCGAAAGGCGGCCTGTTTCGAAGAGCTGAAAAGGGCGTGGGAAGCGCTGCCTCACCCGGTGATTCTAAAGGCGGTGGATCTCCAGGCCAGCCGGGGAATCTATGTTTGCCGTTCTTACAGCGAATTGGAAGCTGCGTATCAGGAAGCCATGGGGTTGACACGCGAGGGCTTTTGCATCGTGGAGCAGTTTGTCAAGGGGATTGATATCGGCGCGCAGGCGTTTGTATATCACGGCGAAATTCTCTTTGTATTACCCCATAACGACGAGGTGTTCATCGGTAGCGCTAACTTGCCGATTGGGCATTCGGCCCCGCTATTGGCGTCCGAAGCCGTGATTCAAGAGGTGAAAAGGCAGTGTGAGCTAGCAATCCGCGCCCTGGGCCTGGACAACTGCGCGGTAAATATTGACTTGATTCTGGCCGACGACGGGAGCGTCTACATGATTGAACTGACTGGGCGCGCAGGGGCTACCTGCCTGCCGGAGCTGGTGTCGCTGTATTATGGCATCGATTATTATGAGATGATCGTCCGGATGGCTATGGGGGAGGACCCGCGTACCGTTTTTGATGGCCGCGCCCACGCACCCACGCCCAACGCGTCACGTTTTCTGATGGCGGACAAAAGCGGTGTGCTGAAGGAAGTGGCGAACGACAACCCGCCGTCGGAGGATATCGCGCTGATGGAGCTTTATGTAAGCCCGGGCGATCCCGTCCAAAAATTCTCGGACGGGAAGGATCGGATCGGCCAGATGGTGGTGACCGGAAAATCTGTTGAGGAATGCTTTGCCCGGCTGGATCAATTGTCAAAAGGCGTAACACTCATCTATCGGTGACAGAACCGGAAAGGAGACATGGGAGATGGAGCGAAAAACCAGTGCAATCGGGCGGGCAAAGCTGAGGATCTATGCCATGGTACACGCCTATAACGTGAACAGGAAAAAGTGGGAAAAGGCGCATACTGTGGATTCCTACTGGGAGCGCTTTTGGAAAAAGCCGCCTGTTCCTCTGACGGACGAGCAGCGCAGGCAGGTGGACGATTTTTGGAAAAAGTATTCGTTTGCCTATCAAAACAACTCCCTGGTACAAGAGTATTACACCTATATGTCGGGGCGTTTTGACCCCCGATATATGCCGCCGGGTTTGTTTACTTACTACTTGTTCCGCTACTATGATAACCCGGACTATCACACGGCGTTCCATGACAAGAATTACCGGGAGTTCATTTTCAAAGGTTTCCCCTGCACGCCGGCTGTAATCCGCCGGATACGGGGAATGTACTTTGACCCGGAATATACCCCCATGAGCTTTGACGGCGCGGTGTCCCGCTGTCATGAGCTGCTTTCCGGCGGCGAGGAAAAATTGATTGTAAAGCCTACCCCCGGAGGAGGGGGGAGCGGCATTTGCTTCGTTCGGCAGGGGAATTCGAAACGGAAAATTGCCGATGTACTTGATTCAATCAAAAACGATGACATCGTTATAGAGAAATTTATATGCGCCCACCCCAGCTATGCCGCCGCGAACCCGACTTCCCTGAATTCGCTGCGGATTATCAGCCTGCTGTATGACAACCAGATAGAGATTATAGCGATTGCGTTCCGCATGGGCGCTGCGGGGAAGGAGGTTGATAACTTTACCCAAGGCGGTGTGGTCTGCGGCGTGAACCCGGATGGAATCTGCGCGGATTTTGGGGTGGACCACAAGGGAAACCGCTATACCAAGCATCCTAACGGCTTTGAATTTGCCGGACACCAGCTTTACGGTGTAGAAAAGGCGGTCGAATTTGTGAAAAAGCTCCATTGCCGGATTCCCCAATTCCGGCAGATGTCCTGGGATATCGCCATTGACCGGGGCGGGGAGCCTATTTTGATTGAAATGAATCCAAGGGGGGAGACAAACCTCTATCAATCCTTTGGCTGCCTGCCCTTTGGGGATAGGACGGAAGAGATTTTAGACGACTACCTGCTGACCATGTATTACAACCTGGGCGCGAACTGGGACTGGGACTACAAGGAGTACAGCGATCACATTGTGCTCACCGGGTATGGATGGGACAAAAAGCGGGTGCGCGTCCCGGAAACCCTGTGCGGCAAGCCCGTCACGGCAATTGCGGCGGGATGCTTTACCGGGACAAGCATCCAGGAGATCGTTGTCCCCGGTTGCGTGAAATCGGTGGACCCCCGTGCGTGCGCAAAAGATGTCACGGCAAAGCTGATCCGGCTGGAGGACACCCGGGGGATCGAAATCCGCTGTCCAGACAGTGTGTCTGGACATGCATTGCCTAGGCAATGCAAGATCTCTTGGTCACCGATAGAAAATGCCACCGGCTACCGCATTTTCCGCATGCCGCAGAACGGGCGGCGGGTTTTCGTAAAGGCCGTCAGCAGCTGTGTCACGTCTTATGCCGACCACAATGTTTTGAGCGGGGTTACCTATTTCTACTATGTGCGGGCCTATAACTCCAAATACAATATATCAAGTGACTTTACAAAGCCGCTGGCAATCCGTGCTATAGGCCGGTAGGCGGCAATTTTCCGGGAGGGGCGATTTGAATGGGGGAGATCCAAAAGAGCGCGGCCAAGTGCGCGCTGAGCTGGGCTTTGCTGACCGCTCTGCTGTGCGGGCTGTATTATTACGCCAACCATGTTGTGACGGTGGAGCTGGAAGCGCCGCAGATTCAGGCCCAAACGCTGGAGGACGGCGCTGTTTCCCTCACCTGGAACGCGGTGGACTACGCCACCAGCTACCGCATCTATCAACGGCCCGTAAACGGGGACTGGTCCCTGGTGAAGGCGGTTCCGTCTATTACGCTGTCGTATACCGTGGAAGAGGAATTTGACGGCCCGGCGGAATACAGCGTGCGCACCTGCAACGCGTCGGGGGGACGGACGACATTGAGCCCCTATTCGGCGCCCGTGCGGAAGGGTGGCGGGTGAAATGAAGCAGAGAAACGTGATGATTGAGATTTGGCGGCTGATTTTCTCGTTTTTGATCGTAATCTGCCATACGGTGGAGCTGCCCTGGTACTCGCCGGAAGTCCGGGTGACCCGTTCAACAAGCATAGGCGTTGAATTCTTCTTTATTATTTCTGGGTATTTAATGGCAAAATCGGCATCTACCCCCCCCCCTTGAACTTTTGGAGCGATATCCGAGGATTCCTGTTCAAGAAGCTCAAGACGATCTACCCGACCTATCTGTTTGCCTTGGTTCTTGGGAACGTTGCGGAGCTCCTTTTGCCGCGGGTGGCTGAAGAGGTCAATCTGTTGGATTATGTCTACTTTTTGTGGGACGTCTTATTCCTCCGCGCCACCGGGCTGCGGGGCGAGTCGCTGAAATCCGCAGTACCTGCATCGTGGTATCTATCCGCCATGATTCTGGCCATGGCGCTGCTGTACCCCTTGATCCGCAAATTCTATGACGCGTTCCAGACCATGATAGCGCCGCTGCTCTCGGTTTTTATCCTGGGCTGGTTTGCCCAGATGTATAAAGGGTGTGGCGTCGCTTTTACCTTCAAGAATGGAATCTGCCTGGGCCTGCTGCGGGGTATTTCCGAGATTTGTGTCGGCTGCGTCTGCTTCTCTGTCGCACAGTGGCTGAAGGGAAAGCAGTTGGAACGGCCCATACGCTTTTTGGCAACAGTTGCGGAGGAGGGTGCTTTCTGCGCTGTTGTCGCAATTTCCTATTTTTTCGGAAGGTCTTATATGGACTACATCTCCATTTTTCTGATTGCCGTGGGCGTTTCCTTGTCCTTCAGCGGGATCACATTCACAAGCAGGCTCTCTGAAAAGCTCCAGTTGCGCTGGGTGGGCAGCTTCAGCCTCGCTTTGTACCTCACGCATTTAAAATGGGCGCAGATACTTGGCCGATGGAAGATACCGATCCCGTTCCGCAGCCAGATATGGATTCTTTTGGCCCTTTCGGTGGCCTCGGCCCTTGCGTGCGTTTATACGCTTGAACTGATTACGCGGCTATACCGCGCCCATAAGGAACGTAAACTTCAAGTCACAGTCAGGAGTGAATGACGAATGGAAGTCATTAATACGCAACTGCCCGGCGTGGCGATCCTTCTGCCGCAGGTGTTCCAGGATCGCCGCGGCTGGTTTTACGAATCCTACAACAAGCAGGCGTTCGAGGCGCTGGGGCTGGATATGGAATTCATCCAGGACAACCACTCCCTTTCTATCTCCAGGTATACCCTGCGGGGGATCCACTTCCAAAACGATCCAACAGCGCAGTCCAAGCTGGTGCGATGCATTCGCGGACGGATTTTGGACTACGCCGTGGATCTGCGGAAGGGCTCGGACACCTATTTGAAGTGGGTCTGCGTGGAGCTGTCGGCGGAAAACAAGAAGCAGCTGTTTATACCCCGGGGCTTTGGGCATGCGTTTGTGACGATGGAGGAGAACTGCGAGGTCGCCTACAAGGTGGACAATATCTATTCCAAGCAGGACGAGCGCACCATCCGCTATGACGACCCGGAGATCGGCATTCAGTGGCCCCAGGGTATGACCCCGGTGATGTCGGAAAAGGACGCCGCCGCGCCCTTTCTGACCGGGTGCGACTGTAATTTTAAAGTGTAAGGTGACCTTTTATGAAAGTTGGAATCATGCAGCCGTATTTTTTCCCCTATCTGGGCTACTGGCAGCTGATGAACGCGGTTGACCGATATGTTGTGTATGACGACGTTAATTTTATCAAAGGCGGACGAATTAACCGCAACGCGATTTTAATGAACGGTTCAGCCCATACGATCAACTTAATTTTGTCCGGGGCCACCCCCAATAAGCACATCAACGAGATTCAAGTCAATACGGATTTCAGAATACAGGCGAAGCTGCTTCGCACGCTGGAAATGTGTTATTCCAAGGCGCCTTACTATACCCAAGTAGCGCCGCTGCTTCAGGCTGTCATCAGCCAGAAGGAGCCCAATTTGGCGAGGTACTTATATTGTGCGTTCCAAATAGTCGGCGCATATTTGGGCATCACAACAGAGCTGCTCTTATCGTCCGAACTGGACAAGGACTCTTCCCTAAAAGCCGAAAGAAAGGTAATCGCCATCTGTAAGCTGCTGGGGGCCGCCGAGTATTACAACTCCGTCAGCGGCATTCCGCTGTATGTGCCCCACCGGGACGAGTTTACCCAGGCGGGGATCAAGCTGTGCTTCCCCAAAATGCGGGAAATTACTTATCCGCAGTTAAAAAATGAGTTTGTTCCGAACCTTTCCATCATTGACGTCATGATGTTTAATTCCCAGGAGGAATGCAGGCGGCTGCTGACGGAATACGACGTCACGGACGGCTGATTGAATACTGAAAAAGAAAGGACAGATCAATATGATCGATGTGTTTCAGCCCTCCCTTGGGGCGGAAGAACTGGAGAGGATTAAGGGTGTTTTTGAATCCAATTGGCTGGGCAAGGGGAAAATCAACGGGGAATTTGAGGAGGGCTTTGCCGGCCATCTAAACGTTGGCCGCGAGCATGTGTTTACCACGAACTGCTGCAGCGAGGGGCTGTTCTCCTCCATGCACATGTTTGGCATCGGCCCGGGCGACGAGGTTATCATGCCCACCATCAGCTTTGTGGGCGCGGGGAATGCGGTGTGCGCCTGCGGGGCAAAGCTGGTGCTGTGCGACGTGGACCGGCGGACGCTGAACGTCAGGGCGTGCGACATCGAGCCGAAAATCACGCCGAACACCAAGGCCATCCTGCTGCTGCACTACGGCGGCGTGCCGTGCGAGATGGATGAGATTATGGCCCTGGCAAAGAAGCATGCCCTGGCGGTCATTGAGGACAGCGCCTGCTCGGTTGCCTCCACTTATAAGGGACAAGCGTGCGGCACCATCGGCGACATGGGCATGTGGTCGTTTGACGCCATGAAAATTCTGGTCTGCGGGGACGGCTCCATGCTCTACTTCAAAGATCCCGCACTGAAAGAGCAGGCGGAGAAGTGGCTGTATTTTGGCCTGGAGAGCAAAAGCGGCTACTCCAACAGCGTGGATCAGAAATGGTGGGAATATGACATTTCCTCTTTTGGCCACCGCGCGATTATGAATGACATCACTGCGGCGATGGCGGTGGAACAGCTGAAGAAACTGCGTGGCTTCATTGCGCGGCGGAAGGAGATCCACGAGACATATGACCGTCTGCTCAAAGGGCTGGACTGGCTGGATACCCCGCCGGACATCCCGGACTATTGCACGTCTTCCTACTATTTTTACCATGTCCAGGTTGTGGGGGGCCACCGGGATTTGCTGGCGAAGTATCTGCGGGAGCATAACGTATACACGACCTTCCGATATTTCCCGCTCCATCTGGTCAAGCACTATGGGATAGAGGACAACTTCCCCAACGCCGACTATGCGGCGTATAACACGCTGTGCCTCCCGCTGCACCAGTCGCTGACAGATGCGGACGTGGAAACGGTTGCGCGGCTGATTTGCCGGTATGGCGAGGACCACGGCCTGAATACGGCGGGATCATCTGACGGGTATTGATATTGAGAGAGGGATGAGGATGAAAGGCATCATATTAGCGGGGGGTACGGGGACGCGGTTGTACCCGCTGACCCGGGCGGTGTCTAAGCAAATGCTGGCAATCTACGACAAGCCGATGATCTATTACCCGATGTCCGTATTGATGAATGCAGGGATCAGGGATATACTGATCATCTCGACGCCGCAGGATACGCCAAGGTTCCAGGAACTGTTAGGGGACGGGCATCAATTTGGCGTGCATCTGTCATATGCGGTTCAGCCAAGTCCGGACGGGCTTGCGCAGGCGTTCATCATCGGAGCAGATTTTATCGGCAACGATACGGCGGCAATGGTATTAGGAG
>OFFU01002245.1_pt1 | contig 10702 bp, 10 predicted proteins | sample 1521451 | NCBI WGS metagenome assembly OFFU01 (sample SAMEA3504106, study PRJEB24116) | mouse gut metagenome | biome: mouse gut; feature: mouse-associated habitat; material: faeces | place: Denmark | collected 2011 | reverse complement strand
GCTCGGAGCGGCAATCGTGTTGGTTGTCATCGCCGCCGTCGGACACCGCATCAAAGATATCATGGTAATTCTGATTCTCGGCATGATGTTCTCATCGGGAGTAAGTGCCGTGGTACAGATATTGCAGTATCTCAGCCGGGACGAGGCTCTAAAGACATTTGTAATATGGACTATGGGGTCGCTTGGCGAAGTGACTGTAATGCAGCTCTGCATACTGTTCCCTTCGGTGCTTCTGGGACTTGTGCTCGCAGTGCTGTCCATAAAGCCTTTGAATATGCTGCTTTTCGGTGAGGACTATGCAGTGACTATGGGCTTGAATATCAGGCGTTCGCGCGGTATGATATTTATGTCGGCAACGCTTCTTGCCGGAACTGTGACCGCTTTTTGCGGTCCGATCGGTTTTATCGGACTGGCTATGCCTCATGTCACGAGAATGATGTTTGACAACAGTGATCATCGTGTGCTCATACCTGCCACCATGCTGTCGGGAGCCTCGGTTATGATAATCTGTGACATCATATCCAAGATGTTTACTCTTCCGGTAAATGCGATTACAGCTCTTCTCGGAGTGCCTGTCGTGGTATGGATTGTGTTAAGAAATAGAGTATGATTGAATTAAAGGACTTTTCCATAGGATACGGAGCTCGCCGATTGCTGTCTGATGTGTCGCTTTCGATCCCGGGAGGATGCCTCACTGCACTTGTTGGCCGTAACGGCACAGGCAAGTCGACGCTTCTGCGTTCCATTGCAGGGCTTAACCGAAATTATTCGGGCGACATACTTGTCGATGGCAATGTTCTGAACCATCTGCCGCCTCAGCGTCTCGCAAAGATGCTTGCATTTGTGAGTACCGAACGAACCCGCATACCCTACTTGAAATGCGAGGATGTCGTAGCAATAGGAAGGGCACCATACACTAATTGGATAGGACATATCCAGGATATGGACCGTGAGATTGTGGCAAAGGCATTGTCATTGGTCGGTATGGAGGCATATGCCGGACGCACTATGGACACAATGAGCGACGGTGAGTGCCAGCGAGTGATGATTGCGCGTGCATTGGCTCAGGATACATCTGTAATACTATTTGACGAGCCCACGTCATTTCTTGACATGCCGGGCAGGTATGAGCTATGCTCTCTGCTCGGAAGGCTTGCCCACGAAGAGGGAAAGTGCATATTTTTTTCCACTCATGAGCTTGATATCGCTTTGAAGATGTGTGATAAAGTGGCAGTGCTCGATTCTACATCACTGGAGATTTACGATGCCGGAGAATTGCGTGACAGTGGGCTTATAGAACAGATTTTTTCAATAAATCTCTAACTAATCGGCTTGGGGATTGTTAAAATTTTAGTACTTTTGATTAAAAATTAAGTCCAACAACTAAAATTAGAAAATTCTTATGCAGATTCAGAGAATTCAGACAGTCTATATCTTTCTGTCTATCATCGCGATGGCTGTATTTCTGATTGTTCCTTATGGCGAAATCGAAATCCTTTCGCAGAGCCCTGTCGTTACCGAGCCTCTTTACACTATGGCTGAGTATGGAATCCTCATACCTGTGTGTGCTATTATCATCCTACTGCTCATCGACATGTTTCTTTATCGTAATCTTCCGCTTCAGCGCACAGTGCTTGTCGTCAGCCTTATGCTCACGCTTGCGGTAATTGCGACAGTATGCTTCGCACTATTCAAGGAGGCGCGTGCCGAAGGAATTGAAGCCAATTTCAGTGTATGGGATATACTCCTGCCAATAGCGGCATTGCTTGAAATCCTCGGTGTGAAAGGGATAAATCATGATATAAAGCTGCTTAACTCCTACAACCGACTCAGATAATAACGAAATATATTAAAAAAAGATGGTCCGTACATTGAAAAATTGTACGGACCATCTTTTTATGTCTTGCGAGAACAATGTAGGAGAGAGGAGAAATGATTACTCGTCAACAGGGCTGAAATCATCTTTGCCGACGCCACACAATGGGCATGTCCAATCATCGGGTATATCTTCAAAGGCAGTTCCGGCAGGAATGCCGCTTTCAGGGTCTCCGTTTGCAGGGTCATATACATACTCGCAAACATTACAGATGTACTTTTTCATATCAGACTTTTTTAATTTCTAAATTAGTTAATTCATAATCAAGAACAACGTATCAGGAAATATTGTTCAGGCCAACCTGACATGTGAATGATAAAAATAAAGTCATCCATATTGCTTGAGACATCTCTGCTTTATTTTTAATATGGATATTTCCCTTCAAATATCTTCAAATCTCTTGGCAAGAGATTTGGATGGATGGAGATGCTTCAGATAATCAATAAGTTACATGTATTAGATTTAATAAAATTCTTAACAATCCCATATCTTTATCACTTTTACACTGGAATATACCTCATTAAATTAACCGGAGTAAATTTGCTCAGTTCAAACTTATTAGTTACTTTTGTCACTGAAATTAAGTATCTCTTGCCAAGAGATTGTGACACCGTAACTATGGTGTCAGATCTTATATTATGAAGATATTTTATCGAGAAGAGCCATCGTCACCTCTGTCAGTGGGTCAGGAGACTCCAAGATGGAGGGAAGAGAAGAATTGTAAAGAAAGTCGGAAACGGTAAAAATATACTATTGTCTAAATGTCTGATAACAAGAGATATTCAAACAAGCAGTTTCTCGAATTTTTCCGATCAAGACTTTCCGGCGTCAGTTCAGAAAGCGGTATGAGATACCGTAAGACAATATCCGAACTAGAAATATTCCTTGCTGGTCATCGTATCCATGTTGCTGATCTGTCGGAAATGATGATGGCTGACTGGGCTATAGATCTGTTGTGCCAGGGACTTGCCGTGAGTACAGTCACAAGGCATTTGAACAGCCTTAACGGTATGGTCAAGGACGCTGCTAAAGCGGGGATGATCAAACAGAATAATGCCGCAAGGTCGATTTCCAAATCGCTCTCCGAACTTAGAAGTGTCCCCGCGCTTTTGGGTGTCTCCGTCTTTGACGGTATCCTTTCCTTTCTACGTGATTCATTGAAGGAACGAGAAGACAATAGGTACAATGTATTTATGGACATGGTCCTGTTCTCTATGCTTAATGGGGCGATTTCTCTTGATAGTGTGAGCCGTCTAAAAAAAGAGAATATGCAGGATTATGACGGAGTGAGCCTCTCCATTCTGATGCGCAACATTGGCAAAAGGAGGGACTATGTTTTTAACATACATCAGTCGGAACTCACATCTCGTCAGCTGAAAGTTGCAATCTCCTCCGGCGTGCGTTCCGTTTTCAAGTCCCACATTGATGAACTGGAGTTCGAGCCCGACGAACTTGTGCGATCAATGTGGGTAGCATGTGTCGTCAGGAGCGGTCTGTCGGCTTCGGAAGCATTGGGGTATGTCGGAGATTCCGCCCCATACTCGATTCCGGAATTCTGTACCCCGGCATCAGTTCCGAATGATGGCAAAAATGCATGTATGTCCGTTGTAAATACAATGCTGACCAGCGGGATGCCGAGGTGGTACGTCATGCAGATGCGCAAAGGTGTTAGATATGACGAACTGCGTAAGGAAATATACGATAAAATCCGTCCTTGCCCATTGCTGTACTATCCCTGCGAGACAATTTTAAAGCGGAGCGGCAATAGAAAGAGAAAGAAAGAACGTCCATTCATAGATCGGACAGTGTTCTTTAGGAGCTATCCCGAAAAAATCATGCCTATGTTCAATGCCATAGGTGACAAGGCATGGTGTTACCGTGTCCTTGGTATCCCCGGTTCGCCCTATGCAGTAGTTCCCCAACACGATATGGAACGTTTTCAGAGGGCGATAGGCTTGTTCACTCCCGACATCGAAATCCATCCTCTTGGTTCATTGACCCCCAAACTGGGGGAAACGGTCATACTGATTAAGGCGGGTTTTGGCAACCGCGTCGCCACGGTGGAGGATATCATCAAAACTGAGTGCGGATCTGCGATATTCCGTGTGAAGCTTGATACCGACAATGGGTATGAGTTCCGTATAGATGTTCATGCGTGCCAACTAGAACGAATATAGGGTTGATCATATATATCTATAGAGCAGTTGCTGAGTCATATTGATGCATAAAAGTCGATGGGAGTTTATCCGGTAGTGAGACTTGCTGAATAAGGTTGTCAGCTTGCATCAAAACCTTGTCAGGTCATTTGATTATATAAACAGACAAAAATTGTTGTAAAGGATTTGGCACAGAAGTGTCCTGAACTGCTCAGTTCAAACATCACTACAGATCAGTCAAGCTTCAGTTATTCTATTATTGCCTCTACGTTCGACAGATAGACGTATGCTCCGGAAAATACCGATAATAAGATACATCAGGTGTCGTCATATTCTTATATTACATTAACACTATGAAAGGTAAGGATCGAGAACTTGATATACAGTTTGTTGACTTCAGCAATGTTGACGAGATATGGGACTTTGCTAATCGTATAATACATGCCGCCAATGGAGCCGGTCTGTTCGTGACCAACGGTCCTTTAGACAAGGAGCAGAGAGAAATCAGGATCATTGCCAAGGATTGGGTGAATCTTGTAGAGGCTGCCATCGTCTCGATGACCAGAGGAGACTCGCTGATTATCATATACATATTCGACATTATACACCGTATAGCCTACAGCACTCCCGCGGATACGGCTTATATAGACAGTTACAGGCTTGATGCATTTGAAGCCTATATACAAGGAGACAAAAGTATTGACATATACGTGCTGTTCCATTCATTATTGGAAGAAATCGGGAAAAGGAACAGGACATATTTTGGACGTCCCCTTGAATGGGTATCCAAATGTGTTGATCGTTGGTACAATAACTTTATCACCGGAATGAGCGCGGAAGCACAAAGCGATTATGATATCGTACATCAGGTGACTGCGTTGCTTTGCTCTGACCTTTGGGCGTACGAGAAGGACCAGAACCTGTTCAAACGCAAACTTGTGGTAAGTCATCTTGATTACATCACAGACAAGGAGGCTGTTGTTACTGATACTGGAATGCAGAGAGCCTTGCATGCACTGCGTTTCCATGCGTCCAAATATCTTCCGTCCATAATCTAATGTTAGCACCCTCGATGTTACGAAATATTACCACAGTGTATTCCATTTAGCTTAATATAATTTAACTACAACGCATCGAATAAAATAATGAGTAATTATGCACTTATAATCGCTGGAGGTTCAGGAAACCGAATGGGGCAGGATATACCAAAGCAGTTTATGCATGTAGATAACTGTCCTATCATAATCCATACCCTTAAAGCGTTTCAATTACACCCAAACATAGATGCGATAGGTGTTGTATGTCTGCAAGGGTGGGAAACAGTTTTACAATCATATGCAAACCAGTTCTCAATAGATAAGCTTCGATGGATGTTTGAGGGTGGCGAAAATGGTCAAAGATCCATTTATAATGGACTTGTGGGGCTTAAAGACGCAGGGTGTGAGGATGACGATCTTGTATTGATTCATGATGCTGTAAGACCCCTTATATCGCAAGACATAATCTCTTCGAACATAGCCATATGTAAACGATATGGTTATGCTATAACCGGAATCAAATGTAAAGAAGCTATTTTAGAAAGTGAAGATGGTTTCAGTTCTAAGGTTTCAATTCCGAGAGATAAATTAATTAGAACACAAACACCTCAAACATTTAGGCTTAAAAACATTTTGGCTGCTCATAAGCTCGCAGCAGAAAATAATATTACAAATTCTGTGGCTTCATGCACCTTGATTGCTGAATTAGGATTATCAGAGATGCATATTGTGCCAGGGTCTGAGAAGAATATTAAAGTTACAACAATTGAAGATTTGGAAATCCTAAAAGCCTTGATGCACATCTCAAAGGAAAATTGGTTAAAATGAGGACAATTACTCGAATTAAAGAATTGAGTTTACTTCCTTTAAATTGGGAGAAACTTGATAGATCAAAAATACTGATTGTCGGCGCATCCGGATTGATAGGTAGTGCGTTTGCTCATACATTATTGACAAATCCAAATTTGAAATGCGAAATATATGTGATGGGTAGATCCTTTGATCGATTAAAGACGATTTTTGGAGAGTACATTGGGAATGAAAATTTCCATATTATAGAACATGATATTGTCAACCCATTATCATGTGCAGAGAATTTTGATTACATAGTGGATTGTGCAAGTAATGCTAATCCAGCGAACTTTAATCAAAAACCGGTAGAGACAATCCTAACAAATGTTCTAGGCGTTCAGAATCTACTTGACTATAGCAAAACGCATGGATTAAAAAGATTCCTTTTTGTTTCTTCAGGGGAAGTTTATGGAGAGACTGGTGGTGAAAATTGTAACGAAGAAGCAGATGGATATATAGATATTCTCAATCCAAGGGGATGTTATCCTTTATCTAAGAGATTATCTGAAAACTTGTGTATTAGTTATGTTGATGAGTATAATCTTGATGTAGTAATAGCACGTCCATGTCACATATTCGGACCGAACTTTCTTGATACTGATGATAGAGCCTATGCGCAATTTTTAAGAAAGGCCGCTCATGGAGAGGATATTGAGCTCAATAGTCCTGGTCTTCTGAAACGATCTTGGTGCTATATTATAGATTGTGTATCTGGATTGCTATATATTTTGTTAAATGGTGCTTCGTCAAATGCGTATAATATTTCGGATATTGCTATGACAATCAGAGATTTTGCTGAGGCTGTTGCAATAGGAGCGGGAGTAAAGGTGAAATTTAACATTCCAAAAGATTTGAATCCGCCAATAATATCGCAAGGAATATTAGATTCTACAAAATTAAGATCTTTAGGATGGAAACCATGCGGGGATATTATCTTAAATATAAAGGAATGTATAAGTGATATGACCTCTATTGATAAATAATGTAAGTTTATGATTAATTTATCTGAAGAAATCAGGAATGGTTATACAGTTTCAACCTTGTCAAAACGTGTGTGGCAAATACAACTTGATATGCTTGGTGTGCTTCTAAAAGTATGCAAAAAGTATAATTTGAAGATTTGGGCTGAAGGAGGAACTTTAATTGGTGCTATACGTCACAAAGGATTCATACCATGGGATGATGACATAGATATGATTATGTTACGTGATGACTATACAAGATTGGTAGAAGTCGCACCTATAGAGTTTAAATATCCATATTTCTTTCAAGCAGCAGAGACCGAGAAGAATTATATTCGAGGTCATGCCCAATTAAGAAAGTCTGATACGGCGGCGATCCTTCCTTGTGACATTTGGCAGAATTTCAATCAAGGTATATTTATTGATATTTTTGTGGCGGATGTTTTGCCGGATAACTCCAATGGGCTGCGAGAGAGAATATATACAGCATTGGAAACTAAACGGTCAAGAATGTATAATGCGCTTTACGGTTCGTTGCTTAGTAGGCATCCGATTAAATATTTAAAAGATTATTTATCAGTCAGAAAAATTGGGGTGTTAAATAGTTATGTTTCAATGTGTTCTCTAATTGTAGATTCTCCTATAAAATCCACTCAAATGGCTGATGTTTTATTCTCATCTTTGCACCACAAAAAGATTACAAGAGAATTGAGTTGGTACAAAGAAACCTTGATGCTCCCCTTTGAGGATATAGAAGTGCCAGTTCCCTCCGGATATAATGAGATTTTAATGACACAATATGGAGATTACATGAAACCAGTTAAAGCTCCTACAATGCATGGGGAAGTATTTTTTAATCTTGATATCCCCTATACTGATGTGCTAAAAGAACTGCGTCGTAAGGCTTCGCTTAAATCAAAGCTTAAACACTTCTTTTCGTTTGGGACAAATATCGATTAAACATCAGGCGGCGAGTGGCATGGTTTGGACTGCCGTTGAACGTTTCGGATCACAGATTGTCCAGTTCATTATAGGCATAGTTCTTGCGCGGTTACTTTTGCCTGATGATTATGGACTTATTGGGATGTTGGCTATTTTTATGGCAATCTCCCAGACATTTCTAGACTGTGGCTTTGCAAACGCATTGATTCAGAAAAAGGATCGTGATGAAATAGACTACTCCACCGTATTCTATTTCAATTTGGCGGTAGCATTGATACTGTATGGAATATTGTTTTTTTTTGCTCCTATTATTGCTGATTTTTACAATCAACCCATACTCACAGAGATTACGCGTGTTTACTCGCTCACATTGATTGTCAACGCATTAAGCATTGTTCAGACCGCAAGACTGTCGATAGACCTAGATTTCAAACTTCAAGCTAAAGCATCGATAATCTCAATTTTAATATCAGGAACCATTGGAATAGTATTGGCATACAATGGTTTTGGTGTATGGGCACTTGTAAGCCAAGGTCTATTAAGTGCAAGTATCAGGACTATGATTCTATGGATATGCGGAAATTGGATGCCATTGGCTGTTTTCTCTAAAACTTCATTCCGTTCATTGTTTTCATTCGGGTCGAAGCTGCTTTGTAGTTCTTTAATCAACACGATCTATCAAAACCTATCAACCATAATAATTGGTAAGGCTTTTCAGACTGCGGAACTCGGATATTTCACTCGTGCTAACCAGTTTGCTCGTCTTCCGTCTGATTCAGCTACCGCTATTATCATAAAAGTGGCATATCCGATTCTTTCACGATTACAGGATAATGATCAAAATCTGGTTAATGCTTACACCCAGCTGTTGAGACCTCCAGTCTTTTTGCTTTATCCGGTATTATTTCTGCTTATCGTGCTTGCTCATCCCCTAATTGAATGTTTCATTGGTACTAAGTGGTTACCATGTGTGCCTTTGCTCCAGATATTGAGTCTGGGTCAATTATGGGCTCCATTGACCAATATCAATCTGAATCTGCTCTATGTTAAGGGGCGTTCAGATTTGGTGCTAAAACTGGAGTTTATAAAAAAGCCGATAGCATTTGTTCTTTTGCTTGGAGCCGCATTTTGTAATGTATATGCTGTGTGTGTGGCATTGGCAGTATATGATTTTATAGCTTTCGCATTTAATTGCCACTATACGGACAAGTTTTTTAATTTTGGATTTCGCAGCCAGTTTCGACAGATTTTACCGATTATAGGTTACAGCCTGGCTATGTCAGTATTGGTCAGCTCAGTATATTTTATTACTGAGAGCCCATATCTGCAACTTATAGCAGGTACGATTATCGGGATAGTTTCTTACATTGCAATGTCGATTCTTTTTCATGACAGGTCATTTCAGGAATTAAAGATTCAGTTACTAAATCTTATTGGGAAATGATGTTTATAGATAATACCGCCGTACAATAACAAGCCAATGGTGTATTTCGGAAAGACATCGAGATACAGTAATCTGAATGAACACGAATTCGGGTCAATCATAATGCAAATCTATGCTTGATCCGTGTTTATGGTCTCAATGATCTCGAAACTAACGATGGACTTTTGTTTAAGATTATATCACTCTTGATCTCAGCCATATGGTTATGAAAATCCCTTATGTCAATAAAATATTTAGAATATGACAAATAAATATGATTATCTGGTAGTAGGGGCCGGGTTGTTCGGTGCCACGTTTGCGTATCTTGCAAAAAAGCAGGGGAAACGGTGTCTTGTCATCGATAGACGGTCGCATGCGGGTGGCAATATCTACTGCGAGGAGATTGAGGGGATTAACGTGCATAAGTATGGGGCGCACATTTTCCATACTTCCGATCGTGAGGTATGGGATTTTGTCAACACCATCGTGCCGTTTAACCGCTACACTAACTCTCCTGTCGCGCAGGCTCCCGACGGTAGGCTATATAATCTGCCGTTCAACATGAACACGTTCTATCAGATGTGGGGAGTCAAGACCCCTGCTGAGGCTCAGACTCGGCTTGACGAGCAGCGTTGTGAAGCGATAGCTGCAATGAAAGCCGAAGGTGTCATAGAGCCGCGTAATCTTGAAGAACAGGCTCTTACTCTTATCGGTAAAGATATCTACGAGCAGCTTATAAAGGGCTATACAGAGAAGCAGTGGGGACGTCCATGCAATGAGCTGCCTGCGTTCATAATCCGCCGTCTGCCGGTGCGTATGACTTTCGACAACAATTATTTCAACGACTCATACCAAGGCATCCCCATAGGAGGCTACAACAAGCTGATTGACGGTTTTCTCGACGGTATAGATATAAAGCTCGATGCCGATTTTTTTACCGACCGTGAGTATTGGGAATCAGTTGCCGACAAGATCGTGTTCACCGGTAAGATTGATGAATTTTACGGCTATCGCTTCGGAAAACTCGAATACCGCACTGTGTGCTTTGAGACAATCAGATTCTATACCCCCAACTTCCAAGGCAATGCCGTAGTGAACTATACTTCATCAGAAGTGCCATATACCCGAATAATCGAGCATAAGCATTTCGAGTTATTCGGAGCCGCCGTATATGACAATCCCTGGACAGTCGTATCCAAAGAATATTCTACCGAATGGTGCGACGGTATGGAGCCATTCTATCCCGTTAATGACGCCAAAAATCAAGAGATCTACAAAAAATACCGCCAATTGGCTGAAAAAGAAATCGACATAATATTCGGTGGTCGTCTCGCCGAGTACAAATACTACGACATGGCTCCGATTGTCCGCCAGGTCCTGAATCTGTTTAAATAAAAGTCACTGGCGTCTTTTAAAATCTGTTAATGCGAAATTGTTAAACTCTGTATTCATGT
>OFFU01002236.1_pt1 | contig 10739 bp, 7 predicted proteins | sample 1521451 | NCBI WGS metagenome assembly OFFU01 (sample SAMEA3504106, study PRJEB24116) | mouse gut metagenome | biome: mouse gut; feature: mouse-associated habitat; material: faeces | place: Denmark | collected 2011 | reverse complement strand
TCTAATTTGACTGATATAAGAAGGATCTGGAGCACCTAGGGTGCTGGATAACAATCCATACGCAAAAGTGCTTTTAAAATGGAGCGTGGTGGAAAAACGCATCAGGGAACTTGTCAATGCGGATAAATACCTTACGCCGAAGGGGAAGGAAGCCTTTGCACAGTACAAAAAAGAGCAGGCGGAGGAAGCCATGCGCCGGGAGCAGGAAAAGCTGGAGCATGGTGTCCGGGTAGAATGTAAAGATGCCATAGAAAAAGCGATTGCGGAGAAATTTGACGGTTACACCCTTCCGGGGGATGCCGCAGAGGGCATTATCCGGCAGTATGGGAAGGAACGTGTGGAAATCGTCCTTGCCAATACAATCATGCACTTATCCCATGACGGGCGGTTTTCCCCCGACAATAAGGAATGGGCAAAAAGCCTTGTCCCTTCCGCTGACTGGCAGACCAGGGATTACCTCGTCACGTCCCACCCGGCTGTGCTGGACGGTTTTACAAACCAGACAAGGCGGTACATAGAGCGTGACAGGGAGCCGGAAAAAATGGCTGTACCGGAACGGGAAGCGGAAATTTCCGGGGAAAAATCCCAAAGTCCCGAACCGGAAAATAAAGCCAGCGACAATGAAAAAGCGCTGATGGAAAGGCTTGCGGAGATGTCCGCTGTGGTAAAAATCTGCGGTGCGCTTTCTATGAAAGATGTGGTCGGCTGGAACGAGGATACCGGGGCGGTTGCCATTGAGGATGACAGCAGGAGGTTAGAGGGCAAGGCGGTCTATGATACTCTGTTTTTAGAAGCCGCTGATTATGTCCTGATGCAGTCATTAAGCGGCAATACGGAAAAAGCGGTGGAAATGGATGCTCTGCTGAAGGAGGCTCAGAAGTATGCGGCACGTTATGAGAGCGAGCCAAAACAGCAGAGGGAAGGACACGCTGCGGAAGTTTCTGAAGCAGAGCTGTCAGAAGAAAAGAAGGAAGAACCTCTCCCGGATGCCGAGCCGGAAAACCTTACAGAAGAACCAGAACAGGAAGAAACAACACGTTTTACGGTTACGGAAACTTCGGATGCCTTTACAGAGCCTTATGCGGTGTGGGACAGCGAAACGCAGGATTATTATGTAACAGGCGATGGCACAGTGCCGACATTTGACACACCGGAGGAAGCGGATGTTTTCTGCCAAAATCTCAACGGAGATTTACAGGGGAAAGAAGCAGAAAATATGGTTACAGAGCCGGGAACTGTTTCAGAATCAAAAGATACTGCTGAAAAAGATGATTTCCCCGACATTGACACTCAGGCTGTCCGGGAAGGTCTGGAAAAAGCAGGCATTGTGGACGGGCAGGTTGTAGATGAAAATGCTTTGGAAAACAGCCCGTTTATCCAGCAGGTCATGGGCGATGTGGAAACGCTGACCGGGGGCAATTCGCCAGAGCCGGAAAAAGCATCACAAAAACAGCCGGAGATTGATAAAACAGGCGCAGTCAATTACCGCATTTCTTTCAATGAAGCAGAGAATACTGGGAAAGGATTTGCGCCGAAAGAGAAATTCCGGCAGAACGTGGAAGCCATACGAACCCTTGAAAAGATTGAAAGTGAACGCCGCACTGCCACACCGGAGGAACAGGAAGTCTTAGCAAAATATGTGGGTTGGGGCGGTCTTGCCGATGCCTTTGATTCTTCCAAAGCGAACTGGGCGAATGAGTATCAGGAATTAAAGAGCCTGTTATCCCCGGAGGAATACGCTTCCGCAAGGGAAAGCACGTTAAATGCCCACTACACAAGCCCGGTCATCATTCAGGCAATCTATGACGCAGTGGGGAAAATGGGATTTACAAAAGGTAATGTGTTAGATCCCGCCGCAGGCATCGGGAATTTTTATGGCTGTCTGCCGGAGGAAATGGCGGGGAGCAGGCTGTACGGGGCGGAGCTTGACGGGATAACCGGGCGTATCGCAAAACAGCTCTACCCTCATGCGGACATTCAAATCACAGGCTTTGAGAATACCACCTATCCTAATGACTTTTTTGACGTGGCGGTGGGAAATGTGCCTTTCGGACAGTATAAAGTGTCTGACAGACAGTATGACAAGCATAACTTCCTCATACACGATTATTTTTTCGCAAAGACTTTGGATAAAGTACGTCCGGGCGGCATCGTTGCCTTTGTCACTTCAAAGGGGACTATGGATAAGAAAAACCCGGAAGTGCGGAAATACCTTGCACAGCGGGCGGAACTATTGGGGGCGGTCAGGCTTCCGAACACAGCGTTTAAGGAAAATGCGGGTACGGAGGTCACTTCGGATATTTTATTTTTAAAGAAGCGTGACCGGGTGTTAGATATTGAACCGGACTGGGTGCATCTGACGGAAAAAGACGGTATCGTGATGAACCAGTATTTCGCAGACCACCCGGAAATGGTACTCGGAAAAATGGAGATGGTTTCCGGGGCGCATGGCATGGAAAGCGCCTGTCTGCCGGACACGTCCCTTCCCCTGTCGGCGCAGCTTAAACATGCGCTCTCTTATGTGGAGGGCAGCATCGAGCAGGCGGATTTCAATGAGATTGATGATGAGCTGGCAAGGGAGAACATACCCGCCGATCCGGACGTGAAGAATTACAGTTATACCGTAGTGGACGATAAAGTGTATTACCGGGAAAATTCCATTATGAAGCCTGTGGACGTTTCGGAGAAAGCGGAGCAGCGCATGAAGGGCATGGTGGCAATCCGGGACTGTACGCAGGAACTGATAAATTTCCAGTTGGAAGAATACCCGGATGAAATGATTAAAAACAAACAGACGGAGTTAAATCAGTTATACGATGATTTCTCCAAGAAATTCGGTCTTATCAGTTCACAGACCAATAAGAGGGTGTTCAATCAGGATTCCAGCTACTGCCTGTTATGTTCCCTTGAAAAGCTGGACGATGAGGGGAAGTTTATTGGCAAGGCGGATATGTTCTCGAAACGTACCATTAAAAAGCAGGAAGTTGTGACGAGCGTGGACACAGCCAGTGAAGCGCTGGCGGTATCCCTGAGTGAGAAGGCAGGCGTGGATTTATCCTATATGTCACAGCTTGCGGGTAAAAGCGTGGAAGAAATCACAAAAGAGCTTGCAGGGGTAATCTTCCAGAACCCGGTCACAGAGGAATGGGAAACCGCAGACGAGTATTTAAGCGGGAACGTGCGGGAGAAGCTGTCAGTGGCGAGAACCTTTGCAGAAAACCACCCGGAATATGCCATTAACGTGTCCTCACTGGAAAGCGTACAGCCGAAAGAGCTTGACGCATCGGAGATTGAGGTGCGTATCGGCGCAACATGGATTTCCACAAAATATATTGAGGACTTCATGCGTGAAACCTTTGAAACGCCGGGATACCTGCTTGAACGTAAGACAATGGGCATACAGTATTCAGGCGTGACCGGACAGTGGAACGTGAAGGGGAAAAATGCGGACAGGGGAAACGCACTTGTCAATATGACCTACGGAACAGGGCGGGCAAACGCATATCGGATTTTAGAGGATTCCTTAAATCTGCGTGACACCCGTATTTTTGACATTGTGACAGAGGACGGGAAAGAAAAAAGAGTCCTCAACAAAAAGGAAACCATGCTTGCAAGCCAGAAGCAGGAAGCAATCCGGGAAGCCTTTAAGGACTGGGTGTTTCGTGATCCGGAGCGCAGGCAGGATTTATGTGCAAAGTATAACGAGCTTTTCAACTCCACCAGACCGAGGGAATATGACGGTTCGCACTTAAAATTCCCCGGCATGACACCGGACATTGTACTCAGACCGCACCAGCTTAACGCTGTGGCACATCAGTTATACGGGGACAATACGCTCCTTGCCCATTGCGTGGGGGCAGGCAAGACCTTTGAAATGATTGCGGCAGCAATGGAAAGTAAAAGATTAGGATTGTGTCAAAAGAGTTTATTTGTTGTGCCGAACCACCTGACGGAGCAGTGGGCGAGTGACTTTCTGCGCCTGTATCCGGGTGCGAATATCTTAGCGGCAACCAAGAAAGATTTTGAACCCGCCAACCGGAAAAAGTTCTGCTCCAGAATCGCAACCGGGGATTACGATGCTGTGATTATCGGACATTCCCAATTCGAGAAAATCCCGCTTTCCACCGAAAGACAGATGGCGATGATTGAAAGGCAGATAACGGAAGTTGAGATGGCAATCGAAGCGCTCAAAGCGGAGAATGGCGAGCGTTACTCCATTAAGCAGATGGAAAAAACAAAGAAATCACTGTCCGCAAGGTTGAGCCGGTTAAATGATTCCAGCCGGAAGGACAATGTTGTGACCTTTGAACAGTTGGGCGTGGATCGGCTGTTTGTGGACGAGAGCCATAATTATAAGAACCTCTTTTTATACACAAAAATGCGGAACGTGGCGGGCATCGCACAGACGGAAGCGCAGAAATCCTCGGATATGTTTGCAAAGTGCCAGTACATGGACGAACTGACCGGAGGGAAGGGCATCACATTCGCAACAGGTACGCCAATTTCTAACAGTATGACAGAGTTATACACGAATATGCGCTATCTCCAATACAACACCTTACAGCGTCTGGGATTGGGGCATTTTGACAGTTGGGCGGCATCGTTTGGGGAAACACAGACCGCCATAGAACTTGCGCCGGAAGGAACAGGCTACCGGGCGAAAACAAGGTTCGCTAAGTTTTTCAATCTGCCGGAGTTGATTGCATTATTTAAAGAGAGTGCCGACATTCAGACACCGGATATGTTAAAGCTGCCTGTGCCGGAAGCGGATTATGAAAATATTGTGTTAAAGCCGAGCGAGTACCAGCAGGACATGGTTCAGTCCCTTGCGGACAGGGCGGAGGCAGTCAGGGACAGGAAAGTGCAGCCGAACATCGACAATATGCTAAAGATAACCAACGATGGAAGAAAGTTAGCGTTAGACCAGCGGCTCATCAATGATATGCTTCCCGATGAAGAAAACTCCAAAGCCACAACCTGTGTGGAGAAGGCGTTTGAGATTTGGGAGCAGACCAAAGAGCAGAAATCGGCGCAGCTAATCTTCTGCGATTTATCCACACCGAAAGGAGATGGGACATTCAACGTATATGAGGACATCAGGGATAAGCTCATGGCGAAGGGGGTGCCGGAACATGAAATAGCATTTATCCATAACGCCAATACGGAAACAAGGAAAGCGGAGCTGTTCGCAAAAGTAAGAAGCGGGCAGGTTCGTTTTTTGTTAGGCTCAACCGCAAAAATGGGTGCCGGAACCAACGTGCAGGACAGGTTGATTGCGTTACACCACCTCGATGTGCCCTGGCGTCCGTCCGATGTAGGACGGATTTTGCGGACATTCAAAATAAAAAAGAATGTGGAGGTAACAGACAATGGCAAAATCATTATTTGAGGAACTGGGCGGCAAATACGAAAGGCAAGGGGATTATTTGATACCGTGCTTAACTGTACCCGCCGAAGAAGAACAGGCAATAGGCATCTGGGGGCAACGGCATTTAGATTATCTAAAACAGTACCGTAAAGTTACATACACCAATCTTCTTACAAGCGGCAGGCTAAACGCCTACCTTGCCGACATCAACAGACAGGCACAGGAACGCTTTGAAAGGCTCATAGAGGGTATGAAACAGGCACAGGGCATAACGGAACAGCTAAAGGCAGAAAACGCCTTAGAATGGACAGGATGCCTCAATAACATAAGGGCTTGTGCGAGGGAGATTGTGGAAAAGGAAATTATTTTTGCATAAACAGATGATTAGTGGCAGGGGGAAATCCTGCCGCTTTTTCTGCTTTAGTTTGTCAGCTTGACAAATAAAGGGTTAAGGAATATAATTAGATTCAGTATTATACAAGGAGTTAATAAATATGCGGCAAGGTATTCTTAAATAAACTGTCAATTTGATAGTGGGAACAAAAAGTAGCAGTCCCGTTTCACTTTTAATATGGGGCTTAGTTTTTTGTACCCAGTTTAAGAATACTTTTATCATGTAATTTTATATGCCCGAAAACATATAAGTGTTTTGGGGCTATTGGAGTTATTTACCCAGTGATAGGAGTATTTATCACTGGGTATTTTTATGCCCTTTTTTGGGTGTTGATAGGAGGAAAATCACATGAAAATAATTAACTTAGGCATTCTGGCTCACGTTGACGCAGGAAAGACAACATTAACGGAAAGTTTATTGTATACCAGTGGTGCAATTGCAGAACTAGGGAGCGTAGATGAAGGCACAACAAGGACAGATACAATGAATTTGGAGCGTCAAAGGGGAATCACTATCCAGACAGCAGTGACATCTTTTCAGTGGGAGGATGTAAAAGTCAACATTATAGATACGCCAGGCCATATGGATTTTTTGGCGGAAGTATACCGTTCTTTATCCGTATTAGACGGAGCAGTATTATTAGTTTCTGCAAAGGATGGCATACAGGCACAGACCCGTATACTGTTTCATGCACTACAGATAATGAAGATTCCGACAATTTTTTTCATCAATAAAATTGACCAAGAGGGGATTGATTTGCCAATGGTATATCGGGAAATGAAAGCAAAGCTTTCTTCGGAAATTATAGTGAAGCAAAAGGTTGGGCAGCATCCCCATATAAATGTAACGGACAATGACGATATGGAACAGTGGGATGCGGTAATTATGGGAAACGATGAACTATTAGAGAAATATATGTCAGGGAAACCGTTTAAAATGTCAGAACTGGAACAGGAAGAAAACAGGAGATTCCAAAACGGAACGTTATTTCCCGTTTATCACGGAAGCGCTAAAAACAATCTGGGGATTCGGCAGCTTATAGAAGTAATTGCCAGTAAATTTTATTCATCAACGCCTGAAGGTCAATCTGAACTATGCGGGCAGGTTTTTAAGATTGAATATTCAGAGAAAAGGCGGCGTTTTGTTTATGTGCGTATATATAGCGGAACATTGCATTTGAGGGATGTTATTAGAATATCTGAAAAAGAGAAAATAAAAATCACAGAGATGTGTGTTCCGACAAACGGTGAATTATATTCATCCGATACAGCCTGCTCTGGTGATATTGTAATTTTACCAAATGATGTTTTGCAGCTAAACAGTATTTTGGGGAACGAAATACTGTTGCCGCAGAGAAAATTTATTGAAAATCCTCTCCCTATGCTCCAAACAACGATTGCAGTAAAGAAATCTGAACAGCGGGAAATATTGCTTGGGGCACTTACAGAAATTTCAGATGGCGACCCTCTTTTAAAATATTATGTGGATACTACAACGCATGAGATTATACTTTCTTTTTTGGGGAATGTGCAGATGGAAGTCATTTGTGCCATCCTTGAGGAAAAATATCATGTGGAGGCAGAAATAAAAGAGCCTACTGTTATATATATGGAAAGACCGCTTAGAAAAGCAGAATATACCATCCACATAGAAGTCCCGCCAAATCCTTTCTGGGCTTCTGTCGGGTTGTCCATAGAGCCGCTCCCTATTGGAAGCGGAGTGCAGTATGAAAGCAGAGTTTCACTTGGATATTTAAATCAATCGTTCCAAAATGCGGTTATGGAGGGGGTTCTTTATGGCTGCGAGCAGGGGCTGTATGGATGGAAAGTGACAGACTGTAAAATCTGTTTTGAATATGGATTGTATTATAGTCCTGTAAGTACCCCCGCAGACTTTCGGCTGCTTTCCCCTATCGTATTGGAGCAGGCTTTAAAAAAAGCAGGGACAGAACTATTAGAGCCATATCTCCACTTTGAAATTTATGCACCGCAGGAATATCTCTCACGGGCGTATCATGATGCTCCAAGGTATTGTGCAGATATTGTAAGTACTCAGATAAAGAATGACGAGGTCATTCTGAAAGGAGAAATCCCTGCTAGATGTATTCAAGAATACAGGAACGATTTAACTTATTTCACAAATGGGCAGGGAGTCTGCTTGACAGAGTTAAAAGGATACCAGCCAGCTATTGGTAAATTTATTTGCCAACCCCGCCGCCCGAATAGCCGTATAGATAAGGTTCGGCATATGTTCCACAAGTTAGCTTAACAGCTTGCAAAAGTCATATAAAATGAGATTTGAAAGGATTAGAGACTAATTATGATGAAATGCGAATGGATATTGTGTCCTGTTTGTGGGAGCAAAACCCGTAATAAAATTAGGAAGGACACTGTTTTGGAGAATTATCCCCTTTATTGTCCAAAATGCAGACAAGAAAGATTGATTAAAGTTGACAACTTGAAGATAACTGTCATCAAAGAGCCAGACGCTTAAGACGCAGAGCCGATGAAATTGTGGAACAATTCACGAATCATCGGCTCTTTTTGTTTCGTATTTGAAAGAACAAACTCACCAAATAAAAAAAACGATATTCGGGTGGGTTATTTTGTTATACCCTAAATTACCCTCTGAATTTGTTTTTAAATTTGGAGGGATTTTTTTATGTCCTTTTTTCGGGCAGTTATCTATCTGCTCATACGAAGCAAAATTTATCAATACATAGCATATCAGAGAACGGCAGGAAACCAGTTAAAAAAATTTCTGCCAGTGCAACGGTACTTCTCACCTTGAAAGTAGAAGTACAATCTCCATACAATAGAATTACTATTTCCTATAACCGTAAAGGTCACAGAGCCTTTGCGGTTTTTCTTTTGTCGATTTTTGTTGGAAAGTGCCGTAGGGCTGTTTCTGATATGCGGTGTCGTTCTCCGCCTCTCCATCTGGATTTTTTACATTTCAAAAATTCAGATGGGAGGTATTTATGGTGAAATATGCACCAAGAAAGGTATATATCAGAGAAAGTGGCGGCTATGTGGAATTATCCTACACGGAGTTCTGCCGTTGCAGGGAATCCGACCAGACCTATATGGACAAGCTGTTTATCCCCATTCAAGGCTGTCTGCTTGAAGTCGTGAGGGAGCAATACACAGACTTCTACCGTGACAAGGAACGGTGGCGTTATCTGCAAAAATTAGATACAAAGAATAGACTGCTATCTCTCGACGGATTTACGGACAGCGAGGGGAATCCTCTGGACTTTATCACTGATGAAGCGGTGGACATTGCAGAAACCGTTGTCAATGCGGTCATGGTGGACAGGCTGAAAGCCGCCCTGCCTTTGCTGTCGGATAGTGAACAGGAGCTGATACAGGCAATCTTTTTTGACGGACTTTCCGAGCGTGAAGTCGGGGCGAGGTTGGGCATAACCCAGAGCGTTGTAAACAAACGCAAAGCCAGAATCCTAATAAAACTAAGAAAGATAATAGAAAATTAAAATTTAAGGCGTTCAGCCCCCTTGTTTTTTCCTTTGGGAAGATGAGGGGGCTTTTCTCTGCCCTCTCAATCAATTCTGATTGGAGGAAGTAAGAATGGCATACAACCACGGACGGGAGGACAGGAAATGGCGTATCTGGAAAGAAGCGGAGGAAAAGCTGCTGCGTGAGTGCGGCGTTGATGAAGCGACCATTGAGCAGATACGCATGGCGGACAGGGCAGACTTCAATTCCAACAGGCGGTTTTACCGATGGACGAATGACGTTGCGGAATATCTTGAGGACATGGCAGGCAGGGAGCGGCAGGCGGAAGTGGGTACGGTTGCGGAGTTACTGGAAGAGATTGAGAGCGAAAATCTCTATCAAGTATTAGTCACGGTGGACGGGCGTACCTTGAAAATCGTCCTGCTGAAAATGCAGGGGTATTCCACAAAGGAGATTGCCCCGCTTGTGCATTTGACGACTGGTGCCATCTATGCGAGGTTAGACCATCTGCGGAAGAAGCTGCGGAAAATTTTATAGCTTCTAAAACAGCCTGCCATCCTGCGGGCTACTGGGTGAGGGATGGAAATCCCCTCACTCATTTTTTGCAGGAGGACAACAGGATGGCATACAGGGTTAAGGCATACACGCTTCGGGAGGAATCCACGGAAAGCGGCACAAGGTATTTTATCAGCTTTAAGGACGGGCAGGGCAAATCCCACGAGTTGGAAGTGTCGGAACAGTTCTTTATGGAGTTTCGGCAGATGGAGCGCAGGAACAGGAATCTTTTCTAATGGGACGAGCGGCACAGGGAGTTTAACGAGGTATGGGACGAAACCCTTTACAGACGGGCGTTGCGTGTGCCTAAGAGCCTTGATGAACGCATGGTTGAGGAAGAACGGAATGAAACGCTCTATAAGGCGGTTGGGAGCCTTCCAGAGATACAAAGGCGGCGTTTCCTGCTCTACTACGAGTATGAGTTCAATTTTTACCAAATCGCCGCTATGGAGCATTGCACCGCTTCGGCAATACAGAAATCTGTTGCGATTGCAAAGGAGAAAGTAAAGGCGGAAATTGAAGAAATATCTCCAACCGTGACCGACACCGCCCGAAAAAGAAATCTGTTTTTTATTTGTGTGGGATTGGCGGCATTACATACTCTCACTTTTTTCCGTGGGAGTAAATCTATTTTTAAGGAGGTCAACGCCTATGTGCAACGAAAACAAAGACACCGCCCGAAAGGAGGAAAGCCATGCAGAAGTTACAGACAGTCAACGCCGAAACGCTCCTTTATGAACCGCTTGAGAAACCATCCTTTGTGGTGGACAGCCTTATCCCGACAGGCTTATCGCTGTTCTGCGGCTCACAGAAGATAGGCAAAAGCTGGCTCATGCTGAAGCTATGCTTATGCGTGTCGCAGGGAATCCCTTTATGGGATATGCCGACAATGGAGGGCGATGTGCTTTACCTCTGCCTTGAGGACACGTTCTGCCGCATACAGGAC
>OFFU01002235.1_pt1 | contig 10740 bp, 10 predicted proteins | sample 1521451 | NCBI WGS metagenome assembly OFFU01 (sample SAMEA3504106, study PRJEB24116) | mouse gut metagenome | biome: mouse gut; feature: mouse-associated habitat; material: faeces | place: Denmark | collected 2011 | reverse complement strand
CATAAACGATACACGCTTCGCGTCAGCAAAAAAACAGACCTCGTCCCAGCTTATTAATTTATTGATATTACAAATAATAAAAGGCTGTGCCACAGAAGAGTGTTGATAATCACTCTCCTCAGATGAAGAAAGCGGCAGGCATTTTTCCTCATCAGGCAAGTTATCATGAAAAAGGAAGGGCATTGGGGAAAACAATTTCCAGCACGTCATGGCTGAGGTAACGCCTTGTCCAGTCAGGAAATCAGGGCGGCAAGCCTGCTTGACGGTATCAGCACACTTCTGTGACAGAGCCTAAAAAAATGGCATCACAAGGGAACGCGACTCTTGTTGGTATACATTTTGCAAAAGAGAGGAGAGAAATCAGGCAAGGGGGGGGGATCAGAGCCTGTAACGGCCTGTAACTTCGAAACTTCAACCCTCCGGGCTAGTTTCCCGATATCACAAGGAGTTCAACATGATTATTGACATGCGCCTTCGCCCCATTACTGAATGCTTCCTCAAATCCACCACGGACATCTTTCCGACCTATGGTTGCATGTTCGGCTACGATTTGCCGGAATCAGTCGTGCAACGCTCCATGGAACTGTGCTGCAAGGAAATGGATGAAGCTGGCATCAGCCTTGGCGTCGCGGAAGCCCGTTGGAGTTTTGCACCCCAGAGTGATCCCATTGTTCCCGCAGAAGACGTTGTAGACATTGTCACCCGTTATCCCGACCGTTTCCTCGGAGCTATCGCCATCAACGGCTATCATGTACAGCGCGCCATTGCCGATGCCGAGAAGTATGTGCTAAACGGCCCCGCCACCGGGCTTTCCCTCGAGCTGCCTTTCGGTTTCAGCCAGAACCCCGAACTTCCCATTGATGACAAGTCCCTGCAGCCCTTGTTCGACTACATGGAAGCCAACGATATCCCGCTCTTCCTCACCGGCGGATGTATCTATGGTTCTCAGCCGGTCTGCCATATCGACGCCATGATGAAGAACTTTCCGAACCTGCGGGTCTTCGACCTGCACGGGCATGTTCCCTATGTGAACGAGATCATCCACGTTGCCCTCACTCATCCAAACCTGTTCCTATGCCCTGACATGTACGGCATCAATACGCACTACACCCGTCCCTATGTGGACGCCGCCAACGGCTTCCTTCAGGATCAGATCGTGTTCGGCTCGGCCTACCCCTTCATTCCCATGAAACCATCTGTGGAAATCTACAACTCATACTTCAAGAGCGACACGATCCGTGAGAAGATTATGTACAAGAACGCTCTGCGCGGCCTTAAGTTGGAAAAAAGTGATATGCGAGTGTTGTAACACCCCGATCGGCCCATGCGGATGGGCCGACACTTCTGTGACAGAGCCTAATTTTTTTAAGAGATAATCATGATAGTTATAGGCTGGGGCAGGCATGACAACGTTTTTTTTCGCACGTTTTTCAGTTTGAATGTTCCCTTGTCTGCTCAGGCCACAGGAGCAATGCCACATTCTGTTATCGTAACTTTTTAACTTAATTAAAAGAGGAATGAGGTATGGTCATTGATTTTCGCATCCGTCCTCCCTTCAAAAGCATTGCGCGCATGCGCCATTTTAAACCGCAGACCATCCTTCCCCGACAGGATTTGCTTCAAGAACCTTTGATAGGGTATGATAGAAAGTATATGCCGTCCGCCGATCGGAAGGATATGGATTGCTTCATGCACGAGATGGATGAAGCCAATATCCGAGTGGGAGTCATCATGGGACGGGTCAATGACCATGATCCGACATCAAAACACGATAACAAAGACCTGTTGGAACTTACAGAACTGTATCCGGGGCGTTTCATTCCGCTCGCCTCCTTTGACCCAACCGGGAAAAACGCTGTGGCAGAGGCGGAAAAGGCGTTGAATGAAGGCTTTGCAGGTTTAAGCTTTGATCTTGGTTTTGTTTCCATGCATCCAGACGACGCCATGATGCTTCCTTTCTATGAGCTGTGCCATCAGAAGGAATGCCTTGTGGCATTGGCCGCAAGCGCGTTTATCGGTCCTGATCTCAGCTACTGCGATTTGACACCGCTGGGGCCTGTTGCCAAAAAATTCCCCAGAGCAGTGTTCTACATACCTCATGCCGGATGGCCCCACATTGCTCAAGCCATCGGCGTCGCCGCATCCTGTCCTAATGTTTATCTGGCCCCTGATCTGTATATGACCATACCGCATATACCGTACGCACGCGATCTTGTCGACGCCGCCAACTCGGTGCTGATGTCGAAGATTGTTTTCGCCAGCAGCTATCCCATGAGAGGCCTGAAGCAGAGTGTTGACGAATGGGCCGCTCTGCCGCTTTCCGAACACGCGCGTATGTATACCATGTACTATAACGGCGCGCGTCTTCTTAAATTATAACCCGATTCGTCACCTTATTTTTAATACTAAGGAGATCGTATGAACAGAAAGTTGTGGAAGAGCTGTATTGCCGCTGCGTTTTTTGGGCTTGTTCTGAGTGTTGTCCCGGCAATTGCGGATGAATTTCCTGCAAAACCGGTTAAACTTGTGATCCCGTGGGGAGCGGGCGGAGGAATGGATACTATGGCCCGTGTCCTTGAGCCGGTAGTGACCAAATGCCTGGGCCAGCCCTTGAGCTATGTCTACAAACCCGGTGCGGGGAGCGCCATCGGCACAGCGGAGGTGGCCAAGGCGCCTGCCGACGGTTATACCATGAGCCTTAATTTATACCCCCAGCAGGCCATCAATGTTCATCTCGGCGTTGCCGCTTATGCCGTGAATGATCTGATTCCCGTGTGCATGATTGCCACTGACCCCACCATCCTTTCCGTTGTCAAGGGCAGCAAATTTAAAACATGGGAAGAGCTGGTTGCCGCCGCTAAAGAAAAACCTAATTCGGTCATTGTGGGCACCTCCGACAGATCGGGTCCGGCCCATGCGTCGGCCCTACTCATGCGTGAGGCCGGTATACCCGTTAATGTTGTTCCCTTTGCCACTGGTGGTCCCAAATGTATTTCGGCCTTGCTGGGCGGACAGATTGACGCCATGTTTTCTCCTGTTCTGACCGTATATTCCACAGTTAGGGATAAAACAGACCTTCTTGTTTACGCGGATAAACAGCGTTCCTCTCTGCTGCCTGATGTCAAGACCACAACGGAAGCGGGGTATCCTGACATTCAGGGCTTCAGCGGTCGATTTTTCTGGGTTCCCAAAGGAACCCCCGAGGAAGTGCTGAAAAAGCTCAGCGATGCTTTTCAGCAGGCATGCGCCGATCCTGATACGCAAAAGCGTCTTTTGGAACTCGGTTTGACGGTCGATTTTCTGGACTACAAGCAGGCTGCCGCATTTCTGAAAGATATGGAGCCCAATCTTGAACGGACTGTTGCCGTATTCAAGCAGGCGGGCAAATAAGCGGATTGCTGTAACAGGGCACCTGGCCTTATTCGCCAACGCTCCCATTGACGTAGGGTAGGAAGGTGGCAGCCGTTCAGACTGCGCACTCTTCCCCCCTCCAAACCGGACGTGAACCTTTCGATTCATCCGGCTTTCCACAGTATTATTTTGTCAATGCTCTCCAATCGGGTAACCCGGTCGGGCTATGAAGCTGCTTATGGCAGTCAATGCAGAGAACGAGCGTCTTGCGGCGCATAGCACTCATTATCTTCTGCCACATCAGTTTCCCATTCACATCAGCCATTTTCCGAACATGGTGTACTTCCATATACCCTCCGACCTTACCGCAGTATTCGCATCGATTGGCGCTGAGTCGGCTGATGAGTTCAGTCCTGCTCATGGTGAGCCATTCCGTGCGGGTGGTCACATCCACTCTGACGTTGATGAAGTTGGCGGGACTATGGTCGCCAGCCGGAACAACTTAAATGTCGCCACTGTCTCGTCTTTTCCCGACATGCTCTTAATTCTAGAGTGTTACAACTCACTTCAAGCTGTGCGCCTACGGCGCACATAAGGTGTGTTTATGGATACACTAGTGTATTTTTTGCAGGGAATATTCGTCACGCTGGAGCCGGGTAATATTCTGATGATGCTTGTGGGCTTGAACCTCGGGATCATCGGAGGGATGCTTCCGGGCATCAGTTCCGTCACAACGCTGGCGCTGTTTGTTCCATTTACGTTCTCCATGTCCCCGGCCACGGCTTTGATAGCCTTGGGGGCCATTTATATGGGGGCGACCTATGGCGGGTCCATCTCCTCTATCCTGATCAACACACCGGGGCAACCGGCGAGTCTCGCCACCGCGCTGGAAGGTTACCAGATGACGCGGAAAGGCGAGGGCAAGCGCGCCCTTGATGTGGCGCTTATAGCCTCTGCATACGGCGGCGTGTTCGGCGGCGTCATGTTACTCTTTTTCTTTGAACCGCTCTCCGCCGCCGGGCTCAAGTTCGGGTCTGAATCTTTCTTTTGGCTGGCTCTGCTCGGCATGTCGGCACTGGCCACCCTGTACCCCGGCAACGTGTTGCGAAGTCTGCTGGGAGGGCTCATCGGCATGGCCGTCAGCACTGTGGGCATGGATCCCACCGCCGGGCTTCCACGCTTCACTATGGGGATTATGGAGCTGATGCAGGGCTTGGATATGGTTGTGGTCATGATCGGCATTTTTTCCATCACACAAATGCTGACTGTGGTGGAAAGCAATACGATCTCCATAGTCGCCAAAAAGGGGCAGGCCGCTTCTTTGTGGAAAACAGGCAAGGAAGTGCTGGGGCGTTTTCGCCTCATCAATAGTTGCTCTTTTCTGGGAACCTTCATCGGTATACTTCCCGGGGCCGGTGGAACTGTTGCCAGTATCATAGCCTATAATGAGGCCAAACGATTTTCCAAAACGCCGGAAAAATACGGTCAGGGTTTTGTTGACGGCATCATCGCGCCGGAAAGCGCCAACAACGGCAGTGTGGGCGGAGCCCTGGTACCGCTGCTTTCCTTGGGCATTCCGGGCAGCGCGGCGGCGGCGGTCATTGTGGGCGGCTTGATGGCGCAGGGAATATCCCCGGGGCCGCAACTCCTCGAAAAGGCTCCCGATATAGCCTATGCCTTCATAGCCGGTATTTGTATTTGCAGCTTGGTCATGATTCCGTGCGGCTATCTCATTTCACGGGGGTGTGTCCGTCTTCTTGATCTTTCCGGCAAAATTATTGTTCCTTCCGTCATCACGCTTTCCTGCATCGGCGCTTACGCACTCCGGAACAGCATGTTCGATGTGGGGGTAACGCTTTTTTCGGGGGGTATCGGATACCTGCTTCTTAAGGGGCATATACCGGCGGGCTCCATCGCTCTGGGACTTGTCCTAGGTCCCATTGTTGAGGAAAACCTTATCATCACTATGCTCAGAGCCCGCAGTTCCGATTCTTTGCTTGATCTTATGGTATTTTCTCCCTTGGCTTTTGTTCTTATTCTATGCTGTTTATTTGTTCTTTTTCTTCCGTTTGTTCTTAATTGTATAAAAAGAAAAAACAACACCTTTTCTTTTTCTTTCAACACAGGAGTGTTCAAAAAATATGAATTTTATATAATAATTTTTATCATGTTGATTTCTATTCCATTTTTGCATCAAACACTGTCCTTTGATGAAGAAAGCAGAATATATCCGCTGGTTGTTTATGGCTTAATTGTTATTTTTTGTATGCTAATTATAATAAATATGATGATTTTTAGCTCAAATCAAAAAAAGAATAGCATGGAATGGTCTGGTATTGCTCGATCATTTATTGTATTTATATTTAGTGTATCAGGATATTATTTGATAAATATATTTGGTTTTTATGTAAGTATGATACTTGTTATGTTTTTTATTATTCTGTGTTGGGAGATTTCTAATAATGAAGTAATAAATATAAAGACAATTTCAAGAAATATATTGACATCATGTTTTGTAATTTTTTTTCAGTATGTTTGCTTCAGTATCCTACTCAATGTTGATACTCCTTCCGCTATATTAATGTGAAACAATCAGAAGGGAAAAGGAATTTTATGATAAAGATTAGTAATACTCCATTAACTATTAATGGAATGACTCTGAAGAATAGGTTTGTCATGGCTCCAATGGGGGTGAATTATGCGGCTCCCAACGGAGAAGTAACGGAACAGCTTATCTCCTATTATGAGGAGCGCGCCCAAGGAGGCGTGGCCTTGGTCATTGTTGAGACCGCACATATAGAAGTAGCCGGAAAGAACCTGTGCGGAGGGTTGGGCGTATACAGCGACAGCCATATATCGGGATTGAAGTCTCTGGTCGAGCGGGTACACGCTCAAGGCGCTAACATAGCGCTTCAATTGCTGCACCGCGGTCGGAACGCGTCTGATCAGATCACGGGCTTACCGGTCAAGCTGGTCTCGCATGTGCCGGGTTTGTGCCCGCCTCACGGTAGGGTCATGACGGAAGAAGAAATCGGGCAGCTTGTTGTAAAGTATGGGGAAGCCGCACAGCGAGCCCAACAGGCCGGATTTGACGCAGTGGAAATTCACGGCGCGCACGGCTATCTCATCAATCAGTTTCTTTCTCCACTGACCAATAAAAGAACGGATCGTTACGGGGCTTCTTTGGAAAACCGCATGCGCTTTGCACTGGAGGTTATTGAAAGCGTCCGGGCCAAAGTGGGTAAAGCGTACCCCGTGCTCTTTCGCATAGGCACACGGGAAGGATACCCCGGCGGGATGACGCTTGAGGATGTTTTGCCTGTGATCCGGCGCTTGGCCGACCATGTGGACGCACTTCATGTTTCTGCCGGAATTACCGAATCTTCCTTGGTTATTCCTTCCGCCGAATACCCCAAGGCGTGGAACAGCGAAGACACCCGGCGGATCAGGCAGACCGTTGAGGGCAAAATTCCGGTTATTGCCGTGGGGCGTTACGCGGACCCGAGCCTTGCGGAACGAATTATCCGGGAGGGCACGGCGGATCTTGTGGCCCTGGGACGGCCGCTTCTGGCTGACTCGCACTATGTTGATAAATTTTTTCATGGCCGGGCGGAGGAAATTATCCGCTGCATAGCCTGTAATGAAGGGTGCATCGGCCGAACCGGCGTCGGCCTTGAAGTTCGTTGCGCTCTCAATCCCCTGACATCAAGAGAATACTTGCGGCCTTTCCGGCCTGCCTCCCCCATTCGAAAGAAAGTGTGGGTGGCGGGCGGTGGGCCTGCGGGCATGGAGGCCGCTCTGCGCGCGGCGGAACTGGGACATGAAGTCACCCTTATGGAGAGTTCTTCCGTTCTGGGCGGATTGCTGAACCTGGCCTGCAAGCCGCCCCATAAGGAAGATATTGTGGGTATTACAAGGAGCTATACGGCGCGCCTGAGCAAGGCCGGAGTACATGTTTTGCTCAATACTCCGGTCAGCGCTTCCGAGGTGCTGCGCGAGAAGCCCGATTTGCTTTTTGTCGCCACGGGGAGCAGGCCGGTCCGACCGAAGTTTTGCGCGGATATGCAACTGGCGCTTACGGCGGACGCCGTATTATCCGAACGCGTCATGCCCGCATCGGAGGCTCTTGTTCTGGGTGGAGGCATGATTGGCTGTGAAACCGCAGAATTTCTAGCCTCCTGCGGAACAAAGACCACCATTCTCGAAATGCGAAACGAACTTGCCGCCGATCTTTTGCCGATGCAGAGGCGGAAGTTGCTGGGGCGTCTGAACGAGCTGGGCGTAAAAGCTTTGACCGGTTCGGAAATACTTTCCGTTGATCCGGACGGTTCCGCGCTGATCAAGACTAGGTTTGGAAATCAAAAACGACTCCCCCCTTTTGAGATGCTGGTTATCGCGGTGGGCTATCGCCCCAATCTTGATTTGTGCGCCGAGTTGAACAGGAACGATATTTCCTTTGTGGATATCGGCGATTGTCGAAAGGTGGGAAAAATTATGGATGCCGTACACGGGGCTTTTCATGCTGTATGCGAACATTTGGGCAATGCTTGGTGGAGTGCGTAACTGTAGTGTCGTCAAATTATTGCAGCCCATAACGGGGCGGGTTTGGCTGGAACGGCTTCCCGCGCATTGCCCGGAGCTGAATCCTGATGAAGGAGTCTGGAATTACCTGAAACGGGTATGTTTGAAACATCGAACTTTTTCCGACTTGAAGGAACTCAGAAAAGGGTTACGGAGAGCAATTCGGACGTTTCGTTCCCACCCTCAGTTGATCCAAGCATGTTTGCACAAAGAGGTTATGTTTAAATATAAGGGCTGTGTCACAGAAGCGTGTTGATAATCACTCTCCTCAGATGAAGAAAGCGGCAGGCCTTTTTCCTCATCAGGCAAGTTATCATGAAAAAGGAAGGGCATCGGGGAAAATAATTTCCAGCACGTCGTGGCTGAGGTAACACCTTGTCCAGTCAGGAAATCAGGGCGGCAAGCCTGCTTGACGGTATCAACACACTTCTGTGACAGAGCCAATATAAAATGAATGCTCAGTAAGTTCCGGGGTTGCCGACCTTTGTTAGCAGCCTAATCCCCCGGCATAGCCGGGGGATTACCTATTGTTTGTTCAGGAGGGCTACGACCATCCTCAGACTGAGAACAAACCCCACCTTGCGGTGTTTGCGCCGTCTAAACTGCCAAAGCAGCTTGACGGAAAACATGAATTTCAGCGAAAGAGGACTGCAATGGTTTTATTGATTTCAGAGTATCCCGCATTAAGAGTGTAGCAAATAGAAAATATATGTCTTTCCTAAAGGCAAAGATATAAATTCTGCGCAAAATGAAGAAGCCTGTATTCGAGTAATCATTATCATAGGCATGACAATGAACATCTTTTCTATCAAAATATGGCAACAAGAGATTTTTGAATCTTGCATCACTCTATCCTAAGAGTTTTGCTTTGCTGGTATTTTCATAAGATATTCGTCTGTTAGAAGAGAGTGAATTCTATAGCTGTTGGAATTTCAATGTACTATAAGATAACTGAATATGATAATTCCTAATATAAAAAACATAGCGCCGTCAATGCTTTCTTCTTCCATCCGCAGCCATCTGCCAAGAAAGTTTTTCACGATAAGACGAAAAAGAATCAACCTGTAATCAGACACATCAGCCCGCTGATAAGCCAGCCGGAGGGCATGTGCAGGAGCGCCGCCAGAGGAACGTCCCTGCCGGTGTCGATACGGAAGCCCGCCCAGAGCATCAGGCTCCCATAGGCCAGCAGGCAAATCAGGGCCAACAGCCACATCGGCACCAACTTGCCGTATTGAATCTTTGAAGCAAGGCTCTGGGCCTCCTGTACCACGCTGTCGGTGAGCCTGGCTTGTGCGGCGGCAGTTTCCTTTTCTGCGGCAGCGGCCATGCCCTCCATGATGGCTCTGGACGCTTCGGCGATTTTTTCCGGCAAAGCCTCATAGTAGATGCGTTGATATTCCATCGCGGCCAGCAACGGCCAGAGCGCGTCATCCTCCCGAAGATTCAGCCTGTTGCCGACCTCCCGCAGACGGGCCGCTTCCGCTTCGGATAATTCCCTGCCACACGCCTTGCCGAGATCAATCACAGTATCCATGCTCATGACGCCCCTCCCAGGGCGGAATCAAACATTTTCGCGCAGAGCGTCCGCCAACGCTGCAATTCCGCCCGTGTGCCGAAGGGCATTTCAGGAAGGGCGGCGCGGATGGACATGCGTCTGGAATAGAGCCAGTCGGCCACGCGGTTGCCGACCGCCGGAAAGTCCAGCGTCATGCCGTTCTTCTCCACCGCTTCCCGCGCTTTGGAGGTGTTATACATATCAAAACGCCGCGCTTCACCGAAGTACAGATTCCTGCAAACGTGAATGGGCACGTCCGTGAACACTTCCTGAAAGGAATGCAGAAGCTCTATGGAGTCGCGGTGCCGGTTGATTATCCAGAAAACGGTCAGCTCGCGTTGCATCTCCCGCAGAGCCTCCTTCATAATGTCGCCGTAGCTGGCCGTGCTGGTCTTGGTGCGGGCGGCGGCATTGATGACCACGGCATGATCCGGGTAGTTCTGTACGGTGTCCAGCAGATCCGCCCAGCCGTCGGCATCGTCCAGGCTGTTCAGACGGCAGAGCAGATTCGGCAGGGCAAGATCCTTGTGCGCCTTGAACACGTCCGGGTTGTCGGTGTCCGTATCCACAAGCAGGATGTTCGCGTTCCTGTTGAGCAGACAGTCCACAAGGGCGAAGGAAAAGAGACTCTTGCCGACGCCGCCCTTGCTGCCGCCGACATAGAAAACGCTGGTCTGGATGTTCATGATCAAAGCTCCGTATCGGGTATGTCCGGCGTGTAGTAGGCCGGAGTATCCTGTTCTGGTTTGCGCTCTCTGGGAGGAAACGCCGCTGGTTTTGTCTGTTCGGGCCGGGGCTTCGGCGCGTGCTTTTGCGGAACCGCCTTCGCGGGAAGCACTTTTGCCCGGATGACGGGCGCGGGAATGACCACGTTGCCCTCGGCCATGATGGCCGCCAGTTCCTTCACCGTGTAGCCTTTCTCTATCGCTTTCAGGATATTGGCGTTGAGCAGTTCGGCGGCTTCCTCCCGCGTCTTGCCGAGATTCCTGTCCGGCAGATCGTCAAGGATTTTCCGCATGGCATTGATGTCTTTCACCGGAATACGCTTGAATTTTCCCATGCGTTTCCCCCTATCTCATCCTTCTGCGTGGTCGGCTTTGCCGCTCCCGCTCTATGCGCCGTTTTTCAAGGCCGCCAACAAGGTCTGCAAGCTGCTGTACACCTCGCTGACATCGGTGAACAATCGCTTCAAGGCGCGCAATTCCGTCTGAATCAGCATCTGCTTGTCCTCCAGTACGTCGATCCTCGTG
>OFFU01002232.1_pt1 | contig 10745 bp, 6 predicted proteins | sample 1521451 | NCBI WGS metagenome assembly OFFU01 (sample SAMEA3504106, study PRJEB24116) | mouse gut metagenome | biome: mouse gut; feature: mouse-associated habitat; material: faeces | place: Denmark | collected 2011 | reverse complement strand
CCCGGGACTGGAGCGGAATTCAGGTACATCAATACGGTGCGCACATTTTTCGAACCTCAAGCAAAGAGATATGGGAATATGCCCGGCAGTTTACCGAATTCAATCATTTTATCAACAGTCCGATTGCAAACTATCATGGGCAGATCTACAACATGCCCTTCAATATGAATACTTTCAGCAAAATGTGGAATATATCCACGCCGGCGCAGGCCAGAGAGATAATATCCCGCCAGCGGGCGGAGATTATCGGAGCGCCCCAAAATCTGGAGGAGCAGGCGATCAGTCTGGTTGGCCAGGACGTCTACAACATTTTGGTGAAGGGATACACAGAAAAGCAGTGGGGCAGACCCTGTTCGGAGCTTCCAGCCTCCATTATTCGCCGGCTCCCGGTCCGTTTTACTTATGATAATAATTATTTTAATGATCCATACCAAGGGATTCCGATTGGGGGCTATACGCAGATGATCGAGAAGATGCTCAGCGGCTGTGAAATCCGCTTGAATACGGATTTCACGCGTTCTCCGGAGCAATACCGTAAGCTTGCAGGGAAACTCCTGTATACAGGGACAATCGACAGCTATTTTCATTACTGCTATGGTCCTTTGGAGTACAGAAGCCTGCGGTTTGAACACGAAGAACTGGATATGGATAATTACCAAGGCGTAGCTGTCGTCAACTATACTGACCGGGAAACACCATACACCAGGATTATTGAACACAAACACTTCGCTTTTGGTACACAGCCAACAACAGTAATTTCCAGAGAGTATCCATTGGAGTGGAACCGGGACATCGAGCCGTATTATCCCATTAATGATGAAAAAAATCAGGCAAGATATGAGCAGTATGCACAGTTAGCAGTGCGGGAGAAGCGTGTCCTGTTTGGCGGGCGGCTGGGTGAATACCGGTACTATGATATGCAGGATACGATACGTTCGGCGCTGTCCCTTTCGCGTGAGGAATCTGCACGTTAACAGGGTGCATGATGTGTAAGATTTCTGTCATAGTTCCAACTTATAATGTTGAAAGATATCTCCGGGAATGCATGAACAGCATTATACACCAGAGCCTGACCGATATCGAGGTAGTTTGCGTCAATGATGGCTCGACGGACCGCTCCGGGGACATCCTGCGGGAATATGCGGCGAGGGATAGGCGGATACGGATAATCGATCAGAAAAATGCAGGGTATGGCCGGGCGGTCAATGTGGGGATCCAAGAAGCCAGGGGCGAGTATGTCGCCATCGTGGAGCCGGATGACTACATTGAAAACGAAATGTTTGAAAAATTGTATGCAGCGGCAAGTCGGCACTCGCTGGATTTTGTCAAGGCTGACTGCGCGTTTTTCAAGGGAGACGCAGAGGCGCGCGTTTTTGATCGAGTGATGATTTGTCCCAAAATCAGTTGGTATGGGCGCATTCTCCATCCCTGCAAAATGCCCTGGCTGCTTGATGCAGAAATGATGAATGTGACGGGCATTTACCGGCGGAAGTTTCTTCTGGACAAAAGGATTGTATTGAGAGAAACTCCCGGGGCGCTTTATCAGGATACGGGCATGTGGTTTCAGATATTTATCAACGCGGAGAGCTGCATGTTTATTCCGCGTAAATTCTATAATATCCGCAGGGACAACCCGGGTTCATCCATGATGCAGACAGAAAAATTTTCCGCAATATGTGAGGAGTATGCGGACAATTATGCCAGATTACAGCAGGACCGGGAGTTGTGCGTCCGATTTGCACCCTACCTGTTTAAGCGGAAAGTCTGCATCTACATGTTTATTCTATCCAAGGTAGATACTGCGGGGCAGGTTGAAATGACCAGGAGATTTTCAGAGGAGCTCCGGGTGGCAATAGAAAAACAGGAGTATAGGCCGCATATGTTTACGCAGTCAATCCAGAGATTCCTGCGGGATGTGTCCGAGTGGACAGGGGAAGGGATGCTCCCTGCATATACAAGGAGCAGGAGCGCTTTTATTCGTTTTGGAGAATGTATAGTTGAGCACGGATGCTTTTACACAACGAAACGCATGTTGATTAAGGCAAAACTCAGACAAGATATTTCATCTGGCAACATCGACATTCTGGAGATAAATTGATTCAAAAAGCTTTTCTATAGATAAAGATAAAAATTGGCGTGTTCGGAGGGAGTACCATGCAAAAACTTGAGTTAAATTTATTAAAGTGGCGACTGAGTGCGGAGAGGCAATGGGAGGGCTCTGTTGCAATTAAACACAGAAAACACATGCTTTATGTGCGAAACGAGGGTGGGGCACCTGTTGTTTTGACATATTTCAAGGATGTTCTGATATCAGATAAGCAGTGTAAAAACCTGCAAATTCGCTTTTCAGGCGAGAATATGCAAAATGGCGGAGGGTGCCTTTACATCAACGATAACCCAATCACCCTGAACGGGCTTGCAAATATGGAGATTACGCCTCCTGTTAATTTGTCGATAAAGCTTTCCGTCCCGGCAGATTCGATTGTTGAGGTGCACAGCATTGAACTTCTTATCCAAGAAGATCAGCAGGATTTGACAGAACAGTGTAATCACGAGAGCGATGTCTTGGTGATTACTCCAGATTACCCATCTACACACAATTTATATTTGTGCGCTTTTGCGCACTCGAGGAACCGCGAATATGTGAAGGCTGGACTAAAAATCCAGGTAGCCTCTATATCTCCCATGAATTGGTATCAGGCAGCCTATAAAATTGATGATGTACCTGTCTTTAGCGGGAGACCGCTTGACTTGAAAAATCTGTTAAGCCGGCATCAATACAAAGTACTTGTAGTACATTTTGTTGACGAATATTTATATCCGATTTTTGACGGATATATTCAGAATGAGAGATTGATATTTATTTGTCATGGGCCGGAAACTACATTTCGCTTTTTACCCAATCTTTGTAGGCCCTATTTTATGAAAGAGCTGTCCACTGTAGCAGCTAATGAGGATTTTGACAGAAAAGAACGATTTGTTCAGCGATACGCTAAAAAGGAAAATGTAGACTGGGTGTTTGTTTCGGAATGGTTAAGAGACTTTTCAGAACAAATGCTTATGGTAAAATTTTGTAATTCACATGTTATCTATAATACTATCAATGAAGAGCTGTTTCCCTACCAGAAAAAATCTGCTGAAGACCGCAGGAAAATTTTGATTCTCCGCAAATTCGATAATATACAAGTACATTCTATTGATCAAGTCACAAGAGCGATTGAGGAATTATCACGTCGTGACTTCTTTTCAGATTTAACATTTGAGGTGTATGGCGATGGAAACTATTATGATGTTCTTACAGGCCCCTTAGAGAAATATTCAAATGTCCATCTACATCGTACTTTTGTGCCCAATGATCAAGTGCATAAGTTACATGCACAAAACGGAATTCTGCTGATTCCGTCAAGACACGATACACAGGGGGTTGCGATGGGAGAAGCAGCTTCTTCAGGCGTGGTTGTCGTTGGCTCAGAGCTTCCAGTTACACGTCGGTTTATGAATTCAGATGCCAATCATACCTTAGCCGATCCAGAAGATCCTGTTGCCCTTGCGGATATTATTGAGAGACTCTATCGTAATCCGGATGAATACTTGGAAATCAGCGAGCGCATGTCACGCGAAATGCAGGCACGATGCAATCGGAACAATACGGTTATGAAAGAAGTTGCGCTAATCAATGAAATCCGTACTCAAGTAAGCAGGGAGATTCATTTTCCACAAGTGAATATAAGCGCAGAGCCAATCCTGACCATTGTTGTCCCAGCCTATAATGTTGAGGATTACTTGACAAAGTGCATCCACTCCCTCCTTTTTCACAGAAATGTGGGAAAGACAGAAATTATCATTGTTAACGATGGATCCAAAGACAGAACGTTGGAAATTGCAACATCGTTTGAGCGTGTCGCCAAAGGAATCATTCGCGTAATTGATAAGGAAAACGGCGGACACGGGTCTACTATAAATGTAGGATTGGCAAAAGCAAGAGGAAAATATTTCCGACTGATTGACGGCGATGATTGGGTTGATTCAGACAATCTGGCCGAATTGGTAGACAAACTGGAAGATGAGACCGCAGATGTTGTTTTGACAAAAGGAAGCTATGAATATATAGAAAAAGCAGAACTCACAAATATTATTGACTATGATATGTTGCGCGAAGGGACAATATATCATTTTGAGGACCTGATTTATCCAGGGTATGGCTTCGATGGATATGGTCCTCTCCTCACCACAGGGAACTATCGAACCGAAGCGTTAAGGAAAGCGGCGTTCCTTATTTCCGAGAAACGTCCGTATGTCGATATGGAGTTTAACTCCTTTGCTCTGCGTTACGTGGAGACCTTGAAATATTATAACCTAGATATTTACCGTTACCTGATTGGACGAGAGGGTCAGACAGTTTCAAGGGACTTTTGGGAGAAAAAATACAAGGATCATAAATATATCATTTTGAATATACTTCGCACAATTGAGGACATGCAGGACTATAGTGATGCTAAGAAAAAATATGTTTACGAGCACTTAACGGCACTGATGATTGATTCGCAGATATTTATGTTTGACCAGCTCTGTTTGTGGGAGGAGATCGATGTTTTCTTGGATGAACTGAACGATTGGCCGGACGCGCGGAAAGCAGGTCTGGAGTATATTGAGAAAAAATATGGTGACTGTAAAGTTATTTTAGAGAATTATCATGACAAAATTGAAGAAAATGCAGAAAAGAGAACCCCTATTATTGGGGGCAACGCGGTTGCTGAAAAGCATGAGCATACGATAGAACGTACGTGGAAATGGTATCTGAAAAAGATAGTGAAGATGTGTGTTCCATACGGCATATTACGACTTTATCAGCTGGAACGGTATCCAGATGGTATATAAAGGCATCTGAAAATGAGGGAATACCATGAATATTTTTGTAGCGAGCTGGTTCTTTCCGCCGGCCACATCTTCAGAGGGAATTGTAACCTATAAGCTGTTGAGAAATTCAAAGTACCATTACGATGTGTTCAGCTCAACCAGCAGGCAGTGGGGATACCAGAAACCCATGCAGCGTGTTGAAGATCAAAATTTGACTTGCTATAGCGTAGAAACAGATGATATTGAAGAGTGGGTAGAAGCAAGTGTAGCAAAGTTTGAGGAATTATATCCAAAGCGGCTATATAAATGCATTATGACCCGCAGCATGCCCCCCGAAAGTATTCTAGTTGGTATGCGCATCAAGGAAAAGCATCCGGAAGTGAAGTGGATTGCCAGCATGGGTGATCCGATTGCCAATAATCCTTATGAGATTAAGGCGTATATTGATGACTGTATCACGCTTCATGACAAACAGAAAATTGTATTGAAGCAAACGCTGCAAGGTACAAATGAGACTGCGTTAATAAAATGGGAAAAGCGGCCAGAAGTTGGAATACGATTGCTCTGTAAACTGAAAAGGTGGGAAAATACAGTACTTCAGAAGGCGGATCTTGTCATCACTCCATCTGAGCAACAGATTCTCTACACGCTATGTGGTCAGACATGGAATATTAAGTACTTTGCGCTCCCACATAGCTTTGACTCTTCCTTTTACAGTCGGGCGGCGGTAAAAAAAACGGAAAAGATTATTTTCTCGTTTATTGGTTATTCAGATGCATTCCGGTCGTTAGAGCCGTTCGTAAAAGCAGTTCAGCATTTGAAGGAAAAGGGAAGTTCTGTCCTCTCAAAACTTGAAATGCGGTTTATTGGCAACAACCCTCGCTCTATTTATGACATGGTTTTGAACGCTTATTTGGAAGATATCATTAAGTTTAGGCATGGAGTAGACTATTACAAGAGCCTGGAACTGATGCAGGAATCGGATTGGCTACTCCATGTAGACGCATTCTTTCCGCAGCTTGCCTCAGGCAGATCCATTTTTTTTGCCGGTAAGCTGGCAGATTATATGGGGGCTGGCAAGCCGGTTTTTGCATTGACGGGAAAAGGTTCTGTTGCGGATCAAATTGTCACAGAAATGGGCGGCATTAGCGTCCAACCATGGGAAATACTATCCATCGCAGATAAATTGGAGGATATTTTATCAGGAAATGTAGGGTATTGCTTGAATACTAGTTACATTGCACGGTACTCCGCTCCTGCTGTCGCGGCTACATTTGATTCACGGGTAGAAGAATTATGTGACCGAACCTGGACATGGAGAAATCTGGATTGGCCGGATATCTCTGCTTCAAATAGCGAAAAGATTGTTACAATTTGTGTACCTGCATACAATGTTGAACGATATTTGGAGCGTTGCCTGTGGACGTTGATTAATCATGAAATGGCGGCCCATATTGAAATCTTGGTAATTGATGATGGGTCTACAGACCATACATCTGAAGTCGCCAGAGCACTCGCAGACCGATATCCTCAAATAATACGTTTCATTCAGAAAGAAAATGGTGGCCATGGCTCTACGATCAACCGGGCAATCGCAGAAGGAGCCGGAAAATATTTTATGGTTGTTGATGGGGATGACTGGATTGATGGCAGTCAGTTTGCGAAACTGTTGGCAAAATTAAAAACAGGAGAGATTGATACGGATATTGTTTCTTCGAATTATCATGTGATTTGTATGGGAACTGGCATTTCCGAACCACGGCAACAGCAAGCCAGAGTGGAATATTTTAAGGCGACAGCGTTTGAAGATCTGGATTTTGAGAATGTATATTTTACTCTGGCGAGTACGCTTATCAAGTTATCAATATTGCGTCAGATCGGCAAACCGCTCCAGGAGAAAACATTTTATGTTGATGTCGAATATATTCTTTTTCCGGTACCTTATTTGAAAAATGTGACCTTTGTAGATTATTTTATCTATAAATATTGCCGTGGAAATACAGAACAGAGTGTTTATATACCAACAATGGTCAAGAGATATGACCATCACGAGCGTGTGATGAAGAGTGTGTTGGCCTATAAGCAGGAGCATCAAATGTCCAAGGTACAGCGTACATATTATGACGCGATCCTGAAAAGACATCTTTATACACATTATGCTTTGTTTATGGTATATGACACGGATAAAAAGCAAGGGTATGAGATGGGAAAACGCTTCGATTTGTTTTTGCGGCAAACTGACCCTGTGTTGGCAAAATGGGTATCTAAAAATATCCCTATGGTTCGCATTGCCAGAAGGTATGATTTTAAATACGACTTAGTTGAGCATTCTCCTGGAGCTAAAATGCTATCCATGAAAAGCAGGATAGTTAATAAAATCAGGCCTAGTCTGTGGGTCCGAAGGCTCGTGTATAACAGAGTTACCGTCCGGATTGGAAAGTTGCGGTTCTTTACGGTGGGGCTAGGGAAAGCCATCAAAGCAAGTCTGAGGAAGCTTTGCGGATCTAGCTAAAGACAGAAGGGAGTATACAGCATCAATGGGTAAAAGACATAATGTTCAAAGATGGTCGCCACAATTCCTAATTTTGAATAGTTTCCTTGCTTTTTTGTTCAGTTCAATATGTATTTTGGGTGTAGAACTGGATAAGAAAGGCAACGTAGATTTGGGGTGGCATCATGCGTTTTTTATGCTAATGTTTGCCGTAGGCATATTTCCTATACTGGCATGGTCAACGCAAAATTTAGATAAGTGGGGAGAGACTTCAACAGCCAGTTTAAATAAGAAGAACCTCAATAGATTTTATTTGATAATTGTTATTGTCTGGCTGCTTGGATATCTGGCAATGTTTCCAGGAGTTTATGCGACGGATGCACCATATTGGTATTACGAGTTTATCGATGAAAATGTTCCTGTTAATATCATTTGGTCACCAATTTATGCCGGCCTTTTCTTCTCTTTTGTAGAAGCCGGAAAGATTCTATTTGATAGCTGGGATATTGGATTTGCGTGCTTTACCCTCGTACAGATGGGGTTAGTTTTACTTGTTATACGCCAGATTTTATTTTTTTTGAATGAATTCCTAGGGCGGTCTGCGGTCATTTTATCAACAATATTTTTTTCTTTCGTTCCTACTCATGTGATATTAGCAGTTACATCGGCGACAGATCCTTTATTTGCGGCGTGCTTTGCAATGTGTTTACTCCATTTAATACGGTTAGCATACCAAGCAGAGGAATATGTAGCCAAGAGGAGCAATCTTGTTCGCTTTGGCGCTTACTTGATTGCTCTTTGCTTAATACGGAATAACGGAATTTATTCACTTATAGTACTTGCGCTGGCTGGATTGATTTTAGGAAAGAGATACAGACAACATTTATTGAAGGTGCTGGCGGTGGTTTTTGCATGTGTCCTGGTATGTCAGGGGCCCGTGTATACGAAGCTTGGTGTACAAGCAGGTTATCACATCCATCCGTTAGCGGTGATGCTGTCTGTGCCGTTACAACAAATGGCATATGTTTATAATAATGAGGCCCTACCCCAAGAACTGAAAAATGAGATGGATTTGTATGTAACGGAGGAAGCATGGAATGAATACCCCCTGAGCATGGGTATAGCAGATACAGTAAGAAGCGGCTTAAATGTTGATTTCGTGCAACAGCATCTTTGGGATTTCGTAAAACTATACGGGAAAGTTATGAAATTTTCGCCTAAGAGTATGATAAAAGGACTCCTTTTTCAAACCTATGGGTTATGGTATCCAGGGAAGAGCTATCCTGACATATCCACATGGCACCCATATATTGATTTTCAAAGTTATAGTTACATAGGGTTTCATGGCACCGAATTTATTCTTAACAGAAATAGTCTTTTCCCTCTATATAATCAAGCTTTAGCATGGCTTTTTGGTGAAGGGGAGACTTTGGATGGATATGGCGGACATTTGTTTATGGCATTTTCAAATATCCCGATTTTGTCTACTCTCTGCAAAGCCGGTACCTACACATGGCTGTTGATATATGCGGCGTGTTACGCGGTGTATCGGCGATGGAAGGGAGCGCTTGTGATATTAAGCTTCCCGATCGGAATATGGATAACAGTTTTTCTGAGTCCTGTAATCATGTACCGATATGCAGCTCCAATTATATTTTCTGCTCCGCTGATTGTAGCGGTTCTACTCTTGAGATGGGACCAAACAGATATTGCCTACAAGATGAAGAATGATGCGATAAAAAAGACGGTATGAATTGTTATAGAACGGCGCACTCATACGTACATACGCATATGAATTATGTCTTGTGGTACTTTGGGTTTGTGCAAATATGTATTTACATTCTCTGTAAACAGGTGATGTTTAGCAAAGGTCCCAAAAACTCCGCCAGTATTAAAAAAGAGTGATAACATTATGAAGATTTATGACAACCTCATCATCGGCGCTGGTCTCTATGGCCTCTACGCCGCCCTGCGCTGCGGGGAGGCTGGGCGCCGGGTGCTAGTCCTGGAGTGCGACAGCGGACCGTTCAAACGGGCAACCTACATCAATCAGGCCCGTGTGCATATGGGCTACCACTACCCCCGGAGTTTTTCAACCGCCATCAAAAGCGCCCACTATTTTGAGAGATTCTGCAAGGACTTCGGGTTCTGCAATCTGGTGGATTTCGATCAAGTCTATGCTACCAGCGCCAACTTCAGTTGGACAAACGCCAGAGAATTTCAGAATTTCTGCCGTACGGCAGAAATTCGTTGCGATGCTATCGCAACGGAAAAGTTTTTTGAACCTGGGGTTTGCGATGGGGCGTTTTTGACAACTGAGTATACATATGACGCGCAGATATTGAAACAGTGGTTTTTGAAGCAGCTTTCCAGGCTGCCCAATGTAGAGCTTCTGCTCAATCACAGGGTAACAGCAATAAAACAGCGTGGGAATGTGTGGCAGGTTCAGGCTGGAGACCTTACGGTGGAAACGCCCTTCCTGTTGAACGCAACCTATGCCGGAGTAAACGAAATTCATCAGATGCTGGGGTTCGAACCCTTCAAAATCAAGTATGAGCTGTGTGAAATTATTCTGTGTACCGTCAGTGAAAACCTGCAAAACACGGGCATCACAGTCATGGATGGACCGTTTTTCTCCATTATGCCTTTTGGAAAAACAGGATATCACAGTTTAACAAGCGTAACATTTACACCCCATGAAACCTCCTATGATACAGTGGCGGCATTTCCATGCCAGGAGCGCAGCGGCGGGCGATGCAGGCCGGGAAAGCTTTTTAATTGTGATGACTGTCCGGCACGACCAGAGAGCGCATGGCCGTATATGAGTCAATTGGCGAGAAAATATCTACGGCCCGAATACGAATTTCAATATGTCAAGAGCTTGTTTAGTATGAAGCCTATTTTAAAGGCCAGCGAAATAGACGATTCCAGACCGACCGTTGTACGGCAGTACGCCAGCGATCCGACGTTTATCAGTGTGCTCTCTGGAAAAATCAATACTGTATACGATTTAGATGAGGTGCTCGGCTTATGAGTAAAGAATGGAATTTCATCTCTGCGGTTGTCTACGTCAAAGATGATAATAAAAAAAATGATACTATAGATGATTTGAAAAAACTGGTAAGGGAGGGATAGGCAATGTATTATTATCCACAAAATAACTATGGTTATACACAGAGTTATCAACAGCAAGAACCGCAAAGGGTACAACAAGGATATCAACAAAATATGACACAACAGCAGAGTATGACGCCACAACAAATTGTGATACAAGGCTATCCTGTACCAGATGAGGCGACAGCAAGAAATGCCATGGTAAGTACAGACGGTACGATATCTATATTTCCAGATATTTTACATGGCAAAATATACACAAAACAGTTGGATATGAATACAT
>OFFU01002228.1_pt1 | contig 10755 bp, 11 predicted proteins | sample 1521451 | NCBI WGS metagenome assembly OFFU01 (sample SAMEA3504106, study PRJEB24116) | mouse gut metagenome | biome: mouse gut; feature: mouse-associated habitat; material: faeces | place: Denmark | collected 2011 | reverse complement strand
CTGCCGCTCGACTCCGGGAGCATTTTCAAAACGAAAAAGCCCTAATGCCGCACCGATCCGGAACAGACATTGATGACCACAACGCCCGCGATGATGAGGCCCAGGCCGATGTACGCGGGCAGATCGAGATGCTGCTTGAAGTAAAAAACGCCCACCGCGGAAATGAGTACGATGCCGAGGGCGCACCATATGGCGTAGCCGATGCCCACGGGCATGCTCTTCAGCACATGGGAAAAGGTATAGAACGACACAACATACCCGAAAATGGAACACAGCGTGGGAACAGGTCTGGTGAACTGCTGGGAGGCGTTCAGGCTTGATGTGGCGAAGGTTTCCGCCAGAATGGCAAGGAAAAGAAGACCGTAGGTTGTTACCGCGCCGCTCATGCTCGCCCTCCTGTCCAGATTGCCCCGGAACAGCGGAATGCGCTCCGGGGCCGTTTCACACCGTGTTTTCCCGGGCGTCACTCATGCGCGCCGCCCGGGAAAAGGCTATTCCTCGTCGCAGTCAAGTTCAAGATTGTATTTCACCGGAAAGGCGCCTTCCAGCGAGCCGGTGATCAGGCATCCCTGACGCATGATCTTGGCCACGCGGTCAAAAATAAACTCGTATTCCTCATCCATATGCACCGTCACGTCAAGCGTCAGACCCACCACACGGCCGCGCCCCTTGTCATCAATGCCGGTTTCCACCGTAGCGCGCCCTTCAATACTGCGGTATTTGGCATCACGCGATTCCAGCGCCTTGTCCAGCGCCGCGCAATAACAGTACAGCGCGGAGGCGGCAAGCAGCTTTTTCGCCGTGCCGGGGCGTTCCTCGGCGGGAACCGCGCCGTTGTCGAGATGGAGCGTGCCGAACAGGCCGGATTCCATATCGAGATCAATAAGGTCGCCCTTGCGGGTCATACGGATGCTTTGCTGATGAGACATGGCGTCCTCCGGGAAAGACTTGGGCGGACAATCCGGCCGCCGCATGGTTGCGAAATATGCCGCTCCCTTGCCGCTTCACGGCCGGGAAGGGTCTGCGCAGATGATAAAGCATTTTTCATGCCATACGCGCCTGTGCCGCGCATGACGAACCATGCCGCCGTTTCCGCCTTGACGGAACTTCTCTTCCATGTCAGACACGACATATCTGTCGTATAATGCGACAGCCCCGCAAGGAGTCCGCCATGACGCACGAATTTCTGCCTTCCGTAGAGGAAAGCTACCATCGTCTGCTGGAGCATATCCCCGGCATGGCCTACCGCTGCCGGGTGGAAAAGGCCCGGGGAAGCGAGCAGGGCTTTGAGTATGTGCTGGAATTTGTGAGCCGGGGCAGTTTTGATCTGCTCGGCATTCCGGCCGGAGACATGATCGAGCAGAACCAGAATGTCATCGAAAGGATGACCCATCCGGACGATTTGCCGCGTCAACGGCAATCCATCTACGACAAAGTTGTCATGGGGCAGCCCTATCAGGCCATGTACCGGCTCATTCTGCCGGGCGGACGCGTCAAATGGGTATGGGATCAGGGCGAGGGGGTCACGGGGCCGGACGGCGGGCTGTGGTATCTGGAAGGGCTGATGATGGACGTGAGCGAGCAGAAGTTCATGGAGCTCAGCCTGCGCGAGGAAAACCGGCAGTTCAAGACCTCCACGGATTCCCTGTTCGGCCTGGGCGGCATGGTGGGCAAGAGCGAGGCCATGCGCAAGGTCTATGAACTCGTGCTCAAGGCGGCGGAAACGGAAAGCAACATCATTATTTACGGAGAAACCGGATCCGGCAAGGATGTAGCCGCGCGCGCCATTCATGCCCTGAGCGGCAGACGGGGGCCGTATGTTCCGGTGAACTGCGGGGCCATTCCCGAATCACTGATGGAAAGCGAATTCTTCGGCCATACCAGGGGGGCCTTTTCCGGCGCGACGGGCAACAAGGAAGGCTATATCGGCGCGGCCAACAACGGCACGCTGTTCCTTGACGAAATCGGCGAACTGCCTCTTCAGCTTCAGGTCAAGCTGCTGCGCGCCCTGGAAAACAAGATGTACACCCCGGTGGGCGGCACGGCTCCGCGCGAGTCGAGCTTCCGCCTCATTGCCGCCACCAATCAGGACCTGGCCAAAATGGTTCGGGAAAAAACCATGCGCTCCGACTTCTATTATCGCGTGCATGTGCTCTCCATCACCCTGCCGCCGCTGCGCGAGCGCCTTGCCGATCTGCCGCTGCTGACGGCGGCATGGATGGAAAAGAGGGGAACATCCATCGACATTCCCCTTCCCGTGCGGCTGGCCATGGAACATTACGGCTGGCCCGGCAATATCCGCGAGCTGTACAACTTCCTCGATCGTTACGCGGCCTTCGGCGAGGCCGCGCTGGATTCACTGGGCGAGGCGGGCCGCGCCGGGCTTGTTCTGCCTGACTTCCATGACGGGCTGACGCTGGAAGACGCCACCCTTCAGCTGGAAGAGCGCCTGATCCGCCAGGCCCTGGAAAAATGCCGCTGGCGACGGGGCGAGGCGGCGGCCTGCCTTGGTCTTAACCTGCGTACCCTTCAGCGCAAAATGAAACGCCTGAAGATGTTTCAATCCACAGCCGCCCTGTCCGCCGACTGACTCCGCAGAACAGATGAGGGGGTTCGGGGGGAATTATTCCCCCCGACGGGGTTTGGGGTGGAACCCCAAATAGAAAAAGGGAGATACCGACATGAAATATATTCTCATGGTTTTGCTGTGCATGGCGCTGGCCGTGCCGTGTTTCGCCGCTTCCTGCCAGGACATGCAGGACGCCGTGGGCGGCGCGATTCAGGAACGCAACGGGCGCGTATCGGAGACGCATGACGTGCTGATGCCCGATCCGGAAACCGAACGCGACGCGCTCTCCATCTGTCTTGGCTCCATCAACGGCATCGGGGACGCTTTTTCTCTCGGCGTGACCTTGCCGAGTATGGATCAGATTGTCGCGGGCATCTGTAGCCAGGTGGATTCCTACATCCACCAGAAAATCAACGACGCACACAACCAGGTGCTGAATACCGTCAACGGACTCGGCGGCAACAACCCTTTTAAAGTGTACGGCACAAGCGGCGACTACATCCTCCATCTCAAGGGGAAGATCAAATGAGGGCGGTCTGCATCCTCCTGCTTGCCCTTTGCCTGACGCCGCGCCTTGCCCTGAGCGCACAGCGCATGAAAGTCGCGTTCCCGCCCCTGCATCCCCTGACGGCTGACTGCGTTCTGGACGCCGCCCGCGTCAGCGGGATGCCTGTTGCCGCGCTCTTCGCCATTCTTGCCACGGAAGGCGGCAGAATGGGCGAAGCCCTGAGCAACAAAAACGGCACATGGGATTTGGGCGGTTTTCAAATCAACACGGTACATCTCAAGGATTTGGCCGCAATGGGCATCTCGCCCGACGCCGTGCTGCGCGACGGGCGCGTCAACGCCCATGCCGCCGCCTGGCTGCTGCGCAAGGAATACAGGCGCACCGGCAATCTCTGGCAGGCTATCGGCGCATACCATTCCCGCACGCCGCATCGCCGTGACGCCTATATCCGGCGCGTACAGGCAAACCTGAAAAAGCTCCGGCAGAAAGGGCTTTCCATGTTGCCGTTGCAGAGCCAAAAGAAGCAACTCAGGGAGAAGCGGCCATGAATCAGCCCGGCAACGACAGGGAAGACCAACGTATCTTCCTGTGGTTCGCATTCCTGATTATCGCGTTCTGCATTGTGCCGCTGCTGTACACGGCGCATCCCGATGTCGTGAACGGCCCGCTTCTGACTCTTGCGAAGGCGCAACTCAAGGCGTTCACGCCGTTTTTCGAGGAAGCGGAGAAGGCTTTTGCACGAATCGCCGCCGCCGATCCGGCCTCTTTGTCTTGGGACACCATGCAAAAAGTCCTGCGCTATACAGGTTCATGGATTCGCTGGCCCTTTGCGCTGCTGCTCATCCTGTTCGGCGTGGCCGCCATCTTCATGGGCCGTGTGGGCGGGCTTGTCCGGCGTTTCAACATGGAAAGCCTGCTGAAAAACAATGCGGAGTCCTTTCCCTGCCTGCGGCCTGTCGTCGGGCGCGGCAAGTATCTGCTCTCGCCGGAATCCTACGATGCCGGGCCGTGGAAAGTCGCCAGGACGCCTGTGCAGTTTGCGCTGGAGAATGGCCTGCTGCTTGATGACGCGGGCAGGGCGATCAAGCCGGAGCAGGCATTATTGAAAAACGGGATGGCCTCAATGTCACGCCCGGCCTGGGGCAATGTCCGGCTCGATGAACAAAAGACTCTTGCCGTGCTGAAAAAGCAGCTTGGCAAGCGGTTCAAGGGCCATAAAAGCCTCTCCCCCTGCCGCCGCGCTCTGGCCGCCGCCCTGCTGGCCTATGCCGAAGGCGACAAGAAAGCCTGCCTTGCGATTCTGGATGCGATCTCCACCTCGTATCTGGAAGATAAAGGGCAGCCGTCCTGCCCGCTCCTGACATCGCGCGGTTTTGTGAACAAGCTGAACTGGAAAAAACACAAGAAACGCCTTTCGGAAAGCTGTCTCACGCGCCACAGCGCCTACGAACTGCCCTGGTTCATGGCCCTGCTGAACAGGGCGCGGCAAAAAGGCGTGCTCGCCGCTTCGCAGTTTCTCTGGCTCCGGCCTCTGGATCGCCCGCTCTGGTACGCCCTGAACCAGTGCGGCGGCCGCGTGGCATGGGCTGAGGGATTCGCGGCATGGGCGCACTATCAGGCGGAGGAAAAAGCCGGAAAGGCGCTGTCCGAGCCGCATGTGACTCTCGCCGTGGCAAGTCTCAGGGAAGCCCTGGCCGCTCAGGGCTGGCTGAAAGACACGCCCGCGCCGCCGCAAGCCGAATCCGCTCAGGAACCTGTCGTTCGATCCGCCGAACCTGTCCCTGAAACTTCCGCCATTGAACCGCCGCCGGACATGGTGCTGGCCGATGCGGAAGACAATCCCGAATACGACGCCAATGGTGATGAAAATTTGTCTGACGAATACTTTTAGAGGTTACATGAATGAAAAGACATATCAGAGGTCTGGAAGACCACGAAGCACAGGAGAAAAAACGCCTGTACCGGGATGTGCGCTCCCCCGCGCAACGTCTGGCGGATGCCCTCAAGACCGGACAGGTGCAGACCGGCGGCATCTTTGCGGCGGGGGCGTGTCTGTTTCTTTTTCCGGCCTGCGCCACGCCGCTGTTTTGCCTCGGACTGGCGCTCTTTCTCGCCCGTTGCGCCTGTGTGAGCAACGAACGCCTGCCGTTCAGGATGCCGCTTGGCCTCTCAGGCACGGACAAGGGCGATCCGCTCCCCGGCAGAAACGGATTCGCAACGCCCGAAGGCGTCTTCTTTCTTGGAAACAGGCTTCAGGACAAGCGGGAATTGTGGCTCAAGGCCAAGGACATCCTGACGCACACGCTTTTGTTCGGCACAACCGGTTCCGGCAAGACGGAAACGCTCGTTTCCCTCTCCTACAACGCTCTGGCAACGGCATCCGGGCTTTTCTACATTGACCCCAAGGCCAGCCCCAAGCTCCCCATCCAGATATGGCAAATGGCGCGTTTCCTTGGCAGAGATGACGATTTCCGTACGCTGAACTACGGCACGTCCGGGAAAAGCAAGGGGAAAAGCCCGTACAGGCTCTCTAACACCAACAATCCGTTTACCGTTGGCTCCGCCGAATCCCTGACGCAGATTCTTGTTTCTCTTATGCCCGCAAGCGAAGGCGGCAACCAGATTTTTGCCGACAAGGCGCAAGCTCTGCTCTCAGGCGTCATGTACGCCCTGGTTGACCTGCGGGACAAGGGCATCATCAAGCTCTCAACCGCGATTATCCGCGATTCCCTGGCTCTGGAGCCATGCGTCAGGCTGGCCCTGCATCCCGATCTGGAGGATGAATCCCGCGCTTCCATCCACGCCGCCCTTGCCACAGTGGGCTGGATTGCCGGAAGGGACATGAAAGAACAGCCGGAATCCTTCGCGGAGCAGTTCGGCTACGCGCAATCCTATTTCGGCAAGGCGCTTTCCAGCCTGACCGACACCTATTCCCATATCTACGGCATTGTTGATGGAGAAGTGGACTTTGCGGACTGCATCCTGCAACGCCGCATCCTGGTTGTCTTGCTCCCCTCACTGGAAAAAGCGCCTCCGGAACTCGCCAGCCTCGGCAAAATCAGTCTTGCGGCAATCCGCAACGCCTGTGCCGTGGGGCTTGGCGCGAGAATCGAAGGCGACGCGGAGGACGTTCTGGAAGCCCTGCCGACTGATGCCATAGGCATCGGCCCGTATCTGTGTATCGTGGATGAATACGCGGCCATTGTTACGCCGGGCTTTGAAGTCGTGCTGACGCAAGGGCGCGGCCTTGGTATTGCCGCCATTGTGGCTTCACAGGATTACGCCGGTATTCTGGAAGCTGACCAGAAAGGAGCGCAACAAATGGTGGCAAATACCTCGATTAAAATTTTCATGAAGAATCTTGATTTAGATTTCACAGGATGTTATTGAACAATAAATTTTATATTTTTCAAGTGATTATGTTGGTAATTGATCCGGCATTGTCCAGACACACCCATTGACATCCTCCTCATATAGGGGTCAATTTAGGGGTGTAAAAACCGTTCAGGACGCGCCATATTCGGAGGATTCAACATGGCCAGACTGGTAAAGCCGCTCACCGCGACACAGGTGCAAAACGCCAAACCCAAGGACGCTCCCTATAAGCTGTTTGATGGCGGAGGGCTGTTCCTGCATGTCACCCCAAGCGGCGGCAAGCACTGGAAAATGAAATACCGGCAGGCCAACGGCAAGGAGGGGCTGCTGTCCTTTGGACCATACCCTGCCGTTTCCCTCGAACAGGCACGAAAAAAGCGCGATGAAGCACGGACGCAGCACGCGATGGGCAAGGACCCCGGCGAAGTGAAACGTCAGGAAAGGATCGAGCTTCAGACAAGGGAAAAATACTCCTTCCGCGCTGTCGCCGGGGAATGGATGAAACTTGCCGCTTCCAAGGTAGCCCCCCAAACGATGCGAAACTACACGGGGATCATTGAAAGGTATTTGCTCCCCTGTCTTGGCGAAAAGTATATCCGGGACATCAAACCATCCGAACTCGTTGACACATTACGCAAAATTGAAGGGAAAAACATTCAATCGACCTGCAAGAAGGCTGCCCAGCTATGCAGTCAGATCATGCAGTATGCCATTGCTCTGGGCCTGATAGAAATAGATCTCATTCCTTCAATCAGGCCCTTGCTGAAAACGCACAGGGTCACGCACAGAGCCGCCATACTCGATCCGCTGGAATTGGGAAAACTTCTTGTAAAGATAGATAATTACGGGGCATACAAGGGATATTATGCCGTCAGGTGCGCCCTTCGGATCATGCCGTACCTGTTTGTCAGGTCAAAGGAATTGATAACGGCAAAATGGGCGGATATTGATTTTGAAAAATGCGAATGGCGATACACTGTGAGCAAGACAAAAACGCCGCATATTGTACCGCTCGCTCCTCAGGTCATGTCCATCATGGAAAAACTTCATGCTGAAACAGGGAATGGTGAATTTTTATTTCCCGGCATACGAAATCACGAAAAGCCAATCTGTGAAGTTACACTCGTCAATGCCTTGCGAAATTTGGGATATTCATCGCAGGAAATGACAATCCACGGATTCAGGGCAACCGCAAGAACATTGCTCGATGAGGTTCTGCGGGAACGGTATGACCTGATAGAACATCAACTGGCGCATACGGTACGCGATCCAAACGGGAGAGCGTACAATCGGACACAGTACCTTGACGACCGAAAAGCCATGATGATTCGCTGGGCAAATTATCTCGACTCTCTCAAGGAAAAGGCTCGCCCGGAAATGCAGGAACTTCCCTATACAGGTCGTTACCTCAAGGAATATATGCAAAAAATGGACTTGAAGGCGTGATATTCTTGTGAAATCGGATTCCTTTTCACAGTAGAAGCGTAATTTGTATAGTTTTGGAGAATATATGCTGCTCACTCGTACCTGCAAGAAATGTAACTGTACATTTGATGGTGGCCCTAACGCACAATACTGCCCGGAATGCCGAAAATTTCGGAAAAAAGCGTACACTGAAAAATGTACCATGCGGAAAAATCAGGGAGAGTCGCGTCAGATCGGCAAACTTGATCTCTGCGAGATGTGCAGCAAGCCCTATACCGTCATGAGCGGCACACAACGCTATTGCCCGGAATGCGCCCCAAAAGCTCAGGCCGAGAAAAATAAACGCCAAAAAAAGGCACTCTATGAAGCAAACAGGGAAGCAATCAATGCCAAACGCAGTATTGAACGAAAAGAAGCCAGAAAGCGTCTGTATACCTGTGAAGTGTGCGGAAGGGAATATTTTGGTCTCTATGGATATGGCTGCTGTTCGCAGGAATGCACTGACCGCAAGCGCGTCCTGATGAAGGAACGCAGAAAAGCATTCGGGCACAGGGAATTACCGCCGGACGTGCCAAGGCTTCGCCGAAAGATCGATTGGAGCAGCATTGACTGGCAAAAATCAAATGCCGAAATTTCCGGGGAAACGGGTATTTCCATGGGAACGATCTGGTTCGCCAGAAAGCGTATCATGGATTCCAAAACTGAATCGTAGGCGCACACACAATACTTGTGTATGCGTTTTCACATCATAACACAATCGGAGTAACGATATGGATAATCTTGATAATGCCGCCCTGCTGCGCTTGCCGCAGGTGCTGAACCTGATTCCCGTCAGCCGGAGCGCATGGTGGGCCGGATGCAAAAACGGACGCTATCCCAAGCCCGTCAAAATCGGCCCACGAACAACCGCATGGAGAGCGGAGGACATCAAGGCTCTCCTGCGGAAACTTTCGGCAAGCGTGGAAGAGTAAACACAATCCGTATTCCCGCACCGTGGCCGCCATTGGCGGCCTTTTCCTGCCCTGTGTCCGCTGCCCAAAAGTTGAAGGAAACGGGAGGCCGTCCTGTTCTTCAACGTGCCCGAAAATGCTATCTTGCGCTTGATTTTGCGGGATGATAACAATTTTCCCGCCTTGCGAGGCAGTTGGGTAATTTTTAGCCTGTCACGGATACCAAAATGGCGACATCCAATACCAGTGAAATCGGCTTTGAAGAACGGATTTGGAAAGCGGCCTGCGTACTGCGCGGAAATCTGGATGCCTCTGAATACAAGTCCGTTGTGCTCGGCCTGATTTTTCTCAAATACATATCAGACAGATTTGAAGGCAAGTACCAGGAACTCAAGGCCGAGGGGCAAGGCTTTGAAGAGGATATAGACGAGTACACTGCTGAAAATATTTTCTTTGTTCCGCAGACGGCACGCTGGTCAATCATTGCAAAAGCGGCGCATACTCCTGAAATTGGTACTGTTATTGACAACGCAATGCTGGCTATCGAAGCGGAAAATCAACGACTTAAAGATATATTGCCAAAAAATTTTGCAAGACCTGAGCTTGATAAACGCAGGCTTGGCGATGTTGTTGACCTGTTTACAAATGTTGAAATGCACCAACATGGAAATGAAAAAGATTTGCTTGGGCGCACCTATGAATATTGCCTGAAACAGTTTGCCGAGCAGGAAGGAAAACTCGCTGGAGAGTTTTATACTCCATCATGTATTGTGAGAACGCTTGTAGAGATTTTACAGCCCTATGACGGGCGGGTTTATGATCCCTGTTGCGGCTCTGGCGGTATGTTCGTGCAGTCTGCCAAGTTTGTGGAAAATCATGGCGGTAACATCAACGAAATATCTATTTTCGGGCAGGACGCCAACCCTACCACATGGAAAATGGCCCAGATGAACCTGGCCATTCGAGGCATTGAAGCTGACCTTGGAGGCTACCCCGCCGATACTTTTTTTGCTGACAGGCATTCCACAGTCAAGGCCAATTTCATCATGGCCAACCCGCCTTTCAATCTTTCCAACTGGGGAGCCGATAAGCTGAAAGAGGATGTGCGCTGGCAATATGGAACGCCGCCAGCCAATAATGCCAACTTCGCATGGTTACAGCACATGATTTGGCATCTGGCCCCAAACGGGCGCATGGGCATGGTTCTGGCAAATGGTTCCCTGTCTTCACAATCCAGCGGAGAAGGCGACATACGCCGGAAAATCATTGAAGCCGATCTGGTTGATTGTATCATAGCCATGCCACCGCAGCTTTTCTATACCACCCAAATCCCCGTCTCCCTCTGGTTCCTGACCAAAGACAAGAAGCAGAAAGGGAAAACCCTGTTTATGGATGCCCGGAACATGGGTACAATGGTGAACCGCAGGTTGCGGGAGCTGACGGAAGGCGACATCCAGAAACTTGCCCGAACCTATAATGCTTATGTCGATGGAACGCTGGAGGACACAAGAGGCTTTTGCGCTGTCGCGACAACGGCAGACATTGCCAAACAGGATTATATCCTCACGCCGGGGCGCTATGTGGGCATTGAGGAGCAAAAGGACGACGGCGAACCCTTTGAAGAAAAGATGACCAGACTCACCACGGAACTGTCTGAACTTTTTGCCCAATCGCACGAGCTGGAAACGCAGATCAAAAAGCAGTTGGGGGTGCTCGGGTATGAAATCTAAATGGAATAAGGTTTCTCTTCGGCATTTAATTAGTTTTATTTCAAAAGGAATTGCTCCAGTTTATGCAGAAAGTGAAACAAAAACAACAATTCGAGTTCTCAACCAGAAATGTAATAGAAATTTTCAGATAAGATACTCAGACTCTAGTGTCTAATTGCAAAAGTTTCGCGCATTATTTCTAAGTTGGCATCCCTTGAC